>Ga0181553_10003568_pt1 | contig 13417 bp, 10 predicted proteins | sample 011ome_17_FD_133753 | JGI IMG/M metagenome (GOLD analysis project Ga0181553, IMG submission 133753) | Coastal salt marsh microbial communities from the Groves Creek Marsh, Skidaway Island, Georgia - 011502XT metaG (megahit assembly) | ecosystem: Environmental > Aquatic > Marine > Intertidal...
CGAGTCAGCGCGTTCCTTTGGGACGGACGTTGATGACGAGTGCGACAAGCGGCGCGACGAGCGGACGAGCGAACGACGACGAGGATGACGATGCATACGCGTTTCGCACGACGCCGACGAAACCGACGAGACGCGAAGGGGTGTTGGAGGCGCCGCTCGAAGCGTCGTTGGCGTCGACGCCGAAATTAAACGTCAGTCAAGGCGGGACAAAATGGAAGCCATTGCGGCCGCCATCACCGGAGACATCGACGAGGGCGAGCACGAGTGGTGCTGCACCAGCAGTGTCATCGACGTCTGCACCGATGAGTGCGGCGGCGACGTTGGATTTGTTGAGCGATTTCGCGGCTGGCGGCGCGGCTTCAGCGACGCAGACGACGTCAAAGGACGTCGTCGTCGGTGGCGGTGGTGGCGGCGGCGCGTTTGATGTACAGCGCTCGGAAGAAATTCGTGCGATAAACGCGTTGTGTACGCCGAGTGGCGTGCGTCTGGCACCGCTCGACGGTGATATTGAACGATTTTTAAGCGACGGAGCGACAAATTACGACGCGCGAGGCGTGGTCACGGCGCTCGCTGAAAAACTCGTCACGTACGCGGGTAACGATTGGAAGAGCGCTTACCGCGCCGCATGCGTGCTCGAGTACGCGAGTCGAACGCGCGGCGCGCATGGTGCGTGGTTGGTGGATGTGTTTGCGAATTCATCCGCGATGGAGCTCTTGATGTCGGCGGCGACGGATGCGTCGGCGCAGTCGCAGCTCCGACAAAAGTTCACCGACACGCACGCCGCGCTATCCAGCGTCGTCGCCAGCGGCCACGGCACGCACGCCATACCAGCCATACCAGCGCCAGTGCCGGTGACAGCGGCAGCAACACCGATTGATTTACTGTCGCAACTCGGCGATTTAGCCGTCGCCGCGCCGCCCTCGACATCCGCCTTCGACCCATTCGTCACGTCGTCGACGGCAACAACGACGACGTCGACGGCGTATCCACCCGCGTACCAACCACCCGCGCAACCCATGCGCGGACCGGGATTAGCCGCATTAGATGCCATTCCGCCGCCATCCGCCGAAGCGCGCGCCAAATCCGTCCCGCAATTCGACTTCATCAAAGACCTCATGAAATAAATAACACACTCGCGCGCACGCGCGCGCGCACATCATCGATGCATCTTTTTATCTATCATATTACACACGCGTCGCATCGTCATCGCCATCAAATCAAATCAAATCAAATCAAAAACCAAACTTTTACTCGCGCGTAAACGTCCCCACCGCTCGATACTTGCTCATAAACTTCGCCTTCCACTCCGCCAACGTCGCGAGCTCGTCCGCGGACAACCCCTCGCACCCGCGCGCGAGCTCTTCATGCGTCAGCTTGAGGTTCATCGTCGCCAACGCGCGCGAGGCGTCGACGCGCGCGAGCGATGCGTACGGTCCATTGTCGCCATAGAAATCAGCGCCATCGCTCACGTCGAACACCACGCCGTCGCACGCGAGCACGAGCGCGGACGATTGCGCGAGATCGCGCGCGGTGAATCGCGTCGTCGGTACCGCGGGCGCGTCGCGGACGGGCGTCGGCGATGACGAGGACATGGACGATCCAGATGATGTGCGTCAGAGAGTGCCGCTCTGGAAATCTTTAATCATGCGCCTTGCGACGACGAGTTGCGGGGCGTCGCGCGCGCGGTGCGCGGTGCGCGGTGCGCATGGACGAGGACGATCGATGTCGGTGCGGTGCGACGCTCGCGCGCGCGCGACGGGGCGCGAGAAGGGTGATGCTGATGATGATTTTGGACAAGTTGTTGTTGAAGACGCGCCATCATCATCAATCTCGCGGCGATTCATCGCGCTCGTGGCGCTGACGTCGACGACGCGCGCGGCATTCGCGGCGCCGATACCGTATGGGTTATACGCGCCACCACCATCGTCGTCATCGGCGTCTTCAGGGGCGACAAAGACGACAAAGATGAAGACGACGGCGGAGCGATACGTCGATACGCTCACCGACGACCTCGCAAATAAGCGCTATTTCTTCACCGGGGATTTGACGACGGAGATATTCGCCGATGAGTGTCGGTTTATTGATCCCACGACGAACGTCAAGGGGGTAGAGCGGTATTTACGCGCGGTGCGGGTGTTATTCGACGATTCTCGGTCCAGCGTGCGTTTGCTCGCGCCGTTGCGGCTCACGAGTCCGACGACGATTGAGGGCGATTACGTCGCGGAAGGGTATTTAAAGTTACCTTGGAACCCCAAGGTGCCGGCGTATGAGGGGCACATCGTGTGGACGATTGCGCCGGATGATGGTTCGCCGAGCGCGGGGCTCATCGTCGAGCAGCGGCAAACGTGGAGCGTTTCTGGTAATAAAGCTTTGCTCGAGACGTTTACGCCTAGCGTGCGATGAAGTATTCGTGTTCAATCAGTTCTGTACAAGGAAGAGATAGAGAGATGTCTGTGTGTGTGATTGTGTGAATGTGTGAATGTGTGTGTATTATAATACTTGTCTTCAACAATGCGCGTCGTCGACGCCTCTACACCAACAACGACGTGGTGTGCAATTTTTCCGCCAATGTCAATTGCATCTTGGTCAAATTGGTCAAATATTGCACCATTTGTACATCCTCGATACTATCGCCGAACACCTTGTCGAACTGCGCCTTGGTGAGCTCGGGAACGCTGGATAACGCCGAGGACAACGCGCGACCGACGGCGGCGTCGCCTCGCGAAGCCCCGCTCGCCACGGCGTCCACATACTCTTGCGCCTGAGCCAACAACCCAGCAAGCTTACCAATCGTCGCGCGCAACCCATCTACGTCGTCGTCACCCTTCACACTCGCCGTTTGCGTCAACGCTTCAATACCAATCTTAGTCGCGCTCTTCAAGTCCACCTCGCACGACGCCTCGCAAAACCTCACCCCGGCGCTTTGGCTCTCTCCGCTCTCGCGATCCGTCACCGCCAGCACCGTCTCCCCAACCTCGGCGCGCAGCAAATCCCCAGCCCTTGCGCTCGTGAACTCTGTGTCTAACATCACGTGCACCGGGGCGCCACCCGCGGTTTCTTTCGCAAAAAACTCGTGCGCGAGCGCCCTAGCCGTCGGCTCGAGCGTCCCGCAACTAAACCATCCAACCACACGTTCGCTCTCATTCACGCGCGCGTGCAACCCAAGCATGGTGCGATGAAACTCAATATCTACGAACATCTCACCGTCTCGTTCGTGGCACGGGATGGCGTAGGCGGATTTAATATCGCACCGAGCGCCGTCGGCGGAGCGCGTCCCGAGCGCGGCGCCGATCACGCGCGATACGCCTTCACCTCGGCGCACATAGCTGTGTACGCGAACCGCGTGGCGTTCGTCGCGCACGCGAGGTGCGAGACGACGGCACGTGTGATGCGTCAGTCGTTGAAATCGTCGTTGAAGCGCGCGTGAAACCAAAAGCTTACGGGCGCGAGCGCGAGCGCGCGCGCGCGCGCGACGAGTGATCCTTTGACGGTCGGCGATCGCGGGTGACGCACCTGTCACACATCGTGAGCACGACGGAGGGTTCGATGCGAACGACGCTCGTCGTTCCGGGGCTCGCGAGCGGCGGTCCCATGGTGACGAGCGCGGCGAGGTGTGATGTCTTGCCTAGGGTTTTGAAAAAGTTTTTCACGCGCGTTCGTTCGTTCGTTTGCGTTTGATGTCGAACGCCGTGGTGACGAGAGTGATGGGTGTTCATATATAATTACACGATACGTATGTATGTTTCTTCATGCGCGGTGTGGTACTATCGCGCGAATACGTCAAAGGGCGAGGTTGAGACATCGAGAGCGAGCGCGCGAGACGCCGAGCCGAGCCGAGCCGAGCCGAGCCGAGTCGGCGTTCGCGAACGCTCGTTTCGCGTTCGATGTTCAGTATATGTATCTTCATCGTTTCGATGTAGGTGCGTTGAGCGTTTCGAGTTCTTCCACGAGTTTGCTCGTTTCGGCGTGGATGTCGAGATCGACGCCACCGGTGTCGCTTTTTCGGCCGACTAATTGCTCGCGAAGCTCCGCCATGCGTTCTTCGATGTGACGCTTGTAAAAGCTGTGATCGACGGGGTTCAATCGACTTCGCGCGGTGCGCGCGCCTTTGACGACGGGGACGGCAAACGCGGGATGGTCTTCGGAGGTGTCGTCGGCGTCCTTTGCGGACGTCGTCGTCGCCGCTGCGGCGTCCACGGCGGCGGACGACGCCGCGGTGTCCTTGGTCGTCGTCGTCGCCGCTGCGGCGCCCCTGGCGGAGGATTCCTTGCTATCTTTCGCCGACGCTCCGGCACCACCGACGCTCGCCGCCTTGGGTGCGATCAAAGGATGCTTCCGCGGTCGCCCTACGCCGCGCGTTGACGGCGCTTTGAGCCCGAGTGCAGCTGCGGCGAGCGACGCGAGCGGGTCGTCGTCTTCGCTGGCGTTTTTCTTCTTGCGCCCGCGCTTGGCCCCGGTGTACGGCTTGGCGCGCTTGGTGTCGTCGTCAGCTTTACTAGGTCGCCCGACTGGAGCTTTACGTTTGTTCACTGGCGATAAGAACGCCTCTACGGTGTCTTCGGCGTCGGATTTGCGCGCCGCGGGACGCGCGGGCGACCACGCGCCCTTCACCGCCGTGAGCACTTTTTCCTCAACTTCAAACTCCTCGGCGTTGGCGTAATACGTACCTCGGCTCACCATGGCGTTTGACGTCTTGGACGCAGACGCTCCAGCGCTACCGCGTGCGGGTTTTTTATCCGACGCAACGGATTCTTTGGTCTTGTTTCCGAGCGGCGACTTGGTGGCGAGAATCGGCGCGCTGGCGGCGCCGACGACGCCGACGACGTTGCTCGGCAACGCGTTGGTGTTGATTTCTTGCTTGATTTCAACCCCATGCTCGTCGCACTTGACGCCACTGCTGACGCCACTCGCACCACCACGACTACCACTTTGTTCATCGTCATCATCCATGATTTCCTCATCTCCGTACTCTCCGCCGCCGCTCAATACGCCGGCGAGCGACAACAACCCGTACGCGTCTTCTTGATTTGTCGGCGACTTCTTCTTCCTCCCTCGCGCTTCGAGCTCGCGAATCGCCATCGACGACGCCGCGGCGCGTATCTTCGACGCCTCTGAACGATTCCGTCTCGCCTTGTGATTCGCTTTGGAATACGCCTGCTGTAACCGCTTCGTCGTGTCGTCCAAATCCAAAACTTGACACTCCTCCATGCGACGCTTTTGTTCCTCCAACTCTTCGACGGATTTCACGAGCAACTTATTTTGATCCCCGGGCGAGATTCCAGCCTGAACGTTTGTGATTAAACGATCGAGGGATTTCATCTTACGAAACGGCCAGCGCTTAATGCCAAATTTACGACACTGACGCTTGAGCACCGTCAATCCGATGCCGAGTTTGCGACACGCGGCTTCGCTCGGCAGGTGAAAGCACGACGCGAGTTCTTCTTGCGTAATTTCCGAAGCGCTTCGAAACTGACGCACGCGACGGTTCTCGCGCGACTGATTCGGCGGGCGCGGTTTTACCGTCCCACCCGGGGTGGTTTCGGGCAAACCCGACGCCGACGTGGGCAAGCTCGTCGGCGCCTTGACGACGGAGCCCGGAGGCGTGACGAGCGCTAAAAACGCCTTGGCGTCGTCGTCCTCCGCGGCGACGACGGCAAAGTCTTCACCACCGCTACCGCCGCCACCGCCACCACCCGTCACGCCCGTGGCATCATCGCCGCGCCTGGCACCACCACCCACCGACCCATCGCGCCGCATATCCGCCAAACGCGCCGCCTCCGCCGCTCGATTCGCCCTCACCGCCACGACGAGCTCTGAATACTCCTCCGCGATTGGCCTATCGCTTTCGCCACCGTCATCCTCCACCTCCGCGAGCGCCAACACGCGAGCGTGGTGTTTATTACTCTCATTTGTCGTCGTCGCCATCGCGTCTCGAATCGACGCCTATAGTCAATTTGATCGCTCTTCGCGCGGAGTCCCGTCGCCGAGGGACAAATCTCTGGACTCTGAACCGACGCTCGATCGCGCCCCTTCACGCGCCCTGTCCACGCCTCTCCTCGCTTCAATCGCGCACCGCTCGGTCGCAAACGATGAAAGAAACACTCACGCACGCGACTGGCGCGTCAAACCCGCGTTTGCGACGTCGCGCGACGCACTCGCGCGCGGAATTCGCGATCGGAATTGGCGCGATCGCGACGCTGATCGTCACACCCGCGATGGGTGTGAATTCACGCGGGGTTGCGCGCGATGCGGGCGATGATGCGCTTCGCCGGGGATGCGCGCGGGTGGGAGGTGATTTTATCTCGCGCTCGAGAGCGTGGTGTGCGCGTGCGACGCGTCGCGCGCGGCGCGGTGTGGCGACGAATGGCTGGGGGGATTCACTCGAAATCTCTAGGGTCTGTTCATATTTGCTAAACCCTAAGGGTTTAGAGCACATATGGGGGGTCATCGACCAATCATGACCAGGGAGACACCACTGACACATAGAGTTGTTTCTGTCCCTGGCACTGCGCACATTGACGGCTCTTCGGCGCCAAAGATCGCCGCGCGCGCGCCGGGCGATGCGCTGCGCGACACACACACGCGCATTCGCGCGCGCGTGATGGGATTCGCACGCCAGAGCGCGCGAATGGCGCGCACGGTGCGCGCATGCGTCGAACATGTGCGCCGTGGTGTGACAGACTCTGCGTGCGCTGTGCGTTGCTTTTCGTCGTCGTGGTGGCGCGAGGACGCGGAGCGACGGCGGGGGATACGCGCGGCGCGAGCCAAGGCGAAACGTGGCGTGCGTGACGCGGTGCGTCGGGCGATGAGCGAGGAGGATGGCGATGGCGATGTGAAGACGAAGAGGCGAGGCGGGACGTTTGGGCACGCGTTTCTGGACGGGTTCGATAGGGTGGAATCGTCGACGCGGCGGCGTGGACGATATGGAGGAGGCGGTGAAGATGAAGGTCGTGCGTCGCCGTCGTCGTCGAAGTCGTCGAAGTGGTCGTGGCGAGAACCACGAGGGCGGGTGAAAGATGTTTTTGACGACGAAGACGACGAAGACGTCGCGTCGATGTTTTGGTCGCGCGCCGGTCCTCGCGGGTTCGGTGGCGGTATGGATGACCCAGCCACGCGCGCGGCGTTTAAAAAGATGTTTTTCGATGATTTCGAGCGCTTGAATAACGGTCGCGCGAGGTCGTCGTCGTCGTCGTCGTCGTCTTTCTCGTTTTCATCGCCGCGTCGAGCGGCGTCGGACGCCGGCTTTTTCGCTTCGTCTCGATGTCCACATTGCGTCGCGCTCGGCATCAGTGATCGCGACTTTATCACCTGGGACGAACTTAAATTAGCGCTGCGCACGCAGGCGATGAAGTGGCACCCAGATCGACACGATGACGCATCAAAGACGATGGCTGAGGCAAAATTTAAAGGCGTATACGACGCCTACGAAGCGCTCGCGCGCGACAAGGTATAGTTTTTCTAGATAGACGTAGCGATAGAAATATTACAATGATGACGGTAGTAAACACACATCACATCATCGTGCAACACTGATTTTGTTTCTTCGCTTGCTTGTAAAACATTTGCGACGCGAGACTCAAATCCGTCGACTTGTCCACCAAATTATCAAGCTTTTCCCCACGCGCCAACACGCTATCGATCGTCTTGTGCAAAACAACCTTTGTATCGTCTAATTCGCGCTGAATCTTCAAAATCTTATCCGCCGCGCTCGGGTCTTGGTACTTGATTAACATGCCTTCGAGCATTTCGTCCCCTCTCGAGTCATCCGCCGACAACGCGCGCCACGCGTCGCCCACCACCACGCGCGTCTCGTACTCCTCCAACATAGCAGATAATACACAGAACGCACTACGACTCGGGTACTCGGCGTCGACGACGGCGACGGCGATCAACCCACCCTTATTCGTCACGTGAACCATGTACGCGTCTTGCGCCACGGATTGGCGAGCGCCGACGGCGGTACGTTTCGCCACCGTGCGCGAGATAAACACCAGCATCTCGCGCACGCTCGGGCGCTGAAAGAACCCAAACTCGGCGACATCTTCTGCTTTGCCTAGAACGTGCGGTTCGCGGTCGTCGCCGTTGGATTTCCACAGAGATAACGCGGTGACTTTCATGTGTGAATCTTGTAGATGATGATGGCGACGACGACGTTGCTTGGGTGCGGTTCGTGCGGTGCTCGCGCGTGAATGCAGAGCAGCGCCGTTCCCGCGTGCGCGTGCGTGCGTGTGCGAGACGACGACCGCGGAGGCGTGCGCGACAGTGACGTGGATGCACATCAGCGCGATGACTGATGTTCTTGTGGAGACAAACGCGGACGATAAAAAGGACAATCGCGTCGCCAACGCACGGTGGAGCTAGATATTATCCAATGCGATTACAAAACAAGCCGACGAGTGCGAGCTCACGCTCGCGCGATGACGAACGCGCGCGTCGAAAACAAGACATTCGTCTTAAAACATCCATCCATCCAGCCGCCGATGTCCCGACTCTGACAAAGACGTGCGACTACCGATGAAATACTACCACGCCGCGCGAGCTCACGCAACATCCACTCGACTCGCGACGCGTTCGGCGTACAATTCTAACCCACGCATCCATTCCTCGACGCCCAACCCTTTCGGCGTGCGCACGACGACGGGCCCGAGCCCGCTCTCGTCGTCCACGCATTCGCGAGACACCGCCCCGCAATGGTCGCCCCAATTACAATCATCAAAGAACAGCATCGAGCTGTATCGCACGCCAGTCTCGCGGCGTAATATTGGGAAATGCGTCGCCGCCTTATTCGCACTCAGCGGAGGCGTGCGACCGATTTGCATGTTGCCTTCGAAGCCGTCGGGCCAACCGGATGCGAAGACGTCTCTCGCGCGCACGCCCGGGACAATTTCCAACGTCGCGAGCGCTGACTTTCCGATCTTTACCGCGAGAGGGGTGTCTGCTGAACTCGCTGCCGCGATGCGCATGCCCGGATAGCGCCCGAGATGGAAGTTTTGCAGCGCGAGCAACGCGCCTTTGTGGATGCGAATCATCGTCGAGCCGCTGGCTGCGGCGACGACGCCTTCACCGATACCTTCGCCGAGCGACCCGCGTTGGCTTCGAGCGGCATCGACGGTATGCGATAGCGTATACATTTCTTCGTCCCAGAAGCACGCGTCGAGGTCGAAGACGACGAGTTCGGGGTAGGGGTTCGGCGTCGACGCGTCGTCGACGCGAGTGGCGGGACGTCGCGCGGTCGCGAGCCGTGACATGGACGACGAGGACGAGGACGCGAAGGGCGCGCGCGCGACGATTCCGGATGCGCGCATGTGCCGCACGCGCGTTAAATATGTGCCGCGCGTCCGGGCGGCGAGCAATGCGTCGAAGAGTGTGGATTTTTGTGAACAATACGTGCGTGATGTACAACGACGCGTTCGCGTGCTCGAGCTAAAAGGCACCGCCGCTGCGCGTGATGGCGTATACTAGTACGGGAAAGCGACATAACCCCGTGATGATTTGAGCGCACTAAAGCTCATCGTAGAATGCGCGTTCTTCCGCCGTCATGGGTCCTCGCGTGACGCGACCGCGCGCCGAGGGACGACGACCGGCGTTACCAGAGTCTCGACCGGTGCCTCGCCCGCTCGCGTGCGGTGATGCCGACGTTGACGCGCGCGAGCCGCCACCTTGCCAGAATTCATCATTCGCGGACATTTCGCGTCCGATTTCTTTGGCGCTCACCGGACGATCGCGAACGATGGAGGCGCCGAGCTCGAGCGAGCTCGCGGGACCGGATTTGACCAAGCGCGCGTGCGCGCACGACGTCAATGTGACAGCGATCAAGATGAATATCATCGAATACCACATCCAAGGCGCTTGGCGATGGACGTTCACCGCGGCTTTTATGGTGACATCCGTGACTGACTTTCGAGCAGGCTTGGGCGTCGTATCGTCGGGCATCATTTCGTTTGAGGCTTCGGCGCTCGCCACCGCGGACGCTGTTTCTTCGCTCGCTCGCGCTGTTTCTTCGCTCGCTCGCGCGGTACCGCTTGCAACAGCTTGATCGTCGTCGGTGGCACCCACGCACGCGGTTGGCTCGCATTTTGTCGGCTCGCATTTCGTGGTCGTGGCGTCAGACGAGGGCGCCATGTTGTCGCCGCCGTTCGATGAGTACCACATCGAGCCAGAAGCCCCGGGGCCTTCACACGCGAACCAATCTCGAACGCACGTCACCTCGCGCGCGATTTCTCGCGTACCGCACGACGCTGGAAACTCGCCGAGCACGTTTGCGTGCGCTGCGTCAATGTCGAGCGTATCCTTTGCCGCTCGTCCACCCGATGCGCACACCTTGTGCTCGTCACAAAATAGTGCCGCAGCCTTCAACATTGCATCGAGCGCGTCGCGACTCGCCTGCAGCGTCAAATCGGCGTACTCGTCTAACAATTGCCTTTGTGCGTCTTCGTAGAGCTTGGCGTCGATTCTATTTTCGCTAGTGAGCTTGAGAATCAAATCTTCTGGCTCCTTGCTGACGTCGTACCCATCCTGATCGGCGCTCGCGCGGCTAGCGGGCCCAACGTACACTAATAAATCACTAAGTTTGAGTCCAAACGCGCGCGATAACGCCACCAAATTTGCGGCGTCGTCGACGTCCGTTTTGTTCGCTCCTCTGAGCGGCAACAAGAGCGCGTACTTGGCGCGCGTGTGCCTCGACGCGCTGATCGATGTCTCTGTCGCGAAACTCGCCGTCGTCCCTCGCAAATGCTTCGTCTGTGGATTGTCAATGAATCCGCCGCATTTGGACATGATGTGCCTTTTGGCGTTGGCATCAACGTACCTACGCATATCCTCAAAGCGCGTCTTGCATCGAGCGCTCGCGCACTTGTCCCGCAACGGCTTCAACGCCTTGGTAAATGCCGCACACTTTAATAACGCCGGTACCGGCGCAAACTCGTCGTCGCCGTTTAAAATATAATGCTTGGCCGCGCGATACAGTCGCTCAAAGGCAAACTCTACGGGATGCGCGACTTCGCCGACCCATCGCGCGTCGCTCTTCGCCACGTCTGACATCCACGTCGCCCGCGGCGCGCTCGACACAATCGCCGCAATATTTCCCACACCACCCACCACACGAATCTGATCCATGACTGACGTTTCACTCACCACGCACGCGCCGTCGCACGCGCACGCCTTGCCGCTCGCGCACGCGCACGCGCCCGGTCGAACCATCGCCGAGCCCAGGCGCTGGGCCAGGCGTCCGAGCGCCAACGCCGCGGCCGACTCCCCGAAAGCCTTCCCAACATCCGCCAGCACGAGACCGATGGTGTCATACGTGCCCTCAATCATCGGGTCCACCATTTTGGGCGATATTGCGCGCTCAATGACGGCGGATGTGTCGAATAAATACGCCTCGATGTCGCCCGAGTCGTCTTCGATGTCGTCCGCGTTCGACGCTTCGTCTTCGACGCCTGTCTCCGACCCATCAGTGGTGTCATCATCATCCGCCGCCGCCGCCGCCGCCGTCGAATTATCACTGTCGACATTGGATGTACTAGAGTTTGTCTCAGGTTCGCGCATGCCATCCCGAACCGCGCGCATTTCAGCCTCGAGCGCGCGAATCGCGTCGGCGCTCGAGTCCCCAGCCTCCACGCGTCTCGCCGCGTCGCCCTCCCCGTCGAGCGCGTTCACGACATCCATCACCGACGACAGGACATCGGTGATATTCAATCCCACGTCTCCATTCGTTGCGTTCGCGATCGCGCTCGAGACCGCGTCGAGCGCGTCGAGGGCGTCGTCGATGGCTGATGATGCGTTCGCGGTGTCGTGGTGTACAGCGACGCTGTGTGCTGGAACGCGCGCGGCAATCATCGCGCACGCGAGCGCGACGCACGCAGACACACGCCATGGTGTCGTGTGCGCGCGTGCACGGCGTGTCATCGCGCACGGCGCGCGCACGAGTGGCGCGTGTGGCGATGAAGATCCATCGTCGTTATTTTTTTTGGTGTTGTCGGCGTAGACTTTGTCGACTATATTTTGGATTACAACACAGCGTACGTCGCATTGCAACGCATTAACGCGATAGGGATAGTGGCAAAATATGTATGTCTCATCATCGCGACGGGTTTCAAATTCAGAGGTTCTTTTTGTAGTCACCCATAAAGTGCGCGAAACGCGAGATGAGCGTGGCGAAGAAGCCGTAATCAAAGAGCTTGAGTAACATGCGAAAGCCGATGGCGACGCCTCCAATATCGTGCCATAAGACGCGACCAATGGGGCGAATGATCTCATCGGGTAATTCTTCCGGCTTCACCGCGAGTTTCATGAAAAAGTTGAGCGAGTCGAGCTTGTGCGCCTTGTCGTAGAACGCCGAGGCGACTGGGGATGGATGCACGGCGCACACGTCGATGCCTCGCGACTTCAATTCCACGCCAATATTCGCCGCAAACGACGAAATATACGCCTTCGTTGCGCCATATAACGCGCTAAATGGCGTCGGCTGACACGCCGCCGCGCTCGACGTGAACACCACGCACCCCTTGAGCTTCTTTTCCAACATTCTCGTCACAAAGACGTGCGAAATCTTCATCGCGCTCGTCGCGTTGCATTCGTGATTCGCCATCAATTTATCCAACGGTTGCTTATCAAAAAACCCCGTGAGCATGTACCCAGCGTTATTAAACACGCACTGCACATCGATATCGCTCGTTGCTTTCGAAATCGTCTCCAAATACTCCCCTCGACTCAAATCGCACCCAACCTTGCGAAACTCGACGCGCGCGCCGAATCGCTCCTTAAGCTCCACGAACGTCGTCTCGAGCAACGGCTCATCGATCGCCACGAGCACGACATTCAACCCTTGCTCCGCGAGCTTTATCGCGAGCGATTTCCCAATCCCAGACGACGCCCCGGTGACGAGCGCCCACGACGCGCCGTACTTGTGTTTTAAATTCTGCTTGGGCAGCGCCGACGCGAGCGCCTTGGGCACCCAGTACGTGCCGAGCGCGATCAAGCCGTAGAACGCCAACACGAACGATACGCTGTCGTCGATGAATGCCGGCACGCGCACGTACGTCGGGACGTAGCGAAGCACGCCCATCGTCGTCGGCGGCGACGCGAATTGACGCGCGCACGCCGCGCCACGATGGGCGATCGAATCCTGCGTCATATCCACCTAAACCCTCATTTCACATACTCCACATACACATACGCCCGTATAGACACACACAAAACACGCACACACACACACACGTCTCGTACCCCCAAACCATACCCACATAGCGCTATACCATACACAGTATACGTAGCCTCACGCCGGTTGTCCGATCATCCCCGGTCGCATCATGGTGTATACTATCTCCTATGCCCTCATGTCACATACTCCACATACACATACGCCCGTATAGACGCACACAAAAAAACACACACCCGCGTGTCCCTACTCCCGGGC
>Ga0181553_10003576_pt1 | contig 13398 bp, 9 predicted proteins | sample 011ome_17_FD_133753 | JGI IMG/M metagenome (GOLD analysis project Ga0181553, IMG submission 133753) | Coastal salt marsh microbial communities from the Groves Creek Marsh, Skidaway Island, Georgia - 011502XT metaG (megahit assembly) | ecosystem: Environmental > Aquatic > Marine > Intertidal zone...
CACGCGGACTGGCTTCAGTTTTAGTGGGCTTATTCTTAATCTTCTTTTTCTTCGCCCCTGGCTTCACCAAAAGCTTGACACGCATACCGTTTCTCCAATCGTTTGAGTTGTCCAACATTTGTACAGCTTTTGCAGCGTCGCCCTCGCTCGCAAACTCCACGAGTGCATGCGTCCTAGACGACTGCGTGACGACTAAATCTAAACCAAGAGGCTTTTCAAGTTCGAGTGGTTTTTGCCCGGGATGTCTAACGCGCACGTTTACGACTTCTCCAGCCGCCGAAAACATTTCTTTGATGTCCTCCACGCGCCAGTCGGCGTTTGTCTTGAAGTTCTCCACCACCGTCGTCCGCGCCTGCGTCGCTTCCAAATCAATATCCGGTAGTGGTTCTATGCGTCGCACCGCGGTCCCATCTTCGTTCATCTCCACCACGACGCTCGGCACTGTTCTCAACGCGAGCGGGACCACCGCTGGCCACGCCGTCTCGACATCCTTCGACTTCGCCGCTGCGCGCACCAGCTTGGCCAACTTTGGACAATCGCAGCACATCACGCGCAAAGGCACCCAACCATCGACATCTGCAGCGATGCGCTCGCGCAACCATGCGTCCGTGACCACGTTATTGTCGCTAAAGTACCACTCGAGTTGTTTTACGCACGCCGCCAGCGCCGCCTCGGACGCGGCCGCAGCGTTTGGTGCATCCGCCGACGCGCGCGAAGCGTCTGCTACTACGTCGGGAACGGTCGCATCAACCTCCTCGTCGACGCGCAACGCGCCGTCGCCGTCAGCCATGGCGTCGCGTTGTGCCGCTCGCGCGTCTCGTGTGTGTGGCGTCGCAGCGTCATACCAGCACGCTCATCACGACGTAGCACACGTTCGCACGTACGCACGTACGCACGCGCACGCGCATTTGAACGCACACGAGACGTACATTGTCGTGTCTGTCGATCGCCCGCACGCGACGCGCCGGTGTTGTCGATAAACGCGAGTAATCCGCGAGCTCCACCACCGCGCGGACGAACGGTCGTTTGAATTGCGCGAGGGACATGACGACACCTACGCCGACGTACTCGTTCCCAATCTTAAGTAACTCGGAGATCTTGGCGTGCTTGCGAGAGTTGGACGTGAGTCTGGACGAACGGGACTTGCTGCGACCGACGCACGATGCTATACGCACGGCGTATGAAGGTTTGCTTGAAATATTAACGGGCGTGGACGCGGCGACGCGTTCAGAGATAAATGAAGAGGCCTTGGCGCAATTAGAAAATCCAGAAATGTATCTCGAAGCGATACCGAATTTGGCGTTTATTCGAGCGATGCGAGATCTCGCGGAAGGGGTCGGGATTGATGACTTTGGGCTGAAGGATATCTTCAAGCCTGAGTACGGGCGCACGCGAAGAAATTTAAGCGCGATTATCAACTTTGCAAAGTTCAGAGAAGAGCGTTTGATTGAGTATGAAAATGAGTTATTAGAACAAGAAGAGATCGAGCGCTCTCTGAAGGAGGCACAAGAAGAAAATGCGCGTTTAAAAGCGCTGGTCGCTGAGCAAGAAGCCGCAGCTCGCGACTCAAATCCCGAAGAAGAGGCTCTCGAGTTGGCAAGTTTAGAGGAGCAAATTGCGGCAATCAAGCTTAAAGATGCTGAGCAAGATGCCGAACTGGCAGCAGCCGAAGAGGAACTCAGAGAAGCATTGGAAAAAGAGGAAGCCATGCGTAAAGAACTTGAAGCGCTTGAAGCCGAGCAGGCGAGTCAAATGGGTGAGGACGAAGCGCAACGCGAGCGCGAGGCGCAACAAGAGGAAGAAAATCAGCGTACACTCAAAGAAACTCAGGAAAAAATTGTACAAGTGCAACAGGCCGAGGCGAATTTAAAGGAAGCAATCGCACTTATGCAAGAAATTGAAGCGGATGTCAAAAGCAAAGAGGAAGCTGAAGCCAAATTACGAGCGTTAGAGGCTGAGACGGTGGAGAAGGAAGAAGAAATCTGGAAGTTGGATGCCAAAATCGAACAACTTCAGCGTCAGAAACAAAGTTTGGATGAAAAGATGACCCGATTGAAATCTCAAGGAAAACTCAAAGAAGAAGCTGCACTCGCGGCTTTAAAAGCTGCGAAAGATGAACTCGCTGCGACGCAAGCCCGAGTGGGTTCTCAGCGCGCAAGGGAAGAAGAAAACAAGAGCCAACTCGCTATGATTGAGCAGAAAACGAAAGCCCTAATTGAAAATCACAATCGTGATATGGACGCTCTTGTGCGCAAGTACCATGAATTGCGAGATGTGGTGCGCGACTATCACGAAAAGCTCTTTGAAGCCATGGAGGAAGCCTCGATGCGAGCCGCGAAGAGTGAGCGCGAAATGTCGCACTCCACTCCAAATAGCATGCTTAGCACTCCTTCAAGCCCGATGTTTACGTAAAAAATGTAATCATACGTGTGTTTACGTAGCGCGCGCACGAGCGTTTTAAATCAATCTTCAGCTGTCTGTATTATTAAATAAAAATATTACTTTTGGCGCTTGTAGATCTTCGCAAGCATGGCGCCAAAGAGACCTTCAGGCAACACCTTTTGGTCTTCCATGATCGCCTTGAGGTCAGCGTATGATTCTTCTTCATATTTCTTGTACACAGCCTCGATATCAAGATCCAAATAGAGTTGTTTGATCTTCTTCTCGCACTCCGCATCCTTCTTCCCGTAGTTTTCTTCAATGATCTTTCTTTGATCTTCGTTGCACTTCAACAACGCTTGCACAACCAACCAGCCGCACTTGTTGTCTTGGATATCCGTGCCGATCTTCCCGATGACTTCCGGGTTACCATAGCAATCCAAATAATCGTCTTGGATTTGAAAGAATTGTCCGAGTTTAATGCAAATTTCATTCGCTTTTTCGTACGCCGACTCATCCTTGACACCACACAAGCGCATGGCGCACGCCGCCGGGAGGTAGAACGTGTAGAACGCCGTCTTATACGTGACAATGCGCATGTACGCCTCCATGGTGTACTTGCTCAAGTCAACTTCGCCGATTGGGGCGGTGATTAAATCAATCAACTGACCGCTCGCCGTTTGGTACGTCACGTCGTGGAACAACTCCACGAGGTCACCGTAGCATTCCAAGCCCTTGCAGTACTTCTTCAAGCACTTGTACAACATCATCTCAAGCAAAATACCATCGTTGATCGCCGTCATCTTCACATCCGGTTGTCTATACCAGCACGGTTGTCCTCTTCGCGTCACGCTCTCATCCATGATGTCATCCGCCACCAAGAAGTACGCCTGTAAAAACTCAATACACCACCCGACAACCATCGCTCGCTTCATCGTATCCGCATCCACGTCCTCACCTTGTGCTTGCTTCAACGCCCGCACACCATCCACCACCGCAAGTCCCCGATTAAGCTTCCCGTGCGGCACGTTATACGCAATCATGCGCTTTATCCACGCCACCGCGATCGCCACTTGCCCATCCTTCACCTCGTCCTCCACGAGCCCAGCCGCGAGTTCATCGAACACCGCCATGAAGGCTTTCTTATCATCATCACCGCTTCCCATGGCGTCCGACGTCCGACACACACACACTCGCGTGGCTTCCGTGCGTGCGACACACTCGCGCCGCGCACCCATCATCATCCATCGTCATCATCATCATCATCTTTCAAAAACCAACGCGCGTCGCCTCAGGCCTCTCGACGCCGGGCGCCGCCGCCACGCACCCGTAATCGCGATTTTTGTGTGCGTGACCGTCCGTCCGACCGTCCGTCCGACCGACCGACCGACCGACCGGTGCACACACACACACACACATGGCCCGCAACGCACGCACACTACACACATCTCCACCGCACGCCCACGCATTTATCACACCATCGATAAAATCGAACCACGACCCCCACGATCGTCGCACGACGCACCCCCGAACGCCTATATACGTGTGCGTGTCGCGCGCGATGGGTTTCCCGTCGCACCCCTCGATGGGTGGGTCGACATCGCCCCGCCTCGCGCGCGAAACGACGGTACGAAGCGACGTTTCGTCCGTCATCGGTCGTCGACGGTAGTCGCGAGTGTGCGACGCCACGCGGTCCTTCGCGGTCGCGCACGTTTTGGTTCGTATTCGTACGCGTGTTTTTTCGGCCGACGACGATCGCGATCGCGATCGACGACGACGCGCGCGCGCGCGGCGACGGGGATCATTCGATTCGACGAGGACGCGCGCGTCGTCGTTCGCGGGCGGAATATTCGTGGGTGACTGGCGTTGATTTGTGATTTGATTTGTGATTTGCGTCGTGCGCGCGCGCGCGTCCTCGTCGATGGAGGCGATGATGATGCACGGGGGTGGTGTTGATGGACACGCGGTGGCGGCGGCGGTACGCGCGCGTTCGGCGCCGCGGGATATCGTGAATTGTGGCGATGACGATGGGGCGTTCGACCGCGCGAGACGACACAGGGCGACGGATGGGGAGGATGGGGATGGATCTGGGTCGTCTCCGCGAAGCCTTGGGGCGAGATCGTGGGCGTCGAGTGGTACTGGGTCGTCGTCGATGACGATGACGAAGACGCATGCGAATTTGTACGTGAAGAATATATCGGATCGCATCGATGAATTGATGTTGAGACGGTTGTTTGAGGCGTGCGGGGAGGTGCGGTCGTGTTGCGTGATTCGCGACGTGAGCACGAATCGCAGTCGGGGGTTTGGATTTGTCAAGTTTGCAGAGGTGGATAAGGCGGCGGATGCGATTACGAAATTTCATGGGAAGGAGTACGCTGGGAAGACGTTGGAGGTGAAGTTTGCGAATACGGATGGTGAAAGCGACGACGCGAATCCGACGTCAAACGCGCCGCCGAGCGATAACATTTACGTCAAGGGACTGCCTCCGAATTGGACGCATGATGACTTGAAGACATACTTTAGCGAATTCGGACACATTATCGAATGTCGTTTATTACATGCCAATAAGAGCACGTCAAGTGGGGCGTTGATTCGTTTTTTACGAGATTCCGAAGCCACGGATGCGGTGACGCTCGGCAACGGTCGAATGTTGGTCGGCGTGTCTACCCCACTCGTCGTGCGTTATGCTGAGCCTCAAGGTAAAAACAAGCGCACGCAAGGTTCGTCACCGCCGCAGACTTCGTCATTCGTATCACCATCAGCGCTGCCGACACCGATAGTGGCACCAGCGAAGTTGACGCCTCGACGAGACGACTCGGCGCACGACGAAATGCACTTCAACGACATGTTCAACAGCATGGGGATCAAGACTATTACTTCAAGCAACAGTCTCAACGATTTGCTCGGTGTCTTTGCACCAAGTGAGGAGGACGTTGCTGCCGCGGCAATACTCGGTTCATCGCCGTCGCGATTTGATACCCCACGCGAGTACGGGACGTCGTCGAGACAACACGCGCAACAGCAGCAGCAGCAGCAGCCAAATGTGCAATCGCTTTATGCCCCTGGATTTTCGGCGCAACAAACTGTGAACAGATCAACACCGAGTTTCTACATGACATGTGTACAGAATTTACCGATCACTGCCAATGAGTTGATGATGTACCAACTTTTCTCGCCGTACGGCGCCATCATCTCCGCGCAAGTTCTTCGAGACGAATGGACTGGTTTGTGTACGGGAATTGGCGTGGTCAACTTCCGAAATGAGCTCGATGCGCTGGCTGCTAAAAACGCATTGCACATGAAACCTATTGGGAACAATATTTTATCCATTACGGTTCGTCCGCCGAATTGAGGCGCAGATGCGCCTTGATGGCTGCGTCAATAAAACAATAAAACTACGATTAATAAGTGCTTGTCTGTAAAATATGGTACATCAGAAAACTCGAGAGCATCATCTATGCGACTCCGAGTGACCATTTTATAATAATGAATAAAGAATTCTTTTTGTTTTACATCATCGTCGACTACATCATTGGCGCTTCCTGTTCAAAGGGTGCTTTTTTCATTCGCGAACGTTCCAACGCAATGTCTTCGGCGGCTTTCACCAAGTTTTCTGGCGTTCGTTCATTCTCTGCGAGAACCGCAAAAGCTTCACGAAGAGTGGCTCGTTGTTTGCTATATCTACTCAACGCGGGATTGATCGCACGGCCTTCTTCAGACCCATCGTCAGAATCGTCGTTATTGTCAGACTCGGTGTCTACGTCGGAATCCGTTTCAATTGTTTGCTTTGCTTGAACGAGGCTGCGAGTGCGGTCGGCGAATGTGCCACCACTCGACTGAACCAAACGGGCGCGATCTTCATCTGCGCTTGTCATGTGTTCGAGAACGTACGCCGCGAGCTCGAGCTTACGGCGCTCTCGGCGGCGTTCTTTTCGTAACCGACGTCCGGGCCCACGTCTCGACGCTCGACTTTCTTCTGAATCATAAGCCCTGTACTTTTGATAACGTCCGGGTACGACGAGGGCTGGTCGAATATGCGTGGCTTTTGTGCAAGCTTCGCAGCAGAATCCATCGAGCTTGTTCTTGCAGCCTTCGCAAACTAAGAAGAGACGGTTGCAATCGACGTTGGGGCAATTGCGATGCGGCGGCGGCGCGGTGTTTTGCCCGCAACAATAGCAACGCAAAGTCGCCGCTGCCTCGCCGAGCTCCGCGCTCGGACGCCCGTCTGGTGACATCGCAAGTCGACTATCAAAAACGAATAAGTGGTCGTCCCACAATTGATCGTCTCGTTTACCAAACTTGTCAAAGTACGCCTGTACGCCGCCTTCGAGGGTGAAGACATTCTTGTAGCCTTGCTCGCGCAAAACTGTTGAATACACGTCGCATCGAATGCCACCCGTGCAATACATCATGATTGGTTTATCTTTATCAACCTTTGCTAACGGCCCAAGGCCTTCCTGGACATTCGTGTACACTGTCTCTCGAAAAGACTCTTGAACTGGTCGCTCGGCGCCTCGAAAGTGCCCGACGTCCCACTCGTAACCATTTCTTACATCAAGTAGTAACGGCGCATCTTCACCCCCAGCACTCACTTTCTTCAAATTTTCATGCCATTCCTCCGGAGTGAGCGGCTTCGCACGCGCTTCTGGATTCGTCAACGGCAAATGATTTGTCCCGCCCTCGAGTTGCACCAAATTCGGCTTGTACCGCAACGCCAGCCTTGGGTGCGCCTGTTCCTCCATCGGATACACCGATATCCGCATCCCCGCAAACCGCGCATCAGACTCAACCCACTTCGCGTATTCCTCCCCATCTCGCCCCTTTCCGCTCATCTGCGCGTTTATCCCTTGCTCGTTCACGTATATCCGTCCGCGCAAGTCCCACCCGCGTTCGGCGATGCGCGCGCGATGTCGCTCCACCTCCGCCTCGGGATCCTCCACCCGAGCGAAGCGAAAAAACGTAATCAACTGATACGCGGGAGACGTCGCGTCAGCATGGCCATCGGCATCGGCATCCACGGCGCCAGCGCTCGCCCCGCGCGCCGGGCGCGCCGCCGCCCGAACCTGCGCCGCCGCCGCCCCACCCATCGTCGTCAGCGGCGCGCCGCACGCGCGACGCGCCGCCGCCGACGACGCTGACGATGATGCGATGCGACGCGACCCTGGACGCATCGCGCGCGCGGTGAACATCGACGCGTACGACCCCATGGAACCGCGCGCGTGTCACTGACGCGGCCCGCGAACTCGAAAACTTTTCAGAGTTGGATTTTGACCAATCATGATTCGAGGGGCACCCCCTCGCGACGTCGAGGCGCTCCAAGTGGTTGACCAAAAATCCAACGGCATCGGCATCGGTCGACGCAGACGCGCGCGGACGAGCATGGCGTCTCGAAGCACGCTCGCGGGGGCGTTGGATAAGATCCAATCTCCCGATAAAGGTGCGAACGAATCCAGAGGCGAATCAAGGGACGAGATGACTGACGGATGGATGCTACAGATTACAGGTACATGGCGTGTAGTGATTTACTGAAAGAACTCGCCAAGGATACGTTTTTGTGCGCATCTGTGGAGGTGGAGACGTCTGTGCTTGATGCGTTGATGCGTGCGGTGTATGATCAGTCGCCAGATGTATCGTCGTTGGCGATGAAGTGCGTACCGTTGTTGTTGAGACGCGCGCGCGCGGAGAACGCGTCGGCGTGCGCGAAGACATTGTGTGCGGGATTGGAGAGCGTGGGGAAGGATTGCGAGCGACGGGATGCGTCGGCGATGTGTTTGAAAATAATTGCCGTGGATATTGGAACATTTGAACACGAGGCGTGGGAGGTGACGTTGCAGACGTATTCCGCGGGATTGACGGCGAGCGTCGAGCGCGGGGCAAAGGATGGCGCGACGGCGGATGAGATTAATATCGCCGCAGAAGCCGTGGACGTGTTGCATGCGTTAATTACAACATTGTCGCAAACGTCGCATGTGAAACTTCGCGAGGAACAGGCGCTGGATCTTCAACGCGCGTTGTTGGGGCATTTGGAGCGCGGAAAGACGGGCACGCGCAAGCGGGCGGCGCAGTGTCTCGCGTTGCTCCCGACGCTCACGCGCGAGTCGACACTTGGGGAGTCGGTGAAGACTGTGACAGGTATTTTAGCTTCCAAGGTGGCGTCTAAGGGCAAGAGTGATTTGTACACGTTTATTTTGGGTGCGACGGCGCGCGCCGTCGGTTTTCGATTCAACGACCACGCGGAACGCGCGTTGCCTTTGCTCACTCAAGTATGCGAGAAAACTACAGATGACTATGACGAAGAAGCTATTGTGAACATTGAGAGTGCGCTGCAAGCCATTGAATATTTTATCACGGCGTGCCCGATGTGTGTCCATGGGGATGACAAGAGCTCAGCCGTCGTCGCGCTCGCGCTCAAATATCTTTCATACGATCCAAACTTTGACGACGACGAAACTGAGGACATGGATGCGTACGACGACGAGAACGAAGGATACAGCGATGACGATGACGACATGTACGATGATGAGGATGATGATGAAAGCTGGAAGGTGCGCCGAGCGGCGGCGAAGATGCTTGGTGCAATGTTGCATTCCGTACCCGAAGCCACCGTGACGAGCAATTTTGACGACGTCATCGCCAAACTTTTGTCGCGAACAAAAGACCGCGAACAAAGCGTGCAGTTAGACATTTTTTCCGTGATTGGTGATGTCATGCATGTCGCATCAAAGTCTCTCGCACATGACCCGCATTCGGCGTTGTGCTCAAAGTTGCGCGCGACAGCCACTGAAATCGTCCGCGTCGTCGTTCGAGAGTCGAGCTCAAAGTGGCCAAAGATGCAAGTCGCCGCGTTCACGCTTCTTAGCTCGATTGCATCGGTATTCCCGAGCGTCATGAGTGATGTTACGGACGATGACGTACGAAATACTCTCATGGCTGCAGTTGAAAGATGCATTGAGGATAAATCGCGTGAGAGTTCGGCGCGGATTGAAGCGCTCACGTTCATTTGCACGGTGTGCGAATCTGGAAATGACGACGCTTTGGCGCCGTTTGTGCACGCCATCTTACCTTCGATTTTTGCCGCTGTCGCTGACAAGTACTACAAACTTGTTGCACAGGCTTTGCACGCGTGCGCGGCTTTGGTGACTGTTTTAAGACGCGACGCGTCGACTACCATGTCAGATGAATACATCAAGCACATCAAATCGTTGCTCGACGCGGTGTTGACGAAGCTTGATGCTTCGGACGAGGATCAAGAGGTCAAGGATGCCGCAATTCATGCGTGTGGGGTGATTTTAGCACAATTAAATGACGTGGTTAACGCATCAGACCAGTCACGCGCGCTCGGATTGCTCCTGGAACGCTCGAGAAATGAAACCACGCGCCTCGCTGCCGTTCGGGCGTTTGCAATGATCGCGAGCTCCTCGCGTCCGATTGATCTTTCCGCCGTGGCAACATCCATTATGCACGAATTGACTGGGTTTTTACGTAAGGCGAATAAATCACTGCGTGAAAACGCTCTTGCGGCGCTCACGGCGTTGATTTCTTCGCATCGAGCGGCGCTTCAGGATCCAGACGTGCAACCCATCGTCATCGAAGCCGCAACGTTGATCAATGAAGAAGATTTACACTTGGCCACGCTCTCGGTGAACTTGTTAACGAGAATCGCTTCTAGCGCTGATGCATTTCCAGGTGCCGCTCGTGAAATTTCCACGACAGCACTTTCACTCGTACTCGGACTCTCGCGCTCGCCATTGGTGCAACGCCAAACGTCCAAGTCACTGCAAGAGCTGTACATGTCCATCGTCAACGCTCAAATTGTCCCGTATCAGAAGCTATTGGATGATGTGTTTGCAATCCAAGGCATTGATGAGACATCGAGTCAGTTTGTGGCGCACAATTTGGCGAAATGTGCGGCGGCAGTGTGCATCGCCGCGGGCGCATTGGCGACGAACGCCACGATGGAGGCATTGTTATTAAAACTCAAAACTGCAAGCGGCATTGAAGCATTGTTCACTTTGCTATGCATTGGTGAAATTGGGCGCTTAACCGACCTGTCGGCGAGCAAAGATTTGGAGACCATCATGTTTTCCGCGTTTGACAGCTATGGAGACGATGTCAAAGGAGCATCAGCGTTGGCGCTTGGTCGCGTCGCCGTCGGCAACCGCAACAAGTACCTTCCGTTAATGATGAGTAAGCTCAAAGACGAAAACGTGGCCCACCAATATTCGCTCTTGCAAGCACTTCGCGAGGTCATCTTGGTTGGAAATTTAAATGATCAGGAATCAAGCGGCATATTAGCCATACTTTTTTCACATGCGAGATCATCCGAAGAAGGGGTGCGCAATGTCGTCGCGGAATGCCTCGGTCGTCTCGCAGGCTCTGACCCAGTCAAGCTCGTGCAAGAATTACACAATAGATTTGATCAAAGTGCCGATCCACTTGAAAAGGCAACTTTAGTGTCTGCGCTCAAGTTCACCGTGCTAGCCAGTGAAAGAGGGGAGCTGACAAAGATTCGAGACAAATTGCGCTTGGAGGATTTCATGCGCGCCATCGTGGATGCAGACGTCAACGTACGCACGGCAGTTATCAAAACCATGAACGCTGTCACTCATCGCGAAAGCACGCTGATCGCTCCGCTTTTGGCGGAAATTATGCCCAAGTTACTTGAACAAACAGTCATCGTACCTGAGCTTGTGCGTGTCATGGACCTCGGCGCCTTTAAGCACACCGTGGACGATGGATTGGATTGCCGCAAAGCAGCGTTTGAGTGCGTGAACACTGTGCTAGACTCATGCAGTGGATTAGTCAACGCTCGTGATATTGTATCCACGTTGCCGAGTGGTTTAGGTGATCATTATGACGTGAAAATGATCGTTCACGGTATTCTGATGAAATTGACCGAAGGTATGGCGCCCAATTCCACCGACGCTGTGCTCGCGTCGTTGGAGCACATGTGCGAACCTTTGGAAAAGACATTGACGGCGCGTATGAAACGCGACGCTGTGCAGCAAGAAATTGATCGTAATGAAGATTTACTTCGCAGTGCGTTACGTGCGCTGCATTTGATTGAGCAGCACCGATCGAGCGCAGACGTTGCACCGTTTAAAACGTTGATGACGGATGTCGTCAAGGCGAATGAGAACCTTTCGGCGCTCTACGATAAAATTTGTGAAACATCCATCGGCGAGGGCGCGGCAAGCGCGACGTGAGGTACATGTACAACCAAAACACAGTGGAAATTTGTAAAGAATGTGCACAATTAAAAATAAAACTATAATGATACTGCGGTACGTGCTCATGGCGATTCTTCTTGTAAGAGGTCGCGTTCAAAGTCCATGGCTTCGTTTTGACGCTCACCCATGTGAAGCATCTGCTCAGCCTTTTCGCTCACGCCCATGGAGCGCATAGAATCTTCGCAATACTTATCCCAACACCACGACGCCTGCTGAAGTTCATAACGCAAGCGCGCACGGTCGGCGGCTTCACGCATGGCTAAATATGCGGACGTTTTGCCGCCACTCATTTCGACTTCGAGCGCTAAATCCGCAATGGCCTACGCGACGACAAAGAAACATTCATCAAGGTCAGTACGAGAGCACGCACACGAGATCGCGACAAGAATGCACATATGCGTTGGCTACGGAAATGGATGGCGCAGTTTTGTCCGCATGATTTGCGACTAGGTGTTCCACAATGCGAATTATCGTCATCGCCAACGAGAACAAACGAAAACAAATGCGTCCAGCGCGCAAACGACGCACCTGCTGAATCGGTCCCAATCGCTCTGTGCGTTGGGGACCAAGACTTTCCAACCGTTCAATCTTCCGTTCACGCGCACGTTCGGCCACTTCTAACACCAAACAGAACTCGTTATCCGTCTTTTCTTTGACGTATCCCATCAAATCAAAGTATTCGCCATCTTTAAAACTAAAATCGCTCGGCTCGTTCAAGTGCATGCGTTGCACTTTTTCCAACACCGACCCTTTACGTGCGTTCACTTCCTTATACGTCGGCTCGTACCATTCATCAGAATTATCAAACCAATGTTGACTGCTTTCACTGATAATGTCATCGGGCGGTACACCGCCCGATGTGTCCCAATCCGCACCGTCGCCTCTCGCGCCTCGCGTTCCCGACCCACCGCGCCCGACGACGTCTTCGTCATCCCCATACGACCCACTCATCATGTACGAATCGAATTGACCATCTAAAGACGACACCCCATCACCACCTCGAACATTATACGTCCCAACATCGTCCTCGTCGTCATCATCCGCGTCGTCGACTCGTCCGAAACCGACGCCAACGTCGTCCTCGTCCTCGTCCTCGTCCTCATGCATCCCCGACGCCGCCACCACCACCGCCGCCGCCGCGCGCATCCGCGCCGCCGCACTCGCGCGCGCGCGCACTCGCACCGCGTCTCCCGCCCCCGCGCGCGCGCCGCTCGCCCCCGTGCGCGCGCGCGCGTCGCACCGAACGACGCACCGACCGCCGCCGCCGCCGCCACCGCGCGCGCGCATCATTCGCGCCCCGCTGCGCGCGCGCACTGCGCTCGCACGCGTGCCGCGCGCGCCATGCGACGCATCACGCCCCATCGTCGTCATCATCGTCGCCATCGCGCGTGCGAAGCGCGGCGTCGACGAATGCGGCGTCGAAGACGATCGACGACGAAGGCGTTGACCTATCGGTCACATGGTCGGTTGGACAACTGCGATCGATCGATCGCGCGCATCGATGGATTTTCGAGACGATCGATATCGATTATCGATGGGTGGTCTGGGTATGTCGCTTTGGGTTGGCACGACGCGCGCGGCGCCATTGCACGACGACGACGACGACGACGGGTGCGGCGGCGGGCGACGGGCGACGGGTGTCGACGGGAGGGTGTGCGTCGACGATGGCGTCGTCGGCGACGCGAGCATCGGGGTCGAGCGCGGCGAAACAGGCGTTGGCGTTCGCGGAGCTCGCTGGCGGCGCTCGGTTCAACGCCAAGGCGTTCAAGGCGGTGGATCGGCACGTGGC
>Ga0181553_10003577_pt1 | contig 13392 bp, 10 predicted proteins | sample 011ome_17_FD_133753 | JGI IMG/M metagenome (GOLD analysis project Ga0181553, IMG submission 133753) | Coastal salt marsh microbial communities from the Groves Creek Marsh, Skidaway Island, Georgia - 011502XT metaG (megahit assembly) | ecosystem: Environmental > Aquatic > Marine > Intertidal...
GTTGTTTCAGAACATCATTGATGAAGGCTTCATGCATCATGGACATACCGGCCATTTTGAGCATGTTGATGATATGGATGCGCTCGCTGACCGGCTGGACATGTATTTTCCCAACACTCAGGATGCTGCCCCAACGGTATAGAAGATGGGTACCAGACGGCCTATACGGGCGCTGTTTAAGGCGCCGATACAGGCACAGCAAAACATATCAACCGGTCAGCGCGTTTGTTAGCCGATGATGCGGTTAAAAATATCACTCGGCCGCATAAATTTGGCGACAAGATCGGCATTTGGCCGGTAATACCCGCCAAGATCGCATGGCTGCCCCTGTGTTGACGCCAACTCCGCAACAATTTGACTTTCCTGCGCCTCTATTTCGGCGGCAATCGCGGCAAATATGCTGGCCAGTTCGGCATCATCAGTCTGCGCCGCAACGGCCTGTGCCCAATAGAGCGCAAAATAAAAATGACTGTCGCGTGTGTCGGTTTCGCCGACGCCCCGCCGCGGCGATTTATCCTGTGTCAGAATAAGCTGCGTCGCGGCATCAACAGCGCGGCCTAAAATGGCCGCCTTGTCGTTTTGCAACAATTCTGATGCAAACATCAACGACTCACCAAGCGCACAAAATTCGCCAAGCGAGTCCCAGCGCAAATGGCCTTTTTCAATAAATTGCTGAACATGTTTGGGCGCAGAGCCACCTGCCCCGGTTTCAAACAATCCCCCGCCATTCATTAATTTCACAACCGACAGCATTTTTGCCGAAGTGCCGAGCTCGAGAATCGGAAATAAATCAGTCAGATAATCGCGCAACACATTACCGGTAATCGAAATACAATCCGCGCCCGCGGTAATGGTTTTGAGAGTGAAGCTGGTCGCCTGACGCGGATCCAGTATATGAATCGCACTGCGGTCAACAGCGTCTTCCGCCAGAATTTTTTCAACATATTTAATGAGTTGAGCATCATGCGCCCGATCAGCATTCAACCAGAATACAGCCGCCGCCCCGGTGGCTTTTTGCCGCGCCACACCAAGCCTGACCCAGTCTTCAATCGGCGCCGGTTTGGTTGTTGCCATACGCCAGATATCGCCTTTGCCCACCTGATGCTCATGCAGCACATCACCGGCCGCGCTCAGCACCTGCACGACGCCTGCCTCGGTCATTTCAAAGGTTGTCGGGTGCGACCCATATTCTTCGGCTTTTTGTGCCATCAGTCCGACATTTGATACGGTGCCACATGTGGTCGGATCAAGCGCGCCATTGGCCTTGAAAAAGCGAATGGATTCATCATAAATCGGCGCATAGGAATTATCCGGGATCACACATTTGCAATCATCCTCATTTCCATCCGGCCCCCAGGCACGCCCGCCAGCACGGATTAATGCCGGCATTGAGGCATCGATAATCACATCCGAGGAGACATGCAAATTGCTGATGCCCCGATCTGAGTCGACCATATAGAGCCGAGGCTGATCAGCCAGCGCTTGCGCCAGATCACTTTGCAGCAGCGATTTCTGCGCGGCTGGCAAGGATGCAATGCGCTGTTCAAGGTCACTCAGCCCCAAATTCGGGTTAAATTCGATATCGCGCAACAGCGTCTCATGCTTGGTGATAAAATCTTCCAGCAACACCGACACCACATGGCCAAAAATGATCGGATCAGCCACCTTCATCATGGTGGCTTTCAAATGCACCGAAAACAATATGCCTTTGGCTTTTGCATCGGCCAGCTGGTCTTTAATAAAGCTGCGTAGTGCTGTGACATTCATAAAGCTGGCATCAACAATTGTTCCAGCCACAATATCCAGACCGTCTTTCAGCACGGTTTGCTGGCCTTGTTGATTAATAAACAGAATTTTGAAAGCACCGGCCTGTGCATCCGAAACCGTGGCGGAGATTTCGTTTGAGACAAAATCTTGCGCCGGCATTGAGACAACATGTGTTGCTGAATCGGCGCGCCAGACCCCCATTTTATGCGGATTCTGCATCGCATAGTTTTTCACCGCACGCGCCGCGCGACGATCAGAATTGCCTTCGCGCAATACCGGGTTGACGGCACTGCCCTTGACCGCATCATAGCGATCACGCGCTGATTGTTCAGCCGGGTTTTTTGGCGTATCCGGATAATCCGGCAGCGCATAGCCCTGCGCCTGCAATTCACTGATCGCCGCCTTTAATTGTGGCACCGATGCCGAGATATTTGGCAGCTTGATGACATTTGCCTTTGGCATTTTGACCCAGTCACCCAACGCCGCCAAATCATCGCTCTGCCGCTGATCATCGGTTAAAATCTCGGGAAACATGGCAATGATCCGGCCAGCAAGCGAAATATCCCGCTTTTCAACCTGCAGCCCGGCGGCCGCGGCGAATTTTTTAATGATCGGCAAAAGCGATGCGCTTGCCAGTTCAGGTGCCTCGTCAACAGTCGTATAGATAATATCAGCCATGTTCCCCATCCATTCGGTAAAAATTCAACGCAACACAAGCACCGGTGTCACAATGCAGCCGCCACAGCGTCGATGGCGGCCTGTGCATCATCTGCGTTCGGGCCGCCAGCCTGTGCCATATCGGGTCGCCCGCCGCCACCGCCGCCACCCAAAGCAGCCGAGCCAAGCCGAACCAGATCAACCGCATTTCTCGTCTTCGTCAGATCATCCGTCACCGCCACAACAACCGACGCCTTGCCAGCATCCGTCGCAACCAGACAAATCACCGCATTTTTCAGCGTCGATTTGATTTCATCCGCCATTGATTTAAGCTCGCGTGCCGGCGTGTCTTCCAACAAACGACCCACAAAATTGACCCCGTTTACCACCTCGCCAGCGGCAGCAGAACCACCACCAGCAGCCAGCTTGCGCCGCAATTGCGTCAAATCGCGTTCGGTTTTCTTGCGCTCTTCCAGCAGTTGCGCCACCCTGTCAGCCAGCTGATCAGGGGTGATTTTCAGTAAATCAGCCGCCCGGGTGAGAATATGATCACGCGTTTCAATCCATTCCAACGCGCCTGATTGTGTCACCGCCTCAAGCCGCCTTACGCCCCCGGCAACGGCTGATTCAGAGATAATTTTCAACAGGCTGATATCGCCAGTGCGGGTGACATGGGTGCCACCACATAATTCGACTGACCAGGCTTTATCACTGCCGTCGTCGGCTGGCCCACCCATTTGCACAACCCTGACCTCGTCTCCGTATTTTTCGCCAAACAGCGCCAGCGCGCCAAGTTCAATGGCCGCATCCGGGGTCATGATACGGGTCGACACCTCACTATTCATGCGGATCCGGTCATTCACAATCGCCTGCACCCGCGCCAGTTCATCGGTCTCCACCGCCTTTGGATGGGAAAAGTCAAACCGCAACCTGTCCGCCGAGACCATCGAGCCTTTTTGCGCCACATGATCGCCCAAAACATGGCGCAGCGCCTCGTGCAACAAATGCGTGGCCGAGTGGTTTGCGCGCAACCGCAAGCGGCGGCTTACATCAATCTGTAATCGCACTGCCATATCGGTTGTCACTGTGCCTTCGAGAACGTCAAGATGATGCACAAACAACCCCGACGGTGTTTTCACCGTATCAGTGACGCGCGCCTTGCCACCGTCCCAATCAACGGTGCCGGTATCGCCAATCTGTCCACCTGACTCGGCATAGAATGGGGTCTGATTGACCACCATACGAACGCACTGGCCAGCATCGGCTTTGGTGACTTCGCCGCTATCATCGACAAGCGCTGCGACGACAGCCTCGGCGGTATCCGATGTGTAACCCAAAAACTCGGTTGACGCGAGCCGCTGGCCCAAATCGAGCCAGACCCCTTCGGTGGCGGCATCGCCAGAACCGCTCCATGACCGCCGGGCAGCGGCTTTTTGCGCTTCCATGGCGGCGTTGAATCCGGCAAGATCAACCTGCCAGCCATAGCTCCGCATAAAATCCTGAGTTAAATCAAGCGGAAAGCCATAAGTGTCATAGAGTTTAAAGGCGGTGGCGCCGTCCAATGTGCCGGTCGAAGCTTTGCTTGCTACCTCATCTTGTAAAATCCGCATGCCACGGTCGAGGGTTTCTTTAAAGCGGGCTTCTTCGAGCTTCAATGTTTCGGTTATCAGCGATTGGGCCCGGCCAAGTTCGGCATATTGCGCCCCCATCTCAGATACCAGAACCGGTACAAGCTTAAACATCGTCGGGTCGACACAGCCCATCTGACGAATATGCCGCATCGCCCGCCGCATAATCCGCCGCAACACATAGCCGCGCCCCTCATTCGACGGCAGCACCCCATCGGCAATCAGAAACGACGCCGCACGCAGATGATCGGCAACCACCCGGTGCGATACGTTATGTGCCCCATCCGCATCCGTCCCGGATGCTTCGGCCGATGCCATGATTAAACTGCGCATCAGGTCGATATCATAATTGTCATGCTTGCCTTGCAACACCGCAGCGATACGTTCAAGACCCATGCCCGTGTCAATCGAGGGTTTTGGCAAGGACAGCCGCTCTGCCGCGGTTTGTTCATATTGCATGAACACCAAATTCCAGATTTCGATAAACCGGTCGCCATCCTCCTCAGGTGACCCCGGCGGGCCGCCGGCAATATGCGCACCATGATCATAGAAAATTTCTGAACATGGGCCGCACGGGCCGGTATCGCCCATCGCCCAAAAATTATCCGAGGTCGCGATGCGGATGATACGATCATCACCAAGCCCGGCAATCTTGCGCCACAACGCCGCGGCATCGTCATCTTCATGATAAACAGTGACCAGCAGCTTTTGCGGATCCAGCCCAAACTCTGTGGTGATCAGGCGCCAGGCGAGCTCGATAGCGCGTTCCTTAAAATAATCACCAAAGGAAAAATTCCCCAACATCTCAAAAAATGTGTGGTGCCGTGCCGTATAGCCAACATTTTCCAGATCATTATGTTTGCCACCAGCCCGCACACATTTTTGAGATGTCGTGGCCCGCGTATAATCGCGTGTTTCAGCGCCAGTAAACAGGTTTTTGAACTGCACCATACCTGAATTGGCGAACATTAATGTAGGGTCGTTTTGCGGCACCAACGGGCTCGAATCGACAATCTGATGACCGTTTTCGGCAAAATAATTCAGAAAACCAGAGCGAATATCATTTACGCTAGACATGTGTATCTTCCCAAAATTGTCTGCGGGGGCTGGCCATAGCCATCGGCTGTTGACGCCGCATTCATCTTTGCCAAATCCCAGACCAAAGACAAGACGTGCCAAGGCGTCATATGTAGCCGTGCAGATGCTATCCTGTCCAGTTCAACTTGCCCTAAACAGCCGGAAAAATGCAGCAAAAACCCCGCCGGGCGCATGGCCCGGACGGGGTTATGAAATGCGGTTATGCATGAACAGAATGAATGCGGCCAATCAGCTGGCGTCTGTTTCCGGCATTTCTGGCGAGTCAGGCACAGTGGCCTCAGCACTCTCCGCGATGGAATTATCCAGCATCTGATCGCCAACCAGCCCAGCATTCTGCCGAATAGCGGATTCAATTTCATCAGCAATTTCAGGGTTTTCACGCAAGAACACTTTGGCATTTTCACGCCCCTGCCCAATCCGCTGACCATTATAGGAAATCCACGCGCCCGCTTTATCGACAATGCCGGCAGCCACGCCAAGATCGAGCAATTCGCCCATCTTGGAAATACCCTCGCCATACATGATATCAAATTCAATCGTACGAAACGGCGCCGCGACCTTGTTCTTGACAACTTTCACCCGGGTTTGGTTGCCAACCACCTCATCCCGGTCTTTGATAGCACCAATACGGCGAATATCGAGACGGACAGATGCATAAAATTTCAGCGCATTACCACCTGTTGTGGTTTCGGGATTGCCAAACATAACGCCAATTTTCAAACGGATCTGATTGATGAAAATCACCAGACAATTCGACCGGGCAATCGATGATGTCAGTTTACGCAATGCCTGGCTCATCAAGCGCGCATGCAGTCCAACATGGTGATCACCCATTTCGCCCTCAAGTTCGGCCCGGGGAACCAATGCAGCCACCGAATCAACAACCAATACGTCAATCGCACCAGAGCGCACCAAGGTATCGGCAATTTCCAGCGCCTGCTCGCCGGCATCGGGCTGTGAAATCAGCAAATCATCAATATTCACACCCAATTTACGCGCATAAACCGGATCCAGCGCATGCTCGGCATCAACAAAAGCGCATGTTCCGCCATCCTTCTGTGCCTCAGCCACCGCATGTAACGCCAGCGTCGTTTTTCCCGAAGATTCCGGCCCATATATCTCAACGATACGGCCTTTTGGAAAGCCGCCGATACCAAGCCCAATATCCAGACCAAGCGAGCCGGTGGAAATAGCTTGAACATCCACAGCGGATTCGCGCTGGCCAAGCTTCATCACCGAACCTTTACCAAAAGCTTTCTCAATCTGCCCGATTGCCGCTTCAAGCGCTTTATTTTTGTCGTCACTTTTCATTTTCATATCCACTACAACACCAGCCATCACATGCCTCCTTAGTTGCATATCAACGGGCCCCTGTCCATGTGGAATCACTGTGCGTGACGGCCCGATTTTACGGTCTGGGATGTATTATGTACATGTTTTGTTCTTTTTACAAGAGCATTTTCACCTTTTGTTCCGTTTGAATCAGCCATCATACAAAAGTTGGATAGGCATTCCTACAAAAGTGGGAGCGGCGTTACTGCAAAAGGAATTTTAAGATGACGCCCGGTTAGGCTATTCGGCTAGTCGTCGCGATGCACGCGCTCCATGCGCTCATGCCGTTCCTGCGCATGCAGGCAGAGCGAGGCAATCGGCCGCGCTTCGAGCCGCCGCAGACTGATCGGTTCGTCTGTTTCAACGCAATAACCATAGCTGCCATCGTCGATGCGGCGCAGTGCTGATTCAATTTTTTGCAGCAATTTACGCTCGCGATCACGGGTACGTAAATCAAGCGCCGCATTGCTTTCAATCTGCGCCCGATCCATCTGGTCAGGCTGATGCAGATTTTCCTGCGACAGGCCGGTGATTGTGTCGCTGGCGTCATCCAGTAATTCAGCTTTCCAGGCTTCCAATTTCTGCCGAAAATACAACAGCTGCATCGGATTCATGAATTCTTCAGACTCGCTTGGCCGGTAATCAGCAGGCAACATTGTCGCGCCGATATCAGAACCGGCACTTGAACTAACACCGGAACTGGCATTGGCATTGGCATTGGCTGGCTTCGACGCCCCATTGGCGGCTGGCTTTTTGGCTGAATCGGCCGGCAACGCTTCCGCATTTTTCGAGTTTAAATCACTCTCAGCTGCGAGGACATCACTGGTCTTTCTCATATCATCACCGTCCCATAAGCGAGGCCGAACCCCGAAGAGTTGAAGCAAGTGTTAACGAGGACGTTGGGGTACACCGATTCAAACCATTTCGCAAGGCGTTTTTTGTCGCAACATTAGCGGGTGCCAAAATTCCAGCCGTCCCGTTTCATTATTAAAACGTTAATCACGCATATGTGATTTGTCCGGACAAAACGATCACCGTAATCTGGCATCCATAGGGCGAAGTTAGCGCGTCGCGGCTATTGTTAAAGTTTTTATTTTCAGTGCGCCAGTGGGAGCAAAATTAATAGTAACCAAAATTTGTATTTAGAGGTTTCGTTATGCATATTCTTGTTGTTGAAGACGACCCGATTGTTGCCGATGTCCTTGGAATGACACTTGAGGAAGCTGGCTATTTCAAAACCACCGCTGACAGCATCGAATCCGCGCTGTTTGAATTAAAACATAACCAAATTGATGCGGTATAACTGGATCTGAATTTACCGGATGGTGATGGCACCAGACTGGCCCGCCTGATCCGCAAAAACCACATGCCCGTCCCCATTTTGGTGTTTCAGGAAACAGTGGCATTGATGATAAGATTACCGCACTTGGTGCTGGTGCCGATGGATATCTAACCAAACCTTTTGATCGCTATGAATTGGTCGCCAATCTTGACGCCATTATCCGACGCACGCATGGTCACAGTTCAGCCACCGTCAATGCCGGCAATCTGATGGTGGATCTCAGCCGGAATTATGCGAAAATTGGCGATGCCCGGCTTGATCTGACGGCAAAGGAATTCCGCATCATTGAATTTTTAGCCCTGCGCAAAGGTGCGGTGTTAATCAAAGATGCGCTTTTAAACCATCTTTATGGGGGCATTGACGAACCCGAACCGAAAATCATTGATGTGTTTATGTGCAAGCTGCGCCGCAAACTCGCCGATGCCGGTGCCACCGGTGTGGTTATCGATACGATCTGGGGGCAAGGCTATATTCTGCGCGAAATGCGTGACTACGATGCGATGACGGTGAGCGCCTGACCGACGCTGACAGCGTATCCTGTTACGCTGCATGATAAGCTGAGAATAACAAGCTGACCATTCGCCGGGCATTGCGACTGGTCAGTTTTCGTTGGCAGTTCATCATTGCGCTTCTTCATTGCCCTGCCCGCGCCGCTATGGCAGACAGGGTGCGTGGCCATTTTCTGGCGCGCAGATGAGGGTTTAATGGTATATTTTAGCCTAGGTGATTTTGTGACACACCCGGATCAGCCTGATTGGGGATATGGTCAGGTGCAGTCAATCGTTGGCAAAAATGTGACGGTGAATTTCGAACATGCCGGCAAGCAGATGATCAATTGTCAGATCATTGATCTTGTCAAAGTAAACAGCGATAGGCGCGACTGATTTTTACACCGTCAACGCTTACCTATTCGCAAATTGTTCCAATTGACAAGTTGTTCCAATGGACCGGTTGTTCCAATTGGCGAATTGTTATTAGATGGTCGGTACCTGGTGTCGCATGGCCGTGAAAACTTGTCTGTGACATGATACACGGGATTAACAAACGTCTAGCGCGATCGTTAGATGTCGCGTTTAGGAGCCCCAAATTGCAGTACCGCGAGCAATTCAGAAATCGCTTGAATCAGCTGAAAAGCGAAAACCGTTATCGCAGTTTTGTCGAGCTGGAACGACAGGCCGGGCGGCATCCGCACGCCAGCTGGAACGGCCCGCAGGGCAGACATGACGTCGTTATCTGGTGCTCGAATGATTATCTCGGCATGGGGCAACACCCAGCCGTTGTCAATGCGATGCAAACAGCCATCGGTCATTGCGGCAGCGGTGCCGGCGGCACACGCAATATTTCCGGGACAAGCACAGCCATTGTCGAGCTGGAAAAAGCGCTTGCAGCACTGCATCAAAAACCACGCGCTCTGGTGCTCACAAGCGGTTATGTGGCGAATGAGGCAAGCATTAGTGCGCTGGCCGGCCTGCTGGATGATGTTATCATTTTTTCTGATGAAATGAATCACGCCTCAATCATTTCCGGCATTCGTTATGCGCGCTGTGAAAAATCTATCTTTCGGCATAATGATTGCGCGCATTTAGAATCGCTGCTGCAGGCGCAGCCGCTTGACCGGCCGAAAATCATTATTTTTGAATCGGTCTATTCGATGGATGGTGACACCGGCCCGATTGCCGAAATTGCAGCGCTCGCGCAAAAATATAACGCACTGACCTATCTTGATGAGGTTCACGCGGTTGGCATGTATGGCGATCAGGGTGGCGGCGTCGCCCAGATGCACGGTGTGGCTGATAAGATTGACATCATTCAGGGCACGCTTGGCAAGGCGTTTGGCGTGTTTGGTGGCTATATTGCGGCTGATGATGTGATCTGTGATGCCGTCCGCAGCTTTGGCTCTGGCTTTATTTTCACCACAGCCTTGCCGCCCGCTTTGGCGCATGGCGCGCTGGCATCGGTGCAATATCTGCAATCAAGCGGTGCCGAGCGTGCGCGCCAGCAGACCCAAGCGAACCGTTTGAAACAAAAGCTACGTGATGCCGGCCTACCGCTTCTCGAAGGCGACACACATATCGTGCCGGTTATGGCGAACAATGCCGATATTTGCTCGCAGATTTGCCAGATTTTGTTGAATGAACGGCATATTTATGTCCAGCCAATCAATTATCCGACCGTGCCAAAAGGCACCGAGAGGCTGCGCCTGACACCGGGCCCGTTTCATACCGATGCGATGATCGATGATCTTGTTGACGCCTTGCAGATGGCGTTTGAACGGGTCGCCGCTGAAACCACACAACAGACAGGTTAGGCAGATTGTGCGCCAATCATCGATGATCTCTGCTGAAACCGCGAAAAATCTCCGCATCATGCTGGATCTTTAAAGTCGCGCTTCCTACATAGGGTGTGGATGATATATCCGCGGTCTGTTCAACGATTTTTATGTGATTGAGGTTTTGTCATGCCGATAAATTCTATGCCGAGCGATCATCCGTATTTTCCGGGACGTGGCAAAACCGGTTTATTGCTGGTCAATCTGGGTACGCCTGATGGCACCGACACCCCGTCAATGCGGCGATATCTGAAACAGTTTTTATCCGACCGCCGGGTCATTGAAGTGCCGCGCTTGCTGTGGTGGGTGATTCTGAACGGCATCATTTTAAATGTGCGCCCGCGAAAATCAGGCGATGCCTATGCGCGTATTTGGCTCAAGGATGATCCGGATGGGTCACCGCTGCGCCGGATCACCCGGCTGCAGGCAGAACATGTCGCCAAACAGTTCCAACGCGATGATCTGATTGTCGATTACGCCATGCGCTATGGTCAGCCAGCCATTCAATCACAGATGCAGAAATTGCAAGACGCCGGATGCAGCCAGATTGTGGTGATGCCGCTTTATCCGCAATATGCCGCCTCGACAACGGCAACGGTGAATGACGAGGTGTATAAATGGGCACTGGATTTACGCTGGCAACCGGCCATTCGTACAGTGCCGCCGTGGCATGATCACAAAAGCTATATTGAGGCACTTGCCAAATCGGTGAAAGCGGCTGTCAAAAAGTCAGGCAGGCCTGATGATCTGGTGATTTCATTTCACGGTATCCCGAAAAGCTATTTCGTATCCGGTGATCCCTATCATTGCCAATGTATGAAAACCGCACGTCTTCTTCGCGAGGCCTTGCAGTGGGATGAAAAACATTTCCATGCGACATTCCAGTCACGCTTTGGCTCGGAACCATGGCTGCAACCCTACACCGATAAAACAGTTGTCAAACTGGCCGAATCAGGCAGTAAACATGTCGCCATTATGGCGCCTGGTTTTGTCGCCGATTGTCTGGAAACGCTTGATGAGCTTGATATCGAATTACATGAAGAGTTTATCGAACATGGCGGGGAAACCTTTACCTATATTCCCTGTTTGAATGATACCGCTGATGGGATGAAGGTGATCGAAGAGGTCGCCATCGAAAATCTGCGGGGGTGGGTTGAAATGGCACCATCCAGCCAAAAAGCGGCGAAGACAGCTGCTAAAACAACTGCAGCCAAAAAAGTGACTGCAAAAAAAGCCCCGGCCAGAGCATAGACGCAACACACAGCCGAGCCAGGTCAGGACATAAAGCCAGTCTAGCCATTATGCGGGTGATGCGTTGCCCAGGCGCCGATGGTGAGGCGTTTTTCCTGCGCCACATCAATGGTTTCCGTGCTCAGCGTTTCGGCAGCCGGCGGCTGCCCCCAGCCCAAAGCCGACAAACAATCCTGATGATCGCGACGCTGTGGGTAATGTGCCGCATTTTTCATGCGCCATACGCCCGATTCAACACGTCCATATATGGTGGCGTCTTCATAATCCGCAAAATCAATCCGTGCAAAACTGGAAAAACACTGACGCAAAAAGTCATGTGTTGGCTGCCAGGTCGCATCCAGCACCTCTTCAGCTTTGCTGGCCTTGGTGTTGACCTGACGAAACCTGTCTATATTTCCAAGCGCTGACGGGTCCAGAATCGTCATATGGCCGTGATGCCCATAGGCAATGGTGCGGGCCCGTTCACCAAGCGGCACATCATTATCCAGAAATTCAAAATAGACTGTTTTGTCGCCAATCCCCATCCAGGAAAAGAATAATTCCGGGATGCCGTTAAACGCCTCGATATTATGATACAGCAAATCATTGACAGCCTTATAGCGCGCTGTTGTCAGACCGCGTTGCCATGCCCGCTCGACGGTTTGTGCCGGCGGCGTGATGATAAAAAACAAAAACACCGTCGTCCCAAAGCGGCTCAATAATTTACTCTGGTAATCCCCGTCATCGCCCACTTTGAAACTGTCAAAGCGAAACCTGTCGAGCAAAAGATGCGGCAGATTATGGCGGCGTGCCTTGGCCGCAACATAGCTGTCCAATTTCCGGTCAATAATTTCCAGCTCATGCCCGGTCATCATCGCCGCATATTTATAATCCTCTCCCATTGTGTCGTAATCGAGAAGATATTTGCGCCAGTAATCCGGGCTGATCAGGGCGAAATCTTCCCATTTGACATTTATTTTTTCAGCCAATCGCCGTTGCTGTGGTCGGATTGTGCTTTTGCCAGATGCCGACGCGCCTTTTGTATTCATCACAATGGGGTGCGATTGCGCCGGCAAGAACCGATAGCCTTCCTTGGCAACCGCCTCATTGAAAACAGGCCGGATAATCCGACCAATCTCACGGCTGCCAAAGCTGTTCATCACCAGACGCAGACTAAGCTCAACAACAAGCTCGCGATCGGCGACAAGCCGTCCATGCTGGCCAATAACTCCGCCAACAATAGTGATTAAAGCCGATAAATAAGCCCGCTTGGCCGGGTCCTGCTGGTCTGGCAAGGCGGCTTTCCATGCGGCAAGCGCCCCCATCTCCGGCAGCTTTGCATCATCATTGACAGGTGCCGCCTTGGGTTTAAAAAAGCCAAAAAACCGGCCTTTATCGGGCTTTGTATTTTGCCCGAATACGTCGCGCTCTAAAATCGCATTGATGGCCTCGGCTGACTGCTGTTTGATCAGATCAAATTCGGCGCTGATGGCGTCAAGACGCGGCATCACATAAAGATCACAAATGCGCCCCACCATCGAGCGCAATGAAATGCCCAGATATTCATAGCTCGGCCCATCCGGCACCGACAGATCCGCCGTCACCCTAATCAGCACTTCATGAATGATCAGACGTTCAACCGTCAGCGCACATAAGGTTTCGGCAGGCAGGCCACAGAAATCTGCGGCCTCTTTTGCTTGTCGATAAGAAACCGCCGCATTTTCTGGCCGAAATAATGTGATCAGCGGCAGAAGATGCGGCGGTATGGTCGAGCTGAGGCCCGGATTCCAAGCATGGTAAGTGGCATCACTATTCGTCACTCTACAATCCTTTTCACCAAGAGCTACAGGACATGCAGGAAACGAGTCTGAGCGATCCTACAGACCTAGAACAAACCCTCAATTTCACCATCGGCATTGACGCAGATGGTTTCAGCGGCTGGCTTGCGTGGCAGTCCCGGCATCGTCATAATCTCGCCGCAGACGACAACAATAAAGCCGGCACCGGCA
>Ga0181553_10003579_pt1 | contig 13386 bp, 10 predicted proteins | sample 011ome_17_FD_133753 | JGI IMG/M metagenome (GOLD analysis project Ga0181553, IMG submission 133753) | Coastal salt marsh microbial communities from the Groves Creek Marsh, Skidaway Island, Georgia - 011502XT metaG (megahit assembly) | ecosystem: Environmental > Aquatic > Marine > Intertidal...
CATAAAGCCTGGAAGCCCGGACCCCCATGCGGATAAAGTAAATAATAGAGCAGATAATATTAAAGAGTTTTTTCGACCAAGTTTAATGCTTAACGGTGCTGCTACTAATGCGCCTACCAGACATCCAATTAATGCACTACCTACCACGAAGCCTTGCATTTCTGAGTTAAGCTCAAAGTATTTGGTTAAATAATATTGTGTACCATTTATTACACCTGTATCATATCCAAACAGTAGTCCACCCAAGGCAGATACACAAGTAATTAATAATAAATATCTATTTTGATTCATAATGCTGTTCGGTTTATGGTTTACATAAGTTGTGAGCTTTCGATCGTTTGGAATGAACGGAATCGCACGAAAATCCTATAAAGGTTTGTAATTTATCTTAAAAAAATAGATTTCAAAGTGTACGAATATAATTAAATAGTGTCAAAAGTACAATAAGTTAATTGAGTTTAGCTTTTGTCCGTAAACCCAGGGGGAAGATAAATTATCGTAAACACTTATTGTACTTATGACAATAATGGCTATATTTACGTGAGTAACGCCAAAAAAATATGACACTTAATTTAAAAAATTGTTTCTTCTTCGCCTTTTTATTTTCATTGAATTTTTTGTTTGCGCAATCTTCGATTACGACTTTGAATCCTGAAACAGAGCAAAAAATTTCGGATTTGATTAGCGAAATGAGTATTGAGGAGAAAGTTGGGCAAACCTGTCAAATTACCTTAGATGCTATTTTGGTAAGGGATGCTAATGGAGCAGTGGTTCGACCTATTAAAATGGACACTGGCAAATTAAAAGAGGCTTTGATTGACTATAAAATAGGCTCCATACTTAATGTGGAATCGCACACTTTAAGCATGGAGCAATGGGAGTTAGTAATTAATGATGTTCTTGCGCCGTACAGAAGCGGGGAAACAAAGGCGCCTATTATATACGGCGTTGATGCTATACATGGAGTGAATTATACAATAGGGGCAACTTTGTTTCCGCAAGAAATAGGATTGGCGGCGACATGGAATACTGGATTGGCTTGTGATTTCGGAAATGCAACGGCTTATGAAACCAGAGCTTCGGGAATTCCATGGAACTTTTCACCGGTTTTGGATATTGCCAGACAACCATTGTGGTCCAGATACTTTGAAACATTGGGAGAAGACCCACATCTTGCAGCGGAACTGGGAAAGGCTATAGTATGTGGTTATCAGGGAGGTGAGCAAACGGACAGTTATCACACGGCAGCTTGTCTAAAACACTTTGTGGGTTATAGCGCCCCTTTTTCAGGCCGGGACCGAACTCCTGCCTGGATTCCAGAAAAATACATGCAGGAACTCTTTTTATATCCATTTGAAGCCGCTATTAGGTCTGGTGCAATGACGGTGATGGTAAATAGTGGAGATGTGAATGGTCAACCTGGCCACACAAATTATCACCTGTTGACAGAGGTGTTAAAAGATGATTGGGGTTTTAATGGATTTGCTGTTTCAGATTGGGAAGATTTTATTATGCTGGAAACCGTTCATAGAGTAGCCAAGAGTCCAAAGGAAGCCATTATTCAAGCTTTTAACGCTGGGGTGGATATGAGTATGGTTCCGTACAATCCACAATACAAAACGTATTGTAAGTTGATGGTAGAAGCTGTGAATGAAGGGAGTATTAGCATGGAGCGTTTGGATGATGCGGTAAGACGAATTTTAAGGGTGAAAATGGCAGTTGGTCTTTTTGAGAAAAACGAAAACCAGGCCAATAATTACAAGGAATTTGGTTCTGATAAATACAAAAAACTTGCTTTGAATGCTGCGCTTGAATCAATTACACTTTTAAAAAATGAAAGTGGAATCCTCCCTTTAAAAGGAAGTGAAAAGGTATTGATAAGTGGTCCTACCGCCAATGATTTAACCTATTTAAATGGAGCCTGGACACATACTTGGCAGGGATTGGAAACAAAGTATAATACCCAAGGATGTAAAACCATTTATCAGGCAATGCAAGATGAGTTTGGCAAAGAGAATTGTTTATATACCGCAGGTGCGGAACTTTATATGGAAGATGGTTTTGAACAATGCAAGTTAAAAGATAAGGCAGATTTCAAAAGTAAGGCCGCACAAAGTGATGTGATTTTATTATGTTTGGGTGAATTACCTTCAACTGAAAAGCCTGGAGATATACGCTCACTTAATATGCCAAAGGCACAAATGGATTTGGCAAAAATGGCCTATGAAACTGGAAAACCTGTAATCATTGTGTTGGTGGAGGCCAGACCAAGAATTATTCATAATATCGTAGATGAAGCCTCAGCTATTTTTCAGGCTTATTTGCCAGGAGATTACGGAGGGGTGGCATTGACAAAATTACTTTGCGGTAAAGAAAACCCAAGTGGAAAATTACCTTATTCGTATCCTAAATTTGACGGGGTGATCGAATTCTATGATCATCCACGCAGTGTTGATCGCGCAAAGTCTAATGACTTTCAAGCCTATAGCCCTGAATGGGATTTTGGTCATGGATTGAGTTATACAAGTTTTTCATATTCCAACCTTAGCATAAGTCAAAGTTCATTTCAGCCTAAAGATTCTATTGTGATCAAGGTGACAGTCACAAATTCTGGTTCAAGATCAGGGAAAGAAGTCGTGCAACTCTATGTTTCTGATAGGGTGGCAAGCCTTGTTCCTGCTGGAAAAAGATTAAAGGGGTTTGAAAAAATAGAATTAGACCCTCTAGAAAGCAAAGAAGTAACTTTTAAACTCACAATAAAAGACCTTAGTTTTGCAACTAATTCTGGCGAGTGGATCTATGAATCGGGTGATTTCGAGGTGAATATCGGTGGGCTGAAGTCTACTTTTGAATTAAAAAACTAAGCTGATGTATAAAATTGATTTTCAGAATTTCTTCACCTATTCATTTTCTTCTGATATCGTAATTTTCGGGTGTCAGGAAGGGGAAATTCATGTTTTGTTAATTAAAAGGGCAATGGAACCATTTAAAGATATATGGGCCATTCCCGGTGACCTCATTTATCCGGATGAAGATTTGCAAGATGCCTCAGAGCGAATTCTATTTGAACTCACAAAGCTCAGAAATATTGAATTACATCAAGCGCAAACGTTTGCTAATCCCAACCGTCACCCCCAAGGACGTGTAATTACCTGTTCGCATTTCGCCTTGGTAAGAATTGAAGATGTGGTGGCCCAGGCGTCTTCTTGGGCTGAGGACATTGATTGGATTCCTATGCGCGAGGTTCCAGAATTGGCGTTTGATCATAATTTAATTTTACAATCGACTTATGACGTTTTGAAACAGAAATTAGCCACTGAGCCGGTTTGTTTCGATATGCTTCCAGAGAAATTCACCTTACATGAGCTACAATTGTTGTACGAATATGCCTTTGAAATCAATATGGATAAGGCTAATTTTAGAAAAAAGATCAAACCAATTCCGCTCATTTCGCTTGACGAAAAGCAAAAAAATGTAAAGCACCGTCCGGCAAAATTATATTCCTTCGATCGCAAAAGGTTTCAAGAAAAAATCGAAAAGGAACACTATCGTTTTAAGATGTACTAGGAGTTAAAACCTTTAAAATAATAGTTGTTACGAACAATTTGTCCACTAATTTGTTAAAAAAATGTGTTTAACCAGTTTACTTATGGTATTTTTTACTATATTTAAACAAATAAAATTTATAGATATGAAAAGAATTTTCACATTAGTCTCAGCTTTTGTGTTGTCCATGACACTCGCAACGGCTCAAAATGTTCAGGATGCTTCTGCATCTGACGCTTGGATTGGTTATATGAATGTGTTTGATCTTCCGGATGATGGAGGAGCATATCAATTTGGTTCTTCATGGGAAGTTGCTGCTTTGAAAACTACTTTGGATGCTGGAGAAAACACCATTACTTTACAACCTAATTTTAATACCTACGCAGAAAACCCTGATAATCCATATTGGATTGATCTTGATTCAGGAGAAGGAAACAAACAAATGGAAGCATCCACATTTGTGGAGCCAGGTGACACATTCAATGAAGTTGATTTAACGTTTAAAGGTCACGTTATCTCCAATGATTTAGCAGAAGGCTACACTGCTCAATTCTTTATTAAAGCACTAGATCCAGACGCTGGATATTCGGATGCTTTGGCTGGAGCAAAAATTATGGATCTTCCCGAAAACGGTTATTTTACCGTAAGCGCAACTGGTGCAGAATTAGCGGCAGGTCTAATTATTCAATATGGATTTGTGGTTACAGGACCTAATGCAAACCCAGATAATGAAGATTCACTTGGAAGCGTTGTAATCGGAAGTGCATCTTTGGATGTTGAGGAAGAAAGTGCTATTCAAGGCATTTCAATATATCCGAATCCAACAACAGACCTCCTTATCTTTAACGGAGTAGATCAAGTTGCGTCTTTCAATATTATGGATCTTTCAGGAAAAGTTGTTTTAAAAGGGAATAACGAAAACAAAGTAGATGTTTCAGGGTTGAAACCTGGCGTTTATTTTATTCGTTTTGAGGATATGGACAAATCAAAAACGATTAAGTTCATCAAGAAATAACGAGAAACGTTATGATTATTATCGAAAGGAGAGTTCATGAACTCTCCTTTTTTGTGTAAATAATTATTAGCATATGAAAAAGTTTTTGGCAACCATCTTTTTAATTAATCAAGTTGCTGTATTTTCACAGATGGAATTGATTTGGTCGTCTGAATTTGACAGTACTTCCCTTGATTTAACAAAATGGACCTATGATCTTGGAGCCGGAGGATGGGGAAACGCCGAGCCTCAGTATTACACAGCAAATGAAGCCAACGTGGGGGTTGATACGGGTTATTTGCGGATAACAGCTATTGAAGAAGATTTTGCGGGAGCTGATTACACTTCTGCTCGAATTAAAACACAAGATCGTTTTCAGTTTAAATATGGTCGGATAGAAGCCCGTATTAAACTACCTATAGGCCAAGGTATATGGCCGGCGTTTTGGATGCTTGGTTCGAACATTACTGAGGTGAGTTGGCCAAAGTGTGGTGAAATTGATATTATGGAACATGTCAGCAATTCAGAATATATCCATGGCACTTATCATTACGATAATTGGGGACATACATATTATGGTGAAGATTATTGGTGTGACGTAACTCAGTTTCATGTTTACGCTGTAGAATGGGATCATCAACGAATAAAATGGTTTGTAGATGGCGCCCTCTATTATTCGGCGAATATTGAAGATGAGATTGGATCGACGGAGGAGTTTCACCATCCTTTTTTTATTATTCTAAATATGGCCACAGGAGGCTATTGGCCTGGATATCCTGATGCTTCAACTGAATTCCCTGCTCATATGTATGTAGATTACGTAAGGGTCTATCAAAATGCTTTCAGCGGAATAACGGAGCAGGAAACAACTGGAATTCGATTATATCCTAATCCTACTAATAATGTGGTAACTATTACCGGACATGCCCTTAATCAATCTTTTGAAGTGACTAGTTTGACAGGAGCGAAAGTTTTAACAGGACAGATTCCTCCGTCCGGTCAATTGGATGTTTCCGAACTTCCTGCAGGATGTTATGTTCTTGCCTTACTCAGCCAGGACGGAGAAATAAAAGAAAGGTTACGCTTGGTTATCAGGAGCTGATCTTACGGAAATCTCAATATTATCGCAGAGATTCAATCTGGAATCCTTTTCTTTAAAATAGACCTGGTTCATACGTTTTGGGCTGCCACGAGAAATTAATCCTAATCAAAAATGAGCACGCCCCACTTTTGAGGAGACGTATGAAATCCTTCCGAATAACTGCTATTCCAACGAATTTGTTTTTCGCGCTGATTTCCTTTGTTTAAATCTACCGCAACTTCAAAGTCAAGTTGCATTCCGGGCTTTAGTTCCACTTTGAATAACGATTGAAATGGAATTCCGACTTCTACATTATATCCATCTGTACTTTCATTAAATTTAAACTCAACCTCATCCACGGCGTTTTCCATTTTCCAGTTCCACACATAAGGATTCTGACCACAATTCAATCCCAGGTGTTGGTCACTTAATAACAAAAATTTACGTTTTTTATTCGCCTGCGGATTTGTAGAAAATGCAATTTCTATGGCGTCACCATTCCACAATTCATCCTTTGCACGATTATTCTCTCTTGGGCTTTTATCTTTAATTTTAAATGCGAAATACAGCATTTCACTTGTGTAAGCTACGGAAAATTCCTGGTCATCTTCCAATGAGACAAAATTATCACCCCATTCCTTGAGGTTCCCATCTACTTTGTGTTGGCCTTTGCTTATAACTGCATGTGCTTCTTTTTTTAGCTTCTTCGAAAAGGGGATAAGGCGAATCTTTTTAATTTCAATTTCCCCTTCGGAAAAAACCTGAATAATTAGCTGCTTAACATTAGTAAGATCCACATCATTTTCGTCAAATGGGAATAGACTAAACGGAATTTGAACTTTAGTCCATTCCGCTGAGACATTTTCAGCAGTCAAAAACGAGCGATTGTATCCCAGCCATGCTTGTTGTCCAGAATAATCTTCAATTCCAAAAGCCCAGGGAATATTTGTAAAAGGTTTCCCGGTTGACCGCACAATTAGCTCAATGGCTACCGTGTCAACGATATAACCCATATCTTTTCCGATCCATCCGTCCCAGCCAAAACCAAGACCAACCCAATCACAACCATCTAAGTCTTTGTTCCATTTCAGGTGTAAAAGGTTATTTTCCTTTTCTTGTATTAATCGACCTTCTACGCAACGTGTATTTTTAGATGTCCAAAAGTCTTTAGTGAGATCATTTTCAAAAATGGTCAATTGGTTAAAGCCACGAATGTTTTGCTTTTCTTCAAGTTCATTATCGTATAGTCCTAACTGTTTAAACCCGAATTTTACACCAGTCACTTCCACACTATTTAGTTTTCTAGAAGTCGTGTCCTGGGCGATAGCAGTATTGAAAGTAAATACTACTGCTAAAAGAAAGAGCCCTTTTTTAAGGATTGAGTGGTTCATTTTCAGTAAAGATTATGTAATCTAATTTTGATTTGGCATACCCCATTCCAGGATTCGCTAAATGCAACATATTTACCTTTAATATTTTCTCAGGATTATGGGTTTCATTTCCTGCTGCAGGAACGGGTATACCATTGTCTAAAGAAACAATATCGCTGTACTTCAAAGAAATTAGTTTCCATCCTTGCCAATCGACAACTATTTCATGAGCATACATATCCTCGTCAGCTGCTGAAAAAGATCCATCTCCATTTTCATCTTCTTCAAATTGGAATAATATGCGGCTTGTATTCACATCCGGCTCTCCATATACCATGACGTTGAAATAGACACTTTCAGGGTTTGAGTTCAAAGGGAAGTGTGTATCTCCATAGGCATCAGCATTGAAGTTTACCAAGCCAATTAACCAGTCCCAATTTACTTCTCCTGCAATGTTATAGTAAGCGTCTCCTTCTGCAGCTCCTCCATCATCTTTAATTTGAAAATCCATATCTGCACCGGATTGAATAAATGAAGTCCAGCCTGGGTTGAATCCCGAATCAAAATCGGCTACAAGAAAGCCAGAATTAACTTTTGGATTAGACACGGTTACCAGTGCTGTTAAAGTATCTTCCTCTCCAGGGAAGGTGAGTTCAACAGTACAATCCTCAGTTTTAAAAATTGGAAGGTTGGTTGTAGTTCCACTCCAGGTAAAGGTTTCGGAATCGATTGTTTTGCTCAGTCCAGTCATGATTTTTTCAGCACCACTGGTCTCGCCAATAATACGCAACTGCCATTCAGATGTTTTTGAGAATTCTGCCGTAAAGAATACAGATTCGCCCGCCGAAAAATCAACTTCCTCCTGACTAACGCTTAAATCGGTGACCACGCTGAACGGGGTGTTTAATTCTTCCAAAGATGGACCTTCATATTGTTCCATGTCTTCCTTTCTACAGGAATAAAGGACAAGTCCTATTGCAATTAAAATTGAAAACTTGTACATAATTTAAAATTTCATGATGTAATAGACCATAAACTGATTGTAAGTATAGTTTCGATCTACAATAAATGTATTGCTGTTTGTTTCGTAAATCCCAGCGAGGTAAACATCTTCGGAAAAATTGAACCTCAAACCGCCTGAAATATTAGTTTCACTGCCATCTACGCTATAATTCTGATAATTAATAATTGTTCCTTCACTGTCTCGTTCTGGTAAAATCTCATTCCCCGAGCCGTTCATAATAAAAACGTTTCCAAGCACAAATAAGTTTTTTACCACTTCCAATTCAACACCCACATTTGCCGTTAACGAATTTAAGTTGATGTTTTCAAATGATAAATCACTTGATCTGTTCGTTTGTTGGTAAGCCAATCCAACCTGCAATGATTCGCTCTTCTTCCATTTAGTTAGGTTAGACAGGTTAAACCTTACAGCACCATTCAAATAATGAAAGTTTTTCAAGGCCAGGGTTCCCTGTCCTCTAATTTCTTGCAAATAGTAATAGCGGGCGTTGGTTTCAACAATTTTACTTGAGTCTGCATAATTCACTCCAGCATAAATTCCACGTCGGTTAAAAGTGGCAATTCCATAAGGTAAAGCATTGTTGACTACCGGATTATAGCTCATAATTCCTGTAACGATATTGTTGGAATAAAGCGTTGGGTCGTTGTATAAATCATAAACAGATATTGGGCGTTCAACCTGCTCGTTTGTGTAACGAGTGTAAAAATTGTTTGCCTGATCGAAATTAACACGTTTCGTTTGTGCACCAAAACTTCTAAAGTCTGGCCCATTATCCATATATCCCAATTCAAACCCTAGGTTCTTTTCTGTTAGGTTGAAATAGGCACGAGTATGAACAAAATAGTCGGCGAGTTTATTCTCATTGTTTTCAACAGTAAAGGTCGAAGAGATTCCGGATTCTCCATCCAGTCCAATTGTATATTTTGCTTTCTGAAGATGAAGGTCATACGTCATTGAACTCACATTGTTACGGTAGGCATTCTCGTTGGTAGCGGTTCCTTGCAAGTCAAAAATACTCACATGATTAAATCCCAGGTCAAAGTATTTTTTGTTACTTAAAACCATGTTTCCGCCACCTTGCAAACGTTCTAAAATATCTCCCAAATTCGTCGGGTTCATGCGGGTGATAAAACCATTGAAATCAATTTCATCCACTACTTTCGGGAATTGTAGGGCAAAATTGATAGCCGCTCCCTGTCTTCGCCAGGTATTGTTTCCAAAAAAGGATTCATAATTCAATACATCTTCTTTGATTCGAGTGGTTGCAAAAGTGGAAACCAGCAGATCAGCGTTGTGGTTATAAAAAGTATACGGGGTGAGTTTATAATCAATATTACCAATTTGATAACGGAGAATATTTCCAGCCACACCTTTCACATGTAATTGACGCACATCAAAGTTTACTCCTCCGCCCCAAAAACCACCAAAGGCATTATTGATTCTCACCATCCCGAGAATTTCCGTTTGTTTATTAGGGTTGATTTTAACACCCAAATCAATCAAAGCATAACCACCTGTGGACCTTGGTGATGTTACAGTATCTTCTTGCTCGGAAGAGAAGTTGGAATGCGAAACCAAAGAACGTGCACCTCCAACAAATTGAACTTTTTTCGTACCCTGACTAAAGCCAATGTTACACGAAATTCCAAGTATTAATAAAAAAACATATTTCATTTGTCTAATCTTATTTTCGGGGTACTTCATTTAGAAGAATATTTTTAATTCTACGGTTGACTCCATGCCCTTATATCGGTCAAGTGAAAAATTAAAATCCTGATACTTCATCCATCTTTGACGGATGTATAACCCGGTGTTTTTCGCGAGTTGAATGTCTAATCCTATACCATAACTTAGTCCTTCCTGGTCATGAGGTCTTCCCGTAATTACGTCTAGTTCGGTTTGTTCATTCGCAATAATTCGGTCATAACCAAGATAGTTCGAAATTACTAGGCTTGGAGTTAGGGTATAATAGAATTCCAGTTGGTTATTATAGCTTTGTAAGTAAGCCGAATTAAAGTATTTTGGTAGGGCCGAAAATTGGGATTGTACCGTATGGAAACCACCTAAATAAAATAAGAAGAACTTACGCCCGAGAATTTTCGTTTCGTATTTATAACTCACTTCAACGGAGTTAAACCCTTTGGCAGTAATGGAATCAGTAATGGAAATGGTTTCATAAACGCCCCTGTAAATTTTGTTTAGGTTACCATAAGGACCTACTCCTGTAGGGAATCCCCATCTCCAAAATCGAGATAAAGCGAGGTTGTTTGCCGGATGTCCAAATGCAATTTTGTCTGAGACACCGATTATTTCCTCTGCAGCACTGTAACCGATTGTTACTTTATGCGTTTTAAATTTTAAGTCTGTGTTTAAAATAATTCCTCGACGGTTATTGGTCATTTGTCCTATATTCACAACCGAACTTGCAAAAGGATTTAAAACGGTTTGATCGGTTGAGCCCTGGTTGCTATTGATGGAACTATTGTACTCCTCCAAAGAAGCATTCCAAAAGATACCGTTATTGTTTATCACGTTTGGACTAATTTGGAAATACCTGACTTCAATAGGGAAATGAGTTAATTTTTCTGAGAAACGAATTTTTACGTCAATTGCTTCACCAAACTTGCTATTGGAAGAAGGGCTGAAATAATTACCTACACCAATTTCCCCGGCCACGGTTATTTTATTAAAATCCAATGAAAATTCAGAGGTAATTAAATTAAAGCCTAGTCGCTCTCTGGCCAGGCTATCCGTAAACGCCTGACTGGTAATTCCATTAATGCTGACAAAATGATTGCTGAAATCCTTTTTTATTCTACCGGCAGTCATAGTGTTTGGTTGAGGTGTCGGACCACCATTAAATTGTGATTTTCCATGCATAAGTGCAAAGAAAAAATCTTTAGGGAGTCGGCTCCCTTCCAGGATGACACCCTGAAAGGCTTGGTGTCCCCACCTTTCGTCTTGTGTTAAGGCTCCGTTTTTATAATATTCTTCATAGCGCAATGTAGTTGTGCGGGTTATCGGGTCCCATGGGTTGCGCTCAAAAAGGCTAAAGCGATTATATCCGGTATTTGCCGCAAATGTAAAGGGACTCAAACTATACCAGTGAATACCTCCGGTTCTAACCGAAAATGTCCCTACACTTGTAGAATGTTCTCCAGTTAAATTTACACCTAACAAAAGCCCTTTTACATAGTCCGATTCGCTTCCAGTTAAAGGGGTCCATAAATACAGATCTGTGGAAAATGAAGTGTTTTTAGTAGGTCTTGCGCTAATGTTGAGACTGAGTTGAGGAAGGTTGCTGTCGTCCCCAATAAAAAGACGGTTTTTAACTGGACCAAATTCAGGGTACTGCTCTTCCATTACTGTGTAGTTCCCAATGCTACGATAATACCCTGAAATTGAAATGTTGTTAAGGGCATTTTTCATTTTTTTCGGGTATAAACCGGCCAGTTCAGGGGCAAACGAAACCAAGTCAGTAGTAGTTTGCCCCCATCCTGATAGGTTAAACAACGTCATCAAAAAAAGGATGTAGCCTATGTGCTTAATTCTCTTCATTAAATGATTTTAATGTTTGGAGTTTGAATCGTACCTTTCCAGATACGGCAGAGGGGTCGTTCTGAACGTAAAAGGGCAAATTCATATAGGCCATTTTTTTGCCGTCATCAACAAATACGAATAAACGGTAACGGCCTTCATTTACTGGGGCTTTTAAAATAGCACTTTGTGTTTTTGATTTCTTAACGTGTCCATAAATTAAAGGTGGTTTGTTTTCAGCATCACCCCCTGTTTTTAAGTCAGTACTCTCGGGATATAATTCCCAACGATAATTTAATTTGTCTTCATTTTTATCCGAAGCAAAAAGTTTCACATCATATTTCTCTCCGGGAGCAAGAATAAGATTTTTGATTTTCGAAATTTGTTCAAAATGAATTGAATCAATTGAGGGCGAACGGTTTTCGGGGTATTTACCTGACCAGCAGTACTCCAATACATCAATGGCCTCCGTGCGCATCCCGGTTTCGGTAAATAGTCCGTACCAGGTGCTGGTATACTCTTGCTTTTGCCCCCATAAAAAGGCAAATGAGCCAATGCACTGAGCGGACTGTGACGAGATGTGTTCCTGATACCTTGTTAAATAAGAAGCGGCTTTTTCCGTGCTTGTTTGTTCTACCGAGGAACTCCACATTGTTTTTGGTGATTCCCAATGACCGTTAGGTCCCCATTCGGTAATCATGTAAGGGCCCTTAAATCCTCCTTTTTTTAAGACTGTTTTTACGTTTCCAATGTCCCCATACGTATTGATACCGTAGATGTCAATTTCAGTTAGGACTTCCATTACGAATTTCAGCTTTTCAGGGTTTGTCCCGGCGGTAACTGTACTTGTGGGATGATTCGGATCTTCTTCGTGAACCATTTTAGCAATGTCGTTCACAGCTTTCCAAACTTTGGTATTGGAATATTCGAGCTCATATTCGTTTCCAAGCCCCCACATTAAAAGGGCGGGATGGTCTTTGTATTTTTGAACAGCCCTTCTAAAGGATTCCAGCTGTCCTTTCACTTTTCCTTCATCATTATAGTCAAAGCCATGACGCTCGTGTTGAATCCAAAACCCAAGCATTACCTTCAGTCCTTTTTCATGTGCTTCGTCTAAAATTTCTTGAGCATTATCAACTCCCCATGTTCGAATCGTATTTCCTCCGCAAGCCTTAACCACATCCATTTGATCATCACCACCGGCACCTTTGATATAAAAGTCTTCTCCATTGACGAGAAGCGACCAAGTTCCGTTTTTTTCGACGACTTCAACTTTATTGTCCTGTCCGTATCCCTTGAAAACGAGGAGCAAACACGCTATAAGAGTTGTTATGGAACCGAATTGAATTTGCATGGATTAGAAATAATATTTTTGACAATATACAAAAGGTTATTGTAAAAAGTACAATAATAGAGTGCTTTTATTGTCTTTTGGACTGATTTCTATTGATGTACAAAACTACAAATGAATATTTCCTTGTTTGTTGTCGCTCACAACTCCACATGAATATGATCATCATGCCGCACTGCCTGACAACCATGATATCTAATCTTGCTAGAATTCAAATACATTCGATTTTTGAGATGTGGTTCGATAAATATTTTTTTAATCGCCTTTTCATTGGATAATAACTGCAAGAGTTTCTGAGTTCTTGGCTCATCAAATTGATAATCGATCATTCTCTTCGTGTATAAATCTGTTGAAAGAACCCCAAGGCCAAAATTTATTTACCCGAAGCAATGCGTTCCCTCTTCTTTATCATTCCTTTTGCTGCCAAACGCCCGGATTCCATAGCCGCATTTAATGAACCATTCAACAAATAATCTCCAGCTA
>Ga0181553_10003582_pt1 | contig 13378 bp, 9 predicted proteins | sample 011ome_17_FD_133753 | JGI IMG/M metagenome (GOLD analysis project Ga0181553, IMG submission 133753) | Coastal salt marsh microbial communities from the Groves Creek Marsh, Skidaway Island, Georgia - 011502XT metaG (megahit assembly) | ecosystem: Environmental > Aquatic > Marine > Intertidal zone...
ATCGTCGTCAAGTTCTTTTCTTTCTCGCCCAAAAACGCAGCACTCATCTCTCCCGCCGCTCGTCCGCCTTCTCGTCTGTGTTGGTGTTGGTTGTGGTGTTCCTCGGTTTTACTCTCATTTCGCATCATCATCATCACCTCGTCCTCGTCGTCTTCGCGGGGCGTCCTTCTGCTTCTTCTGCTTCTTCTGCTTCCCCCGTCGTTCTCCTTCTTCCGCGCTCTCCTCGTCTTCTTCGTCGTCGTCTGAATCGTCGTCTGAATCGTCCTTTCCGAGGAGGAAGAAGAAGACGATTCCCCGCAACTCGAGATACGCATTTTCAGATATCTTTTGCGACTTCTTCTCGAAGACGAAGAAGAAGACGAGGGCGCGAAGCGCTGCATCGACCCACCTTTAAAACCATTCTCAGAAAACAACGACCTCGACGGTGTTACTGTCCTCGTCGTCATCCCTGACGCTCTTTCTCTCTCTCTCTCGTTTGTGTTCGCGCAAGTGTTGTTCGGGAGAGATATTTGTGGGGAAATTCGTCACTTTTGGAAAAGAAGAAGAAGAAGACGAAGAAGACGAGACGACGATGGAGTCTCCCGGAGGACGACAGAAATCGAGGAACGCGAAAGACTTTCTGCGCAAATTCGACGCGTTTCCAAAATTCGTCGACGTGGATTTCTACTCGCGCTCGTTCGGGGGTGGGATAATCACCGTCGTCACCTATATCGTCGCCGTCTCGCTCCTTCTCGCGGAAACGAAGTTGTACCTCAAAACGCACGTGAAACACGATTTATACGTCGATAACGGCAGAGGAGAAACCATGCGAATTAACGTGGACGTGTTCTTTCCAAACTTAAGCTGTGGAAGCTTAGGGTTAGACGTGATGGACGTGAGCGGGGAAACGCACCTGGACGTGGTGGATCACGAGATGCGGAAAATAAGGTACGATCGGTACGGAGTGAAGTTGGCGGATGCCTTGAACGACGAACACGGGAAGGAAGAGGTGGTGAACGAGAAAGCGTTTGACAGCAACGAGACGGAAACTGCGAGTAGTTTAAGAAAGAATAAGACAAAGAAAACGGCGAAGGAGTTGATTCCGAGATATATGGAAGACGGTAAAACGAAGTATTGCGGTTCGTGTTACGGCGCGGACGTGAGCGGAGCGAATCGAGGGCGAGAGCAAAGGTGTTGTCAAACGTGCGAGGAGGTGAGAGAGGCGTACATTGAAGTCGGGTGGGCGTTTACTGGCGCGTCGAGTATGGAGCAGTGTAAACGGGAAGGGTTTTCGGAGGTGTTAGGGAACGTGCACGAGGAAGGGTGCGAGTTCAAAGGGTTCTTGGATGTGAATAAAGTGCAAGGCAATTTTCACATCGCGCCGGGGAAGTCGTTTCAACAAGGCGAACAACACGTGCACGATTTATCGCCATTTCCGGACGGGAAGTTCAACTTTTCGCACGAGGTGAGACACTTATCGTTTGGAGAAGGGTACCCGGGGAAAGTCGACCCTTTGGATGGTACGAAACGAACGCTGAAACTTCCCGCGGAAACCGGCGTGTACCAGTACTTTTTTAGAATCGTCCCGACGACGTACACCTATCTCAATCCGTTCAAGAAAGATATCAGCACGAACCAATACTCGGTGGTGGACCATTTCAAACCCGTGGACGCGGCTTCCATTCAAGGAGGTAGCAGTGACTTGCCGGGCGTGTTTTTCTTTTACGATTTATCGCCGATTAAAGTCGACATCGCCGAGTACAGGACGAGCGTTTGGAAATTTTTAGCCGAGGTATGCGCCAGCGTCGGCGGCGTCTTCGCGGTGAGCGGAATCGTCGATAAGGTGGTGTATAAAGGCTCGCTGGCGATTAAGAAGAAGATTCAGCTCGGCGTTCAGGATTAGTTGTTGAATAGAGAGAACTTGTATAGATAATAATAGTGTTCGTAATACCGACGAGCGAGCGCGAGAAGAATTTTTAAGAACCTCTCCCCTAATCTTCGATGTACTTCTCGACACACTTTTGACGCGCAAACACGTCATGTCCTTCTCCTCATCCGATGACCTCTCCTCCAAAAATACTCATAACAATAAAACCTGGTTCCAGCAGAACAAGCTCGCTTGCGTCGGCGGTCTTTGGCTCACGTGCATGACCGGCACTTTTTTCTGGCAACACGTGTTGCAAAACTCCAAAACGCGAACTTCCGTGAAAGTTATTCACTCGCGTTTGTATTCGCAAGCGATAACTTTATCCGCTTTATTGGCCGCGAGCGGGGTGGAATATTACGACCGAAGGTATAACAACAAAGGACGAGGAGATGTTGAAAGAACAGATCCGTTCGAGTATAAACACAGGAGAGCGGCGGCGGCGAGTACCGATGCGGCTGCTTCGAGCAGATGATTTTTTTCCCAAGAGAGAGAGAGAGAGAAAGAAAAAATCCGAGGGGATTGAGAAAAAAAAATGTTCCTCATTAAAGAACGCGCTGCTGCTTCGGACGAGGCGTGTTTGGAGCGATGGAAACCCCGTCTGCCTTTCCTGCGTCTTCTTCTTCATCTTCACCTTCAGCGGGAGCGAAATTCTTCACCCGAATCGCCAACGGGAACCGGTTTTTTTGGACGCTGATTATCTTCTCGCTGTTCAAAATCTTGGACGTCGTTTTCAGCGGGTTCGGGTTGGTGTACCCGTGCTTACTGCCAATAAGCGCGTACGAATCGAAAGATGCTGGGAAGAAAAAGGCTCATCCAAAGGTTTTACGATGGCAAGAGTTCAAGTTGAAGGTGTATTCGCTCGCGCATTGCGTCTTCAATGTGGAGATTCCAAGACGATACGTGGATAAGTGTTACGAAAAGTTGATAAAGGCGAACGAGAGCGTGCCAGATGCGTTCGTGCAGGAAATACCGACAATTTACGACGCGCATTTATCAGGGTTTGATTGTGAAAAGTTCTTTCACGATTTTGTGAAACGGCCGCATCCGGTTGTGTTGAAAGGTTTCGCCAAAGAGACGGCAGCGGCGACCCAATGGACGTTGGATTCTTTGATCGCGCGTTTCGGCGAGGACGAGGTGAAACTGAAAACGAAGGACGGTGATAACGTTCCAGGGAAAATGAAAGATTTGAACACGTTTCCAAACTATTTGCACAACTGTGAATCGTTATTTCTGGAGCATCCAGAGTTGGCGAAGCAATTACAAGTGAACAGATTGGAGAAACTCGCCGGGAATAAAAGAATCGCAAACGACCATCCGACGCTTGGTCCTTTACCGTTGCAACTCTTCGCGGGCAGAGGCGGTACAGGTACCGCGTTTCATTGTGCCAACGCGTATAACTTTTTCTTCCAAATCGAAGGCGTGAAGAAGTGGACGTTTGTCGATCCGCGATGGACGATGTTCATGTTCCCGGCAATCAATCGAAACGCAATTTACCAAAGTTGCGCGATTAAAGATCCAAATACGCTCCTCGAGCGCTATAAACCGTTGTGGCGCGTCGTGCCTCGTTACTCCGCGGTTCTCGAACGCGGCGACGTCCTCTTGAACCCACCGTGGTGGTGGCATTGCATCGAGAATCTATCTGATTCCTCCGTTGCGGTGGCCACGAGATGGGCGGATTCGAAAACGTTCAACCCAATCACCGGTTTGGGTAGCGATGGCAATCGCTTGTTCACCTCGTTTCAACTCTTCTCGCCGATTTTTGTCAAAATGACCTTCTCGATGTTTCTCGCGGGGACTAGCGGACTGGTCCCAGAAGACGAAATCGAAGGCGAAGAAGAAGAGACCACCCGTCGTTCGAAGCAAGGCGTTCGTTTCGAGCAAGGGAATCGCATGCTCGACGCGTTTAACGAAAACGCAGAAAACGACGCGTACAAAGCCTACTACGCGAATAAAAAAAAGAGCAGTGAAACAAACAACACGTTTGATGATGTTGGCGTTTGAATGTGCATTCGTGCGTTGTAATCTTTTAACTACCGAATACTTGTTCTAAAAAATACTAGCTAGCACTCTACGACTTTCTATAAAACGAATCCTAATCCGGCGTCGGCGGCTTCTTGCGCTATTTGGTCAAACGGATTGATATCGAGAACTCGTCTCGGCGCGTCCGCCTCGAGGCGGCTGAACGCGTCGTCGTCGTTGTCATTTTTCTTTGCACGCTTCTCCTTCTCTTCCAGCGGGGCGTTTGATGATGCAATGTCCTTGAACGATTTCACAAACGTCGCGACAAGATTGAGCGTTTTGTTCTTTGGCACGCGCACTTTTCGTTCATCTGCTAAATCTTTAATCTCCGACGTCGGTTGCTCGGTTCTCAGTAGTCTACTCTCTAACTCTCTGGCGGTTTCCGCGGCGGTAGCCACCGCGCTTCCACCGCCTTGCGCGAACTCGCTCATTGAATTCAACGCGGCGCTTTCCATCGCTAATTTCGCGCGTTCGTCTCGCTCGCGAATTAATTGCAACTCCTCCTCGTCCAAAATCATCGTCTTGCGTCCGAGTATGTCAATACCGAACGTTCTCTTTTTCGCCAACTCTCTCTCTCTTTGCTGTTGATCCATCGCGTCGCGTTTGTGTTTCAGAGCTCTTCGCTCGTCCTCTGCCAACCACGCTTCCGCGTCCACGTCCCCGTGATCGTACCACTCCGACTGGTCGTCCACAACCTTTGTCCGACTCGCTCCGGAACGATCAAACGATACCAGCTGGTCCTTTAATCTCTCCGCCGCCGCTTTCCCGCCTTCTGTGTCTTCCTCTTGTTCTTGTTCAGTCGCGTACCCGATTTCGCCGTTCCAAACCAAACCGTCGCGTAACTTCACATTCACAAACGCGTCGCAAAACGTGCACTTCCCCGAGCTCTCTAAAAACACCCTCGCGTCGTTTTCGGCGACCGCCCCCGACGCGTCCAAATCGAATCGAAAAATCCTCCCGCATCGCAAGCAGTTCGCGGCGCGCGGCTTGAGCAAATCGCCAACCTCGAGAGCGTCGCCTGGATTTTTCATCCGGTCCTTCCGCTTCCCCACGTCCTCCGCGCTACTGCTCTTTTTCTTCGACATCTTCACCAGTATAGAACGATGTTCTCTTACCACCGAATGTGTTGCTTTCGACGACGTTTGGTCGTTAGTGCGCGACGGTTTCTCGATCGAGTCGTATTTCCTGTACGCTTTCGCTTCGCCTTTCTTTTGGTCCTCCTCTTTCCCACCATCACCATCACTCGTCGTTTTTGTCTTTTCTTTCACTTTTCTCAGCTTTAATTCACCATCGTCGCGAAACGATGACGACGACGGCGAGTTCGTCTTTTTCTCCTCTTCTTGATACTCTTTCTTCTTTTCGAAGAGCATCTCGCTCAATCGCAGCGCTTCCGCGACGGCCTCTTCTTCTCCCATAAAATTCCGCATGGCGTCGCACATTTCTTCAACCGACCTGCTCGCGACGCAGGTTTGAGATAATCCGTCGAGCAACCAATCCTCGGCGAGAGGGAAGGCACGTTTGAGCTCAGGTAAGAACCAAAGTTGCAGAGAAGACAAAGAAGAAGGTGAGGAGGAGGAGGAGGACATTTTCTCTCTCTCTACGTTGCCATGTGGTGAAGTTCGTGTTCGTATTATGAGGCGAAAATAGACTATGCGAGTGCAATGTTAAAAGTTAAACGCAGTATATAGATATGGTACCAGGTACGTGTGGTTATAATAGTAAATTAAAACGACTTTTACGCTGTGTTCGATAGTATCATTTACAGAAGATGTTGTGTGCGTGAATGTGCACGCAGCGCGTATTCGAGAACGCCACTCTTACTTAGCCAAAGACATCAAGCGACGGCGTTGGACTTTGTCCACGCAGTTGGAAGTCGCCAACATAGTCTTCGCGACGCACTGTCTCGCAGCTACCGCGATTTGTTCTTTACCGGCAGCTTCTTCGACTTCGCCAGACTTGACTTTGTCGTTGATTTGCTTGTACGAAAGTTGGCAGTCGGCGGTGACTTTGGAGAGGGCGCCCGCGCATCCGGAATCGGCTTCTTCGTCGACGGCTTGTTCTTCTTCGGTTTCTTCGGGTTGCTGTTGTTGTTCTTTTTCTTCTTCTTCTTCTTCTTCTGGTTGTTCTTCGATGGTGGTGGTGGTGGTGGTGGCGGTGGCGTCGGCGGCGGCGGTCGATAAAACTGGTTGCGGCACGCTCAACGTCTGCACGGTAGCCGTCGGCGTCGTCGTCGACACAGTCGTAGCCGCCGGTTCAACTTCCTCAACGTCTTCTGTAACGACCGGTAATTTCATCTTCGAGAGTGAGGAGGAGTGGTGTCGAGCAACAATCACCGGCTTGGACGCGGCGACGACTTCGACTTGTTCTCCCGGCTGCGGCATCGTAACGACTTCTTCTTTCTGGGCCAAAGTAGAAGAGGAGGAAGAGAAGGACAAGTCCTTCATGGATTCATTCACTTTGTCTTGAATCTCTTTTTCTTTTTTAATCTCCTTCGCTCTTTCTTCCGCTTTGCTGTCAATCATCGCCAATTCCTTCAAATCCGGCGAGAGCGTTTTCGATTGCTTCATGCACGACTTCAACAAAGAAGACGCTTGCGCAGCGCACTGTTGCGCTGCGGCAGATGCGGAATCCAACGCCTTGTTCAACGTCAACTCCTCGGAGCCGACGATGCCTTTGGCGCATTCCTTCTTGATCTCTTGCACTTGGCTCGAGCACATCTCCGCGATCGGCTTCACGCACTGCGTGTTGATCACTCTCGATTTGTCCGCGCACGTTTCTCGCAACAATTCCATCTTTTCCGTGGACTCGTCCGCGGACAATTTACCCGCTTTCACGTCTTCGTTGATCGCGCTGTACTCTTTAAAGCACGATACGGCGACGTTTCTCGTCGCCTTCACGCACGAGTTGTTCGAAGACACCGTCGTCCCGGTCGACTCGTCCACGCCTCTCGAAACTTCCATCATCGACCCGAGCATGGTCGCAAACACGGACGAGAGCTTGTCTTTCTTGTTCAAGACCGCGTTTTCAACCACTTCGCCACTCGCGGTCGTTTGCTTCTCGAACGGTGTCTTTTTCGTGCCTTCCAACGCGGCGAACAAGTCGAGCGGGTTGAACGACTCGAATTCGTCCGCTTCTTCGAGTTCGGACGCTTTCGGCGCCGCGTGCGAGTGCACTTTGACGTGGGAGGAGGAGGAAGAAGAAGTCGTGCTTTTGGTGGTGGTGGTCATACCATCGGTCTCCTCCTTCTTAGCGGCAGACTTTTTCAGCGGCACCATTTCTTCTTCGTCATCTTTTTCCGCCGCGGCTGCTTTCTTCTTCGAAGACAACCCCAGTTTCCCTTTGGCTTCCGCTTGCATTCGTTCCACCTTTTCAGTCGCCGCGAGTTTCTGTTTCGCGTTTCTTTCGAGCTGCAATCTTTTCTGTTCCGTCGATTGTTGTTGCGCGCGTCTCAGATATTGCGCGCGTTGGTGGTTCGTTATCGGCGTTCGTACGAACGCCGCTCTTCTCGGCGTTTGATTCGATGACGATTGGACCGATCCTTGTTGCGCGGCTTCGACCATCGATGATGAGGACGAAGAAGTCATCAACAAAGCCGTCCCAATAACGGCGAGTGCGATTTCATTGCGACCACCACCCATGTTTTCGAAGCAGTTCTCTCTCTCTCTCTCTCTTTCAAATCGAGAATGTAACGATCGTTAGATATCTCGCGAGTGATGTATCTCTCGCGCGTACGCACTCCGAAAATGCCGAAGAATCCTTCCGCGGCCTTCTGTTCTCTCTTTTCTCTCAACCCTAATAAAAAATCGTCATTTTGAAACCCTAAAATGTTGCCACGTCATTTTTTTTTTTCGCGGCCCTCATCGCACATTAGATATATCTCGATTGATTAAATTGATTAGAGAGAAGCTTAGCGCAAAAGAGAGCGACAACAACAGAAACAACGACTTGAAAGAGTAAGATTTTACGATGATTCAGACGACGACGATTCAGACGAGTTCGCGAGTCGTGAGAGGAGGAGGCGTTTTTTCCAAACAACAATCCAAACAACACCAACAACGACGACAAAAAAGCATCATCGTCACGAAAGCAGCGACGGATGATGATGACACTACTACTAAAGAAGAAACAGAGGATGAGTTCGAGGCGAAACTCGGCGCTTTGAGAGGAAAACGATCGAAACGATCCAAAGGAGGAAACGACGACGAAGTGTCCATGGTGACCGGTTTACCGAAAACGCAGACGAAAAGTTCTTCATCGAGACTTCCCGGCGTGAGAGATTTCATGTCCGATTTCACCGAGGAACCGAAAACGAAAGACTGGGGACCAGAGCAGATTTTATACGAAGGCCCGCCAGCTCGAGGAGAAGTCGTGGCGAACGTGTTGATGTCTTGGACGGTGGTTTGGTTACCGCTGACGATTCAAGCCGCGGGGAGAGCGCTGTGGGCGTCGTATAAGATTACGGATAAGAGAGTGTGCGTCATATCGAACTCGCCGTTGCGAAAGGAACGCACGGACGTGCCGATGGATCAGATTAAGGACGTCATTTCGATCGGGAGAGGTATTGGCGCGTGGGGGGACATGGTGATTACTTTACGAAACGACGAGAAGGTTGAGTTGAGAAGTTTGCCGAATTTTAAAGAGTTGGAAGGGGAAATTAAGCAAAGAATGTACAAGGAAAAACCGATTGAGTTTTAATTTTTCACATCATTTGCCGTTTTGCGTACTACACGCGCGTCGCGAACGAAGAGAAGAAAGAAAGAGAGAGAAGACGAATGCTACAGGAATTTATTACTCAGACTTTGATGTTATGTGACATGAATATGCATTTTACCTACTAATATACCTTCTATTGCTTCTATTTCGATCATATATTTACGTATCTACGACGTGTATTCAATGAGTACTACCGAGGAAGAGGACGTCGACGGTTCTAGAAACGCGCTTGGATTTTGCGCTTCCCAAGCGGCAAAGTGCGCTTTTCTCTCGTCGCTTTTCAGCTTAAACACTCTCTCATCATCGTCCGCCGTCTTCAACGATATCACTTCCCTTTCAGGAACTTTCTCGTCGTCGTCATCGCCGCGTCTACCGCTAAAACCAGAACTCCTACTAAAACTACTGCTATCGTCGCTAAACAATTCTCTCGGAAAATCGCGCGCGCAACTCGGTCGCTCTTTCCAAAAGTTCACCAAAAGCGTCACCCGCTGATACGCGTCTTCTTCGCCTTCCTTCCTCTCGCTATTTTCTTCTCGACAGACGCCGTGCCACATGTCCCCCCGAAACGTAAACAACCTGTTCGCTCTCGGTTTCACCAAAACGCACTTCCGCATGGCGTCGTACTCTTCCTCGTCGAACGCGACCGTCGCGCCGCCTCTTTCCGTCTTCCCGTAATACACCGTCGAGAGGAGCGGATAATATTTTTTCTTCCTCTTGTCTTTGTCTTCTTCTAAAACGCAATCCGTGTGATACGCTTTCGGAGGTTCGTCGTGCGCGACGTCTTGCACCCACCACTCGCACCCTGCAAAACTTTCCCAAGTTAACAGTTTTTGTTCCTCTGCGACAAATTTCGCGAGCCGTTCGCAATATCTCTCGATTATCATCCTCTTCTTCTTTGTCTTCTCCTTCTTCTCCTCCTCCTCTTCTTCTTTGTCTTCTTCGTCTTCTTCTTTCGTCTTCGTCTTCTTCGGCCAAAAATACGTTCCCGAGACGAACTCTTCCCCGTCGATGAGGGATTCGGATTCGTTCTTCTTCTCGAGCAAACCTTGGTCGAACAACCGCACGTATTCGGTTAAAAACGCATCAATCTCGTCCAACGCGACTACCGCGTCTTCTGCATCGCAATCGCTTTTGGGTGGTCGTAAGAAATTCTCCGTCACGCGCACGGAGTCCTCGAAAGAAGAAGAACGATTCATTTTGTTTTCGCGTGCATATTTGGGAGAAGAAATGAAGAAAATGAGACATTTCAAAACGCCTCGTTAGTTGTTCTCAGAGAGCGTAACGACACACCGATCTGTGCTCTCTCGCGCGCTCTCTTTCACCAAAATTGCGTGCATTTGAGAGTGAAAAGTGTTTGCGTTGCGCGTACATTGTTTCGTTACAAAGACAGAAGAACACTATCGAGGAACATATTGGACGTTTCAAAACTCCCCCCATTCGTAGTGGAGTAAAGAAGAAGCTTTTGTTGCGCGCTGTTGTGCTCACCAGAGAGTAGCAGAACAACAAACACCGCGTTCTCTCTCTCTCTCTCTCTTTCAGAAGGTGTTGCTGTTGTTCTCGTCGCGTCACAATGGGCCCCAGGATACAAATAAAACACGGGGGACGACAAACCGCCGAGGAGAAAAAGTTAGAAGCGAAGTACGACTTGTTGAGGAAGAAAAAAGAACTGAAACTCGCGAAGAAGATGGTCAAAGACGCGGAGAAGAAAGCGAAAACGGAGAAGACGATGAAGAAGAACGAACGCGAGGACGACGAAAAGGACGACGAAAAGGGGGGTGAAGAATCTCTCGACGGGAAGAAGAAGACAAACGGAGGAGAAGGAGAGGAAGACGTGATGAAAGAAGGAGGAGAGGAAAAGAAGAAGACGACGAAAGCGATGAAACGACCGGGACAACAACAATCTCAACAACAACAGATGATTTTAAAGACCACGATGAAAGAAGAAGGAGATGATGGAACAAACACCGCCGAAAACGAGAAAAATGAAGAAAAAGCGGTTGGAGCGAAGACGACGATTCAGACGACGACGACGACGACATCGAGAAACAACGGAGAAGATGAAGACGATTCGAAGAAAACGGTTGAGGAGGAGAAAGGAGAAAAAGAAGAAGCAATGATGACGAGAAAGGACGCGACGACGACGACGGAGGGAGAGCAGCAAAAGCGGAAAGACGAAGGAAAGGCGAAGGAAAGCACCGGCGCCATGAAAATTACGTTCAAGAAGAAAGCGCCGGCGGACGCTTCGAAAGAAGACGCGAGCGCGTCTGCCGCCTCCAAGAAGAAGAAGAAAGAAGAAGAAGAAGATCCGGTGGCGAAAGCGATCGCCAAAGCTAAGCTCGTGATGCAGAAAGAAAACGAACGGAGAGAAAAGGAGGAGAAGGAGGCGGAGTTGAAGAAAAAAATGAAGGAGGAAGAAGAGGCGAGGCGGAAGGAGGAGGAAGAGCGAGCAAACGCGGTTCCGAAAATTATCGTTCCGAAGTTTGGGAAGAAGCGAGAGTTGGATCCGGAATGGTTGAAACAGGAAAACGAACGGTACGAGCGAGAACAGAAAGAACGAGAAGAGCGAGAGCGGATAGAGAAGGAAGAGGCGTTGAAGCCGAAGAAACGACAGCAGAAACGACCGAAACTGGCGCCGAAGAAACTTTTACCGCCGGTGCCGAAAATCGTCCCCGGCGTCGGAAACCTCGAGGAAGGAAACCTCGACACCGAGGCCAGTGATATGGCAGGAAGTGAAGGAGCGACGGTAAATGGAGATGTCGAAGCCGGTGAAATGGCCGTCTTGGACGACGAAACCGCGAAAGCCGTCGGCGTCGGTCAGAAAATACACGAAGAAGTCGACGACCACGAAGACGACGATCATCGTGGAGATTCAGGCACGGAAGTATTCGTCGGTGGTATTCCACCCGAAGCGAACGAACGCGACGTCGGCGACGCGTTCTCGCGTTTTGGAAAGGTCTCAAAAGTTCGTTTGTTTGATATGCAGTCGTACGGTTTCGTAAAATTTTACGGCGTTAAATCCGCCGCCGCGGCGGTGAAACATTACGAAGGCTGCGACGGTACCGGCAACAACCCAATAGAAGATCCAGTGCTCATCTGCGACGCACCGGTAAGTATCGTCGAATTTGCAGCTTCCGGTAAAGACCTCGTCATACAAAAAGCGAAAGAAATAGCGACGAAGAAGCGCGAAGGCGAATCCGTCGAAGAAGATGAAGCGGCGAAAGCGAAAGCGAGAGAGGTCATGACGTACGAAGCGATTTAGAATAGTAATGTAGTAGTAATAGATTTGGGCGCCGCGTTTGGCGTGATATTAAATGCTTCACCTCAAAACCCGTCTCGCTCTCCCGCGCCATCCGCTCCTTGTTGGCTCCTCTTCTTCCTCCTCCATAATTTTGACGACGACGAAGTTCACTCGCGCATCATCATCATCATCGCGGAAGACGAAGACGACCACGAAGAAGCGCGAGAGCATCGGTATTAGCAGTTTAAATGGACCGAGACGACGACGTGGACGACGACGTCTCGCTCCTCGTCGTCGTCCTCGAAACGAATTCGCAGTTTTGGTTTCCCCGTTCCCGGAAACAACGAGAGACGACGACTCCTTCGACTCCTTCGACTTCTTTATACGCGTTCGAAAAAGTCTGCAAAGACATCGCCGCGTTTTCCTCCGCGTATTTAGCGTGCAATCGTGCGAACAGAATCGCGGTCGTGGCCGCGCACGCCAGGAAAGAGTGCACGTTTTTGTTCCGGTCGCACTTGGAAGGTGATGTTGTTCTCGAAGACGAAGAAGACGAAGAAGACAAAGAAGGAGATAACACGAAGAAGACAAAGAAGAAGAAGAAGAAGAGAAAGAAACCGCCGACGAACCCGCGAATGACGTTCGTCGGCGACGACGAGTGCGACGACATCGGCGGGTTCGCGAACGATGCGCAAGACGTGGACGCTTTAGATATTTCGAAAGGTTTAGAACCGTTACAGACGACGTTTCGGAGAGCGTTTTTCGACGGATTGAAAGCGTTGAGCGATGAAAACGACGACGTCAATTACGACGACGACGACGACGACGACGAGAATCGGGAGCAGCAGCACGCGACGCCAATAGCTGGCGCGATATCGTTAGCTTTAACCTACGCGAATAGAATAGAACGAGATCCGTCTTTACGGGGTCGCGTAAAATCGAGAGTGTTGGTCGTTCAAGCGTCCGAAGACGACGCCGAACAGTACGTGCCGATGATGAACGCCATGTTCGCCGCGCAATCGAGCAACATTCTCATCGACTGTTTATGCCTGAATGAGAAAGAGTCTAGTTTTTTACAACAAGCGGCGTTTGTCAGCGGCGGCATATACGCGAAACCGGAGAAATCGAAAAAAGGAGGAGGAGAAGAGACGCGAGAAGATTTGCTCGAGAGAGCGTTATGTTCGTTTCTCCCGGATAGGTACACTCGACGCTTCTTACGTCCACCGAGAGCGGGTTCGATCGATTTCCGTTCCTCCTGTTTCTGTCACGGCAATCGAATCAGCAAAGGCTTCGTCTGTTCCGTCTGTTTGTCCGTCTTTTGCGAAAAAGAAGGCTCGTGTCAAACCTGCGGCGCCGCGTTCGTATAAAACAACACGGAGAGAAAAAGAAGGCGCGCGCGTAATAAAGTAGCATTCACGCTCGCGTAGCTTTGTTGTGTGCTCTAGATCTAGAGAGAGATCGGCGTTTAAAGAGTGTAGTAGTATCGCGAGCGCGAAAAATCTTCC
>Ga0181553_10003597_pt1 | contig 13345 bp, 9 predicted proteins | sample 011ome_17_FD_133753 | JGI IMG/M metagenome (GOLD analysis project Ga0181553, IMG submission 133753) | Coastal salt marsh microbial communities from the Groves Creek Marsh, Skidaway Island, Georgia - 011502XT metaG (megahit assembly) | ecosystem: Environmental > Aquatic > Marine > Intertidal zone...
ATAAAAAACAGAGGCTCGTACATTCCACTCAGGCACCTGATAGACCGGATCTGATTGATCCATTTTTTGGAACATAATGCGGTGATCCCAGGTCCATCTTCCCACAGTCATGGTTTTTTCAGAAGCCAATTGTACGTACTTAAGCGTTTGTCTGGTCTGCATGGGCCGGACAAAAGGAGCTAGATCTTGGTGATCGACCACCTGGGTTCCTTCAGGCATCGCTAAACCAAAATAGATCTGACTGTCCATGACTTGAGCCTTGGCCGTCAATAACCCTAAAAGTGGTTGTTGGTATTGAGCGCTCAACGCGTACTGCTTGGGCATCGTCCAGTCATCTCGATGATCCCAACCAAATCCTTCGTAATCACTTACGCGAATAACTTGACTCCAATCAGTCCAACGCGACATGCTTTCAGCACCTAGAGTCAAGCGATGACGTTCGGAGAACTCTGTCACCAGGGATGCCTTACCTTGATAAGCGGTAGCCGTACCGCTTAAGGTGTACCTTAAAAAAGCATCCAACTCCCATATACCTAATTTTTTTCGGTAGGTTCCACCCAACATCCATTCGGCACCTTGGTAGCCAAGTTGAGCGCTTTGGGAAGCCGCCATAGAGCGGTAATCGACACGAATAGATCCTACCTCCGCCTTTAAATCACCTAAAAGGGGATTTTGAAAACGGGCAGAAAAAAACAAATCGCTTTGTTTGAGTTGTGCTTTCTCATTGATATAGGAAGCATAAGCGGGACCGAAATAGTCTGTATTTGCCGATTGAGTAAATTGAACAAAGCGCGTTTCATATTGCGTGGTTAACCCCAAAGACAAACTGCTCTTGCGCGCTTGAGCCCCTGGTTTTGCCAAACGGGTGAGGTATAACCATTGATCCATAAAGTAGCGTTTCCCCACCACAGTTGATTGAGCGTCTGGAAAAAACTGATCAATTCTCAACCTGTTCGCAAAGGTTGGATCATTGGATTCAAATTGAGTTTCTGGCTGTACCAAACCACCTGACTCAGCGCGAAGACTTTTTTGTCCAGCCACGTGTGCCATATATCCATAACGCTGATCTTCAGAACGATAGTTGGCCGTCATCCGAAAACTGCTGGATTTTGCCAAATCATACAGGTAATCCCCTTCTGACCTGAATCCTGTATGAGCTATGGACAAATTAAACCGCTTTGAGGTGTTCAGGGCAATTAACGCATCCAAATAATGCCCTTGACCAATACTGGTTTTGAACGTCATCTCGCTCAATGGAGTAGGCACATGATAGTAGCGCATGTCAGCAGCTTCCCAATAAAAATCTTGCCATGCAGAGGCACCTACCCCTGGAGCGTACTCGCTTTGGTGGCGCTCTAGGGAAAGTAATGCTCTGGGCTGACCCATGTTGGACATAGGCAAGTAGGCAAATGCATCCCTGCGCAAATAATTCAGGCTTTTGTCTTGAGCAAACGACATGGTGGTATCTACATGCGTCGTATCTCGTCGAGCACTGATGATTTTATAGTCTTTAATGGTTAGGTAGACCGTGTCTTTAGTCTGCATTTTTTGGTCCAAACGCGCGACAAGCTGTTTGAGTGAATCTGCCGTTTTTGGCGCACCTGAAGCACCCTGTGGTTTAATTTCAGGATCTTGAGCCAGTAGCAAACCTGTGTAGAGACACCAACCAAAAAAAAGAATCAATCGCATAATTCACAATGAGGATCCAAAGGTAGCGATTTGAAAAAATCAAAGCTGTCAAAAATAACCCTACTTTTATGGCCATTACCGATGAGACTTCTTCACCCTACAGAATCAGGATTAGTCGCCGGCACAGATGAAGCAGGCCGGGGATCTTTGGCTGGACCTGTCACAGCAGCTGCTGTACTGTGGCCCAAAGGGCTGACACATCCCTGGCTGAACGATTCAAAAAAAATGAGCTATGCGCAACGTCAGGCATTGGCCCCATGGATTAAAGAAAATGCGATCTCTTGGGGAATTTCATTCGTTTCTGCTCGCGAAATAGATCAAATCAACATCCTGCAAGCATCGATTAAAGCCATGCATCTGAGTTTAGATCAATTGGTACCCACCCCAGATTTTGTATTGGTCGACGGAAACCGATTTACGCCCTGGAGGGAAGTTCCTTATCGATGTGAAATTAAAGGAGACGGTCGCTTTTGGGCGATCGCAGCGGCTTCTGTTTTGGCCAAGACTGAGCGGGATGCCTATATGGAAGAAATTCACCACCTACACCCCGAATACGGTTGGAAAAAAAATAAAGGATACGGCACAAAAGAACACAGGGATGCGATGGCCATCCACGGACTAAGTCCTCACCACAGATTGAGTTTTAAACTAAAATCAGAACAATTATCTATTTCTTTTGACAATGATGAATCTAATTAAACGACTTTTTATCGGTACAGTCCTTTTATCCCTAGCGATTGCCTGTCAAAAAAAGGAGGTAGAGCCCGTATATGAAGCAGACCCATTGGCCCAGCATCTTCCTTTAAATTACGATTTCTTGATTCAGGTAAATCACCCGGAATCACTTCAAGAACTATTGGCCCAACTCGCTTCAACCATACCCCAAAAAAGACAGTCTGAGCTTTGGGGCCAATGGCAACTATTGCTCCAATCAAAACTGCCTGCGCGCAGCTGGATCGGATTTTCAGACATCGGTAAAGACCAACTGGATTTCCTATTGATCAGTCAAACACCCCTAACGCATTCCATGAGTCCAGGCGAGACAGTGAATTATCAAGACGTAGTTATCGCTACTTGGGAAGGTCTGGAATACCCCTACTTCAGCGCAACATGGTCAGGCGTTTCACTGATGAGTTCTTCCAAATTGATGATCGAAAACGCCATAAGGCAGAAAAAAGTGGTTCGAAATATTGACCAAAATCTTTGGGTAGACATTCCTGAAAACCAAAACAGGCTGGTCGCCTCTATCGATCAAAATGCCTGGGCCACAGACATGTTGCCCTTACAAATCGGAGGGAGTCGCACGCATCGATGGGGCACATGGAGTTCGAGCGGGGTCTCTAAAGACTCCACCGGTTGGTCCCTGACTGGAATCACCTCAGCTAGAGACAGTATTGATGACCAGTTGATTAATTTGTGGAGTGAACAAAAACCGACACACACAAAATTAACGCCCTGGATACCCTCAACAGCACAAGGAATCTGGCGATTCGGGATCAGCGACGAAAACGCATTTCAAAAAAGACAGGAGCGATGGTCTAAAATCAAATGGCCCAAAACGAGGTTAACACCTACGCCCAGTGAACTAGCTCTGGTGTACATGGCTACGGACACCTTGTATTACATGTTTCTAGATGATGAAGTCAACACAGAAGCATGGGCCAAGCCTCAGCCACCCTATAAATCCTATCCTATTTGGCACACCCAACTCGGAAAAGAACTCATGTCACCATGGATGCCGATGATGGCTGGACCCCAAGAGTTTTATGCGACCCACATCGACGAGGTGTGGATTTTTTCACGACGAAGATCAGCTTTAACGCTATTAATCGACCATTGGGAGGTTGGTGCCACCATAAACAAATCAGCTCTAGAGGAATCCTTCAGATATGCCCTAGAAGAAAAATCAAATATATCCTATTACGGTTTGGCTGTAAAAGGGCTTTACCCAGAGACCGCCCAAGGACTATCCTCAGGAAAAATAGCCGCGTATTGGGCATTTAATTCAACCGGGTATTGGAACCACCTAGTCCATTGGGATCCAGCACCAAAAAACAACCCATCGGGCATTGAAGTACAACCTCTTTTCCAGTGGAAAGCCGAGGTAGTTCAGGCGCCAAAATTAACGTGGTTGATCGATCCCAGGGGTAACCCATGGCTGATTGCACAAAGTCAAACAGGTATTACCCAGTGCATGGATGTTTCTGGAGCACTGCAATGGGAGGCTGAATTAGCGCCTGGTGCAAAAGCAATTGCTGCGATTGACTTATATGAAAATGGGCGGGTACAATGGTTGTTCGAACACGAGCAAAAAAGAAGACTACTCGATAAATCTGGACAGGATGTGCGTATTTTATGGGAACAGGAACGCATAGACAAACAACTCAGTCAAGGAGAAGTGCTGGCGAAAAAATGGGGAAAAAACGATGTTGATTCAAAAAACGCCCTAAAATCCTTACCGAAATCGTGGAGCAAAGAGCCGGTGAACATCGTCTATTGGCCTGTACAAAAATCGTGGATTGGCCTCAGAGAATTCCCCAAAGACACATGGACAGCATATAAAATAGAACCCAAAAGTAAATAACCATGAGTTTGTGGCGCGTCGTTCTTGCTGTTATATTTCCACCCTTATCGGTCATCGGAAGAGGTTGTGGATCGATGGTTATTGTTTTTCTATTGACCCTAGCGGGTTGGGTACCCGGTGTGATTGCTGCATTAATCATCTTGAACAAACCAAAATAATTATTCCCCATCTAGTTTGTACCTTTGGGCATGCGTGAGAAGATTCAATTAAAAGACTTAGGTCTTGTCGACTATAAAGCTGCTTGGGACCTCCAAGAGGAACTATTTCAGTCTGTAGTCTCCCACAAAAAAATCCAATCATCGAGTGAAAAGCCAGAGCCCAGTCCACACCAAATACTGATGGTTGAACACCCCCATGTATACACCTTAGGTAAAAGTGGGAAAATAGATCACTTATTGGTCTCTGAAGAAGCTTTGGCTGCCAAAGGGGCTACCTTCTATAAAATCAACCGAGGGGGTGACATCACCTATCACGGGCCAGGACAGTTAGTGGTTTACCCTATTTTAGATTTGGAATCGTTTTTCAAAGACATCCACAAATACTTGAGATTTTTAGAAGAGGCGGTCATACGCACCCTAAAAGAACACGGCATTGAATCTATGCGATCCCCTGGTGAGACAGGGGTTTGGTTGGATGTAGGTACCCCTTTTGCGCGAAAAATATGCGCTATGGGTGTTCGGGCTAGCCGCTGGGTCACCATGCACGGATTGGCGTTAAACATAGACCCGGATATGGGGTATTTTGATCTGATGATTCCCTGTGGCATCAAAGACAAATCGGTGACTTCAATGACTTTAGAAACCAGAAAACCCGTAAATACTACACTGGTTAAAGAGCAGCTAATTCGACATATATCCGATTTATTCGAAGCGGATATTTTCGTAGCGGATTAATCTTGCAGGTTTACCCAAAGCGTATCTCCTTGCTTCTCCACCTTACAGAGACCTAGCTTAGTCAGCCCCTTGATGGCTTTATCCCATGCTTTGTTGGATAGTTGAGCTTGATTTTTCAAGTCCTCTAGCAGCATTTGTTTTTGCTTAGCTAGGATATCCATCAAGGATTTTTCACCCTCGGAGAGCTCAACAGCTTTGCGTTCAGGCCTCATTTGCGGGAAGAACAACACTTCCTGAATCGATGCATTATTGGTCATTAACATGACCAAACGATCAATACCTATGCCAATACCGGAGGTCGGAGGCATTCCGTATTCCAATGCGCGCAAGAAATCTTGATCGATGAACATCGCTTCATCATCTCCCTTTTCTGACAATTTGAGCTGCTCCTCAAAACGTTCCCGTTGATCGATTGGATCATTGAGCTCAGAGTAGGCATTGGCCAGCTCTTTACCATTGACCATCAACTCAAATCGCTCGGTCAAACGCGGGTTATCGCGGTGTTCCTTGGTTAACGGACTCATCTCTTTGGGATAATCTGTAATAAATGTAGGCTGAACGTAATGGTGCTCGCATTTTTCTCCGAATAGTTCGTCGATTAATTTACCGACACCCATACTTGGATCCACCTCAATACCCAAAGCTTCAGCCGTAGCTGCCAACTCGTCACGATCCATCTCAGACACATCATAACCGGTATGTATTTTGATCGCCTCTAAAATGGGTACTCTAGGATAAGGAGCTTTAAAGTTTATTTGATGATTACCTACCGTAATTTCGGTAGTTCCATGAGTATCTAGACACACTTTCTCCAAGAGCTGCTCCGTAGTTTGCATCATCCAATGGTAATCCTTGTAGGCCACATAGAGCTCCATCACCGTAAACTCTGGATTGTGTGTGCGGTCCATCCCCTCATTCCTAAAGTCCTTGGCAAATTCGTACACTCCTTCAAAACCACCGACAATCAATCGCTTTAGGTATAATTCGTTGGCAATGCGCAAATACAAAGGAATATTTAACGCGTTGTGGTGGGTCATAAATGGACGCGCAGACGCACCTCCAGGAATCGGCTGTAAAATGGGGGTTTCCACCTCCAAGTAGGCTCGGTCGTTAAAAAACTGACGAATACTGTTGGTGATTTTTGTGCGCTTGACAAAAGTTTCTTTAACGTGAGGATTGACAATCAAATCCACATAACGCTGACGATATCTGAGTTCCGCATCGTTAAATTCATCGTGCACTTTGCCGTCTGCATCTACTTTGGGCAAAGGCAGTGGTCGCAATGCTTTACTCAATAGCGTAAACTCGCGCACCAATACAGTTTTCTCCCCCACCTGCGTGGTAAAGAGTGTGCCTTTTACACCTACGATATCGCCTAAATCGATGAGCTTCTTAAACACCTCGTTGTAGAGATCTTTATCCTCCGCAGGACACATCTCATCCCGATTAAAATAGAGCTGAATACGTCCCTCGCTGTCTTGCAACTCACCAAAAGAGGCCTTCCCCTGGACTTTTTTGCGCATCAATCGTCCTGCAACTACCACAGACAATCCCTCTTCATAATCATTTTCTATCGCATGAGCGCGATGGGTCACTGGGTATAAAGCCGCAGGATAGGGATTTATTCCCAGTTCCTTCAGTTTATCTAATTTCTCTCGGCGTATTACTTCCTGCTCAGACAGCTGCATAACATACATTTAATGGGGGCAAATATACAAATTTTCAACCCTACACAGGCGGGAACAACACCCAGGTTGTAGTGGATAAAAAAAATACTATATTCGGGTATGAAGCGCACTTCTCTCTGGGGCCTTATAGCAGGCCCCCTGTTTATGGCCGCACTCATGGCCTACCCTGGTGACTTGGTATCCCCTGATGCCGATCCTGTATTGGCCTTGGGTCTTTGGATGATTGTCTGGTGGATCAGTGAAGCAGTATCCATATCTGTTACTGCCTTACTCCCCCTTCTAGTCATGCCATTGCTCGGTATTTTACCCCTCGAACAAGTGGGTGGGTACTATGGCAGCCCAATCATATTTTTGTTTTTTGGTGGTTTTGTGATGGCCCTCGCTCTGGAAAAAGTGGGTTTGCACAGGCGCATTGCGCTAAACATCATCCAGAAAACAGGTACCTCCCCGGCAGCTGTTCTGTTGGGGTTCATGATAGCTACTGGATTCTTGAGTATGTGGATCAGCAATACAGCCACCGTTGTGTTGATGTTGCCGATTGCACAATCCGTGATTCATTTATTGATAGAAGACAGTGACGGATTTACCAAAGAAGACAGAAACTTTGCCTTGAGCGTGATGCTCGGAATCGCTTTTGCTGCCAATGCGGGTGGTATTGCCACCGTGATTGGCACACCACCAAATTCAGTGCTGATTGGGCTATTAGAAAACGAGTACCATCAACCCATTTCATTTATGGAATGGATGGCCTTGGGATTCCCGTTATCGGTGCTGTTAATCGCCGTAATTTACTGGGTATTACTGCGTCTATTTCCATTTAAATCACTTGCTTTTAAGGCAGACCAAAACATTATTTCCGACTCGCTCAAAGCACTAGGGGCCATGGATTCAAGAGAAAAGCAAGTACTTGTTGTTTTTGGCACAACCGTCTTTCTATGGATTTTTAGAGCAGCGATCAATCAACTCATTCCCGGACTGGGCCTAACCGATACCGCCATCAGTTTATTTGGAGCATTGAGCTTGTTTTGTATCCCAACCAAAGACAAAAAAACACCATTTATCTTGGCCTGGTCCGACACGAAAAATCTTTCCTGGGGGATATTAATCTTGTTTGGCGGAGGCCTGGCTTTGGCCAATGGGATGACCCAGAGCGGACTGGTAGATTTGGTATCCTCCACTATTCAACAACAGCAATGGCCCGTAATAGGTACCGTTGTTGTCTTAATTGCCCTGATGCTCTTTTTAACCGAATTGATGAGCAATGTAGCTTTAGTAGCGGTTTTAGCTCCTGTAGTAGCCGGTATTGCCCTTGGATTGGACATTCCCATCATCCACTTATTAATTCCAGTAACTATAGCGAGTAGTTGTGCTTTTATGTTGCCGATGGCAACACCTCCCAACGCCATCGTATTTGCCTCTGGATATATTGAAGTAAAAGATATGGTTCGCGCTGGTATCTGGTTAAATCTTATCTCGGTTGCCGTACTTACTGCAGTATACCAATGGGTGATTCCCTGGCTTTTCTAATGTTAAACATTTGTCAAAAACGGCCACAGAATCAAACTTGAGGAATAATTTTAGGTCAAAGCACCTAAAAATAATCCTATGAAACATTTGATTCTCGCAGCGGCTTTGATCCTCAGCACCGCAAACATGTGGGCGCAGCACCCAGCTCAACTAAAAGTACACCACAAATACAGAAAACACCCGGAGCGCCGTCTTGATTTAGCTACGGGTACACACCAAAAATTCAATCCACAAGAGCGTTCAAACTTGGTAGCCAAACAGTGGACACTGGCTTTAGACCTCAATAAGGATCAGCAACACCAAGTGCGTGAATTGCTCGACAAACACCAGGTGCAGCGCCCAAAAAGAACGATGTCTCCCTACAGCAAAAAAGGTAAAGCGCAATGGATGGAGGCCCACTTAGATGCTCAGATCGCCATACAAAACGACCTGAAAACAATACTTACCCCCGAACAGTATCGTCAGTGGAAAGACCTGCGTTTGGATCGCGCTCAGAGAGCGAGACAACTGGCTTCTAGACGTTTGTTGCCTCCAGTACAGGGACCAGCTCATCGAGCGCATTGATGGTTCTCTCAATATCTGCGGTAGACAACGCATCATTGAGAAAATAACTTTCAAAGGCTGAGGGCGGTAGATAGATCCCTCGGTCGAGCATTCCGTGAAAATAGGCATTAAATCGAGCGTTATTTCCTCGAGCCGCGGAGGTGAAATCTACCACAGGCTCTGGGGTGAAATGCAATGAAATCATTGAACCCAATCGGTTGATCTGGTAGTCGATGTGTGTTTTGTCCAATACAGAGCTCATCCCGGCTGCTAAATCAGCCGATTTTTTTTCCAATCGATCGTAAATCCCTCGATCGCGATTCAAGGCCTGAAGCATGGCCAAGCCAGCACTCATCGCCAATGGATTACCACTCAAAGTACCCGCTTGATATACCGGACCTAAAGGGGCCAAATGCGCCATGATTTCCCCTCTAGCTGCAAAAGCACCTACAGGTAAGCCACCTCCGATTACTTTGCCGAAACACACCAGGTCTGCTTGAACACCCAACACCTCTTGAGCTCCACCTGCAGCCAATCGAAATCCTGTCATCACCTCATCAAAGACCAAGAGGACCTCATGCTGGGTGCACAGTGATCTCAATCCATGAATAAAATCAGGATCAGGTAGGACACACCCCATATTACCTGCCACAGGCTCGATAATTACAGCAGCTACATGACCTTGGTGCGCTTCCAGTAATTCGGCCACATAGGCTAGATTATTGTAGGGTGCCAACAGGGTGTCTTGGGCAGTTCCCTGAGTAACCCCAGGACTGCTGGGGTGTCCAAAAGTAACGGCGCCACTTCCTGCTTGAATCAGAAATGAATCTGAATGTCCGTGGTAGCAGCCAGAAAACTTGATAATGCGGTCTTTACCCGTGAATCCGCGCGCCAGCCTGATGGCACTCATACACGCTTCCGTACCCGAATTGACAAACCGGATCTGATCGATATTGGGGACCATTTCAATGGCCAATTTGGCGAGTTCAGTCTCTATTTCTGTGGGTGTTCCAAACGAAGTGCCTTTTTGTGCCCGGTCCACGATGGCTTTGATTACCTCCGCATGAGCATGGCCCAAAATCAATGGACCCCAAGAAGAAATATAATCTATATACGCATTGCCGTCAACATCGTACAGGTATGCTCCTTGGGCGCGATCAATAAACACCGGGGTGCCTCCGACCGATTTAAACGCTCGGACAGGAGAGTTTACCCCTCCTGGGATAAATTGTTGCGCCTCTTGAAAAAGTGAACTACTTCTTTGATATCTCATTGCTTAGGTAAAATTAACACTTGTCCTACAGACAAATTAGTGGTAGTCAGTCCATTGAGCTGCATGAGCACCTCTACGGTGGTTCCGTATCTCTTGGATAGGGAATAAAGTGTTTCCCCTGGCTGAACCACGTGATTTGGCGGCAAGGTGCCTGAGGAAGCATCAGATGATTTATCCTTTTTGGCTGGGGTGATTTTCTTACCCACTGACTTTGCCTTTTGAGAAACCACTTCTTTTAACCCCAATCTTATTTTCTTGTCGTATTTGTGCAGGTCGTACTGTTCGATGTATTTAATCAGCTTTTGGGGATATGCGGGATCCGTAGCATACCCTGCCTTTTTCAGACCCTCCGCCCAAGCTTTGTAATTCTTAGTGCTGTAATCAAATAAGAACGCATAACGATCTCGACCGGTCAAAAATTCTGAATGGTCCCTAAAGGATTGTTTGGGATTTTTGTATTTCCGGAAACATTCGCCTTTTTCATCGTCGTCGTGGTACACTTTTTTCCCCTTCCAGGTATTGTGGCATTTGATCCCAAAATGATTGTTGGATTTTCTGGCCAGCTCACTTTTTCCAGAACCACTTTCCAAAATTCCTTGCGCTAGAGTAATGCTGGCGGGAATTCCGTGTTTTTTCATTTCCTTACGGGCTATTGGTGCATATTTTTGGACATAGGCCGCCACATCTGATTGACTGGAAGAAGTGGATGAATGGGTGTTGTTTTTTAAAGCACCACAAGATGCTACGACCAATGCGCTTAGGGCCAATGCCCAACTTTTAAATTTCATACGTCAGGGTGGGTAATTTTTGTTGAACACATAGTTGATTGAAGCCCGCATTTCCCTGCAAACCCCCGGTGTGAATCACCAGAATTCGGTCCTTGGGTGAAAACCATCCCTTTTGGGCTAGATCCTCGATACCGTAGAGTACTTTGCCCGTGTAAATGGGGTCCAAAGGCACTTGGGTCACTTGGTAAAATCGATTGATCCATTCGATGAGTTCTGGTTGAAACTTGGCATATCCACCCCAGTGGTATTGATCGAACAACACACCTTGGGTGGACGATCCAAAAATACGAACTTCCTCGGCTGGTTTCATTCCTTTCAACGCCCAAAATCCCAAAATTTTTTGGTCGGTGGTATGCGTCCCTTGGAGCAATCCGGAGAGGGTGCCCCCAGTACCTACCGCTGTGGCTATGTGCGTATATCGGGCTGATTCCGGCCCCAATATTTCAGCGCAACCCCGAACTGCCAGCTTGTTATTACCTCCCTCAGGCAACACATAACTTTTACCCCATCGATCTTGAAGTTCAGCGATCCATCTTGGATCCGATTTTAAATCGTACTCTTTGCGAGACACAAAAACTAATTTCATCCCTAAAGAGGCAGCTTGCTGTAAGGTGGGATTCAAGGGCTGATCCGCTAACTCTTCTCCTCGGATGACCCCAATGGTCTTCAACCCCATTTTTGAACCTGCATGGGCCAAAGCGTGGATGTGGTTAGAAAAAGCTCCGCCAAAGGAAAGGATTTGTTGATGACCCTTGGATATTGCCTCCTCTAGGTTGTAGCGCAGCTTACGCCACTTGTTTCCCGAAAGTTCAGGAAAGACCAAGTCCTCCCTTTGTATATGAACCTCAAGACCTTTCGACTGCCAATGGACCGAACCATGACTGATATCTTGTATCGGACCCCGGTGATATGCCTGGGGACTATGTAGTAGCTCGAACGACATGCATGAAAGGTATGAAATGATTAATTTTGCTCCCTAAACTAGCCTGATGAACCTACCCACAGAAGAAGGAGATTTTTATTGGACCCCGGAGGGATACAAGGTATTCACAGAACAGTACCATTTAAAAAGAGGGTACTGTTGCAAGAGCGGATGTCGTCACTGTCCGTATGGATTTGACCCGAAAAAAGGATATTGATCAGCGAGCAGCCTGAAGCCAATCAGCAGCTGCAGACACCGCTTGATCAAGTCCACCAGGGTTTTTACCACCCGCTGTGGCAAAAAATGGTTGCCCCCCGCCTGAGCCCTCGATGTATTTGCCCAACAACTTGACAGCCTCTCCAGCGTGAAGTCCCCGATTGGCGACTAACTCTTTAGACACATAACAGCTAATCATCGCTTTGTCCTCTTGAGCCGTTCCCAACACAAGCACTAGATTATCCAGCTGCGCCCCAATCTGAAAACAAAGATCTTTGACCAATCCAGGGGCTAAATCCACCTTTTGAGCAATCAGTTTTATTCCGTTGACTACTTGGATGCTATCGATCAAGCCTTGTTTTAGCCCCATGGCTTTTTCCTTCATGATCGATTCCAGTTCTTTTTTAAGCAACTGATTTTGTTCCTGTAACTGCTTGACCTGAGCCAGTGGATCACCCGTCGCGTTAAGCACTTCCTTTACGGCTGTCAACTGCTTGTAATGATCCATAAAGTATGTGCGTACCGCATCTCCGGTAATCGCTTCTATACGGCGAATACCTGCAGCGACTGCGGTTTCTGAAACAATTTTAAAGTGCCAAATGTCCGACGTATTGGCTACGTGTGTACCCCCGCACAGTTCAATGGATGTACCAAACCTAATAGTGCGCACAGCATCGCCATATTTCTCGCCAAACAGGGCCATAGCACCCTGTTCAACCGCCTGCTCCATGGGAACCATGCGTTGTTCCACCAAAGGAATTTGACTCTCGATCCGCGCATTGACAAATTGCTCAACAGCCTCTAATTCCTCTTGGGTCAATTTGGCAAAATGCGAAAAGTCAAAACGCAAATACTTAGAGTGAACCGCAGATCCTTTTTGGGTGACGTGGGTTCCCAAAACACTGCGCAATGCCTGATGCATCAAATGGGTTGCCGAGTGGTTTTGGCTAGTTCTAGCTCGTTGAAGCCGGTCAACTACCGCTTTAAATTTACCGTCCAACTCCACAGGAAGCTGTTTGGCAAAATGAACGATTTCTTGGTTTTCCCGTTTGGTATCAATGATGTAGGTGATGTTGCCGTTTGGGGCCTCCAAATATCCTTTATCCCCTACCTGTCCCCCACCCTCAGCATAAAACGGGGTTAGATTAAACACTAATTGATACAGCACCCCTTCTTTTTGAGAAGTCATTTTGCGGTATTTCACCAAGCGAACATCCACCTC
>Ga0181553_10003600_pt1 | contig 13339 bp, 27 predicted proteins | sample 011ome_17_FD_133753 | JGI IMG/M metagenome (GOLD analysis project Ga0181553, IMG submission 133753) | Coastal salt marsh microbial communities from the Groves Creek Marsh, Skidaway Island, Georgia - 011502XT metaG (megahit assembly) | ecosystem: Environmental > Aquatic > Marine > Intertidal...
AATTTCTTTGTTTTGCTTCAAGCGTTTTAAGCCATAATTTTGATATTTGATAAGTTTCAATGGTGGCTTGTTTGCTTGTACAAGTAATGGTGAGTTTGGTGCATACACTATATCAGCTCCTCCAGGAGGTTTGTTTGGTTTAGACATAGTCGGCCCAATACTGATCCCACATTGTTTCTACAAACTCTAACTGCTCACGAACATCCATGTGCTTGATCAAATCAAAATGACCAGCATGTTGTAAATGATTGGTCAGTTCGCCCACCGACTCCATTCCGCCAATTGATGCTGACACTTCGGTAATAAACTGATCTTCACAATCCATAACATATGAGCTCATTCCCATATCATTCTCCTTTTTCTAACTGTATATATAGTATAGCCGAAAAAGACATAAAGGTCAACCATATTTTAACACAAAAGCCATGTAATCTGCATTGTTGTTAAAGAAAAATGTATAGCTACCAGGGGTTGTTGGACTGCTTGACCGTATGATTTGCCAGCGCCAGCCGTCAGCAAAGTTTGTTTTGCACCAAGCAATTATATCATCAATGGAACCTGTGCTACGCTCAATGTTAATAGCATGTTCAAAACCTTCGCCTTGTTTGATAAGGTTTGCATATTCTTTGTATAGGTAGTCGTTATCCAAGCTCATAGTATAATGCATCATCCAGGTATTGTGGATCTAATTCCCAATCATTGTAGCCTTCTTCCAGCAATCGAACGTACTGCGGTGCCGGAGTGTATTTGGGATTCAGAGGCGGATTCATTTCATAGGCCATAAAACTCAATCCGTGTTGTGTTAGCCAAATTTTGTTGTAGTAATTGGGATAGCCTTCAAAATGATCAAGACTGCGTTCACATTCTTCTGTGATCTCCCACAAGCACCCAGCAACGGCTGTGCCAGCGGCTGGCACAATGGTAGCATGATGCGAAAACATAAGACGCCAATCCAGCAAGTAAAATGCTTTAACAGGTTTTGCATGTGGGCAACGTGCCAGCATACTGCGTTTGCTCATATTTGCTCCATAGGCAAAATACAATCCTGCAGGCTGACTTTTTTTGATAATGTTAAACATTGCGGGCTCTCCAGTTACAATAAAGGTCAAACAAACTCCAGAACAGCCAAATGCCTACAACTCCACTAAGCAGAGCGTTCTGTCCAAACATCAGTATCAATGTTACATGAGTGCGGATCATCCACGCTACAAATACAATTACTGCATAATCTAAAGGTTTTAATGTGTCCATGGTCTCGGCGTAAAAATCAATTTAAGAACTGTATAAAGACAGATGCCTCCAGTGATTATTTGTCCCATGCTAACTTCAATCAACACAATAACACAAGTAGCCACTGCTAGTGTCAACTGCAAAGGGATGTCAGTTAACAATGCTGTTTTTACATTGTCATCCTCGAAGCTCTGCAACTGTTTCCTCTAATTCTTTGATGCGTTCTTCTAGAGAACGAATTCGTCTTGCTGCTTCCAGCGGCGACATAAATTCTCTACAAATTCCTAGACGCTTGTCTTCTTCACGCATCCTGCGCTTCATGTATTGCCAATGGCTTTCATATTCACTCATAACTGTCTACACTTTCATCATATTGACTTTCGCCATCCCACAATGTTGTGGATTGTTCTGTGGGACGTTGCTGATTTACAAAAAGTGGATTCCACTGGGCAGCAAAACTGTCCGCATCTAACTTGTGTTCAAACTGCCAGGTATCTTCATATACATAACTGTATTCAGCAACATCCCATTGATGCTGAAACATCTGCACACGGCAATAGTCTTTGGCACTCATACGAAGATCACTGTGTAATCTCACAGTGTATCCTGGTTTCCAACGATTTTTGTATTCAAATATTTCAACTGGTAGCAAATTCTGCCTCCATTCGTTTAACCTGATCTACAATTTCCTCATCGCACAGCCAACTTATAAAAAACTTTTGATCATGACTGTTGATAAAATTTTCAATTTCACTGCTGGTTTTACCTTGTGCTACAAACTCATTGTTCAAGCCGTTGTAAAGATAGAACATGCCATCTTCATATTCAACTTTGCAAGGCACAATTCTTTCCACAAACTCTTTCAAAGCTGCTTCGTTGTGTTTGTTAACTTGCTGTGCATGTTGATACCATTTGTACAGCACATAAAAGCCAATCAGTGTTCCAAAAATTAGATATTCCATGACTATTCCTTGTACTTTAAGTACTTATAATGAGGAATCCATTTGCGATTTTTGATAAACCCCCATTCACGAGTTTTAGCAAACGGAATAAACAAACTCCACGCATACACACCAGGCTCTACTTCAATGCGGTGTAAACTTTCGCTGTTGCAAACACGAAAGTGTCCTGGGCCTCTCCAGTGCTTGCCAGTGGGTGTGTATTCCCAATAACCGCCACGCAGTATAAGTGTAAAGTAACCCCAAGGATGATCGTGTAAATCATCTGGGTCACTTTTTAGAAACTTGTGTAAAAAAATGTTAAATGGAAAACTGCCGCGATCCTTGAGAAACAAATAATAGCGTTCCAAGTAAGGCTCGTTGTTTTGCCTATCCATAATAACTCTGTAGCGACCTAACCAGGTCATAAACTTCTTTAACATACAAACTCCTTTCCCAAATTAGGAAGGCACACTCCCGCAGTATGCCCTCCCTGAGGTGTCTTTGGGAATTGACAGCGACTCAATGTCCGATCTACTAGAAAGCCTTTTTCGAACAATGTATACAGTGTACTATATAATAGTCCACTTGTCAAGTGTTTTGTATATGATTTGGTAAAAGTTCTAATATTTGGTCTAGATCGTCAAATGCATTTAACTGATCAAAATTATCCAGGATAGCTACATTTCGATAATCGAGGTTATTATTATGAGCTTGGCTCTGAGTTTTTGTTTTAAAATGCAGTTGCATACTGTTGTTATCAAAATCATGTATATATAATTTAGGAATTCCTTTGTAATCGTTTGGATTTTTTCGAAAAATATGCATTTCATTTCCAAAATTGTTATGAATTGCCCACTGTTGGTAATCGCTGTTATCATACCATCCAATTTTTGTTTTAAAGTAATCTCGGTAATGGACTCCGTACCCATTGCGTAATTTACAACTAATCCAACCATGACTGAACCGTTGCCACCAAAAGAATTCAAACACACTGGTAATTGGTACATTAGCACTGTCAATGTGTTCTTTGCCAATATTATACAGCCACTCAGCAGTTCTTTTAGAAAATCCTCTTTCTCTAAAACAAGAAATTAAAAAATCAGTCTGGCTGCGCCACGGCTTAGTATAATTTATATAATTTCTCATTGTTTCTTGTTCTCTAGGATGTCCGTACAGCAAGTCAGCAGGATTACCATCAATAATATAATGTGTACCAAAAGATTCTTTATTAATCACATTGTGATAGTCTTTAACAGCAAAGTTTGGTAAAATATGTTTGTAAAAAAATTCAGGGCTTTCATAGACGCTGGCTCGATTGCATAATACTGTGATGTTTGCCAGCTCGCTGCGTTTTAAATTTTTTATTAAACTTACAACAATCACAGTGCTATCAAGTCCGCCACTCCACGGAATAAACCAAGGCCTATCATTATATAACGCAATCATGTCATGAGAACGTTGGTCAGATATGTCTGAAAAAGTTTTGGAATAATTTTCATCCCTAATTGGAGGAATGCAATCTAATAATTCGATAATTTTTTTATTTTTAAAAGGTAATAAATTTTTTCCTGTCCGGCAATAATAGGGCGACATTGACTCAATCGAACAATGATCAATGAAAGGTTCCCAATCATAGTTATAGTTTTGCAGTATTTCTTTAACCGCCGGGCCAGCGTGTGTTAACAACCCTGCTAAATTAACATAAGCTAGTTCAGGTTTTGTATTCGTCATCATACAACTTTACCTTTTCTAAAAACATTGCTTGCTCCGGACAAGTTCTAAGTATATCAACAATTTTTTTATCTATTGTATTAACATCATTTTCAAGATACAACACTTTTTTTATTTTCTGCACAGTATTTGAACTGTTTTTCCAATCAAACCCCACTTCTGTTACATGCATAGATAGGTAATCGTCGATGATATTGTAATTTTGTTTAAATGTTATTTCTTGATCATAAATCCATTGAAGCCAGTGTAGTAAACATTGCATTAGTTCTTGCATTGCCGGTGTCTTAAGCTCGGTTGGTCGTTTTTTTCCGATTGTTAAGTTTTGTTTTGTTACGTCGACTAATTCTCTTATTATTATAGGACGAAAATCTTTATTTTGCATTCCGACATATCTGTGATTGCCAGATTCATTGAAGCTCCAGTTTCCACAAACTTCGTTATCTATCAAATGTGGTTCGTAGTTGTTAGCACAACTTAACAAGCATATCAACAAATTACTTCGACTTGACCACAATGCCTTTAACTCTTGCACAATATGAAGATCGTAATATACCAATAAAAATCCATTATGTACTGAACTAAAAAGGCCGTATAACGGCATTTTATGGTGAATTGGTAATCCTAAGCAAAAAGTTTTAAACATTCGATTCTTTGTATAAGTAAGAGTATGATCAGGCCGATCGCAAATGGTGCTGTATCACTACTAAATGCAGCATATAATTACTTATAAGGAAAAAAATCCATGGACGCAAAAAAGTTTGTAAACAAAATCGAAAAGGAAAACGAAGCCCTTTTTGTTGCTTGTGAATTGCAAGTCAAAAACTATTTTGACAGCAACCCAAGTAAAGAAGAAATGATTGATCACTTCGTAAACAGAATGATCAATGAAAGAATGAACATGATTGAAATCTCAGGCCAGGTAAACCGCGCCAGCGATGATGCCGATCCTGAGCAGCTATATCTAATTGCAAAGCAGGCATTTGACGAAGCAAAACACTTTAAAATGGTCAAAGATGTAGTTGAGCATATTGCAGGCGAGCCACTAGACGTTGCAGCCGCTGTTGCTTCACAAAAAGGCAATGAGTCATCTAAGGGTGCTTCACTACTTGACAAGTACGAAGCTGCTGATGATCCTCTAATGCTAGCACTATATCAGTTTGTAGCTGAAGGCCGCGCTGCTCGTAACTGGGCAATGATGGGCGAATGTGTTGCTGATCCTTTTGTAGCTAAATCATACAAAACAATTGCCAAAGACGAAAAGTTCCACAGCAATATTGGTAAAAAGCAGCTACTAGAGCTTTGCAAAGACGAAGCACAGCAGGAACGTGTTCTTGCAGTGATTAACAACATGCGCAAAGATCTTTACACAATTAACTGTCTAAAAGTTGGTACACTTCCTGAATCACAAAAGATCATGGATGTGGCTTACGGCGAAGCAGCATAAGGAAAACATAAAAATGACAAAAACAGGAAAACAGTTTATTGCAGAACTAGAACAAGATTTTGCTACACTTTACAAAGTTGCCGACATTACTACACGTCGTTACTTTGAAAAGAAGCCATCGCAAGATGATCTACTGCATTACTTTAAAATTCGCTTGTTTAACGAGCGTTGGAACATGGTTGAACTGTCACAGGCAGTTGCTAACCTACCAATCAACACACCAATGGTAGAAGCACAGATGCTTGCAAAGCAGGCATTTGACGAAGCACAACACTTTATGATGGTCAAAGAAGTCATTGAACATATCACTGGCGAAGAGTGTGACCTAGAAGAAGTTGGCAAAGATTATGGTAAAAAAATGCCAAGTCAGGGTGTTATGATCCTTGACAAGTATGGCGCACAGGAAGACGAACTAATCCTTGCACTTTATCAGTTCCTAGCCGAAGGTCGTGCTGCTGTTGTTTGGCAAGCTATGGCCGAATCAATTGAAGACAGCTATGTGTCTACACGTTATGCCAAAATTGCCAAGGACGAAAAGTTTCACAGCACAATTGGTCGTGCAAAGCTAGAAGAGCTTTGCAATAGCGAAGAAGCACAAAAGCGTTGCCTAGAAATGGTTGAACACTTTATTTGGGATCTATACGAAAACACATGTCTTTCAATTGCACAGGTTGAAGAAGACCTACGCATTGAAATGCGTGCCTCATACGGCGAACCAAACAGAGAACTTAAAGTAGAACTATAAGTTTTACACACATAAGAAAATAGGCCCTACGGGGCCTATTTTTTTGGAAACAGTAGTTCTTCCACTTCTTTCATAAGCACCACAGTACCTGGTGCTTGACGTTCAGGGTGCCAAACCATACCATAGATAGGATATTCTTTGTGTTTGATAGCCTCAGGATTTCCATGTTTGTCAGTTGCAACTACTTCCATATTTTTACCCACGCTTAGAATAGCCTGTTTGTGATAGCTATTAACCAGACGAATTGTATCATACATATGGATTTTATGATGTGTGTCGTAGTGATCTTCGATATAATGATGTTTACCGCCGCTGAGGTCATTGATTGCAAAACATCCATGACAGATGCCAATAATTGGCTTTTCATCTGTTACTGCTTGAGCAAATAGTAAATTTTCTGTTCTATTTCTGTTAAAGCTGTCGGGTCCACCAGTGAGTAATAAACAATCATATTCGTCAGGACCATAATATGGATGTAATGCTGACAAGTTTGGAACAGTAAGCAGTTGATGATCTTGTAACCACACATACCAATCACGCTCGATTGCATAACTCAAAGATCCGACAGGACCAGCAGGATCATTGATAGTTTCTCTTACACTTAACAATATTCTCATTTGTTTACCACGCAATGATTACGCATATACAGCATCAATTCTGTAAAATGCTCTGGTTGCTTTTCTTTTATATATGTTAGCACATCAGCTAGGGTTAAACTTGTGTACATATTAACACCTGTAACAGTTTCAAATTCTTTTAACCCGCTTAAATCAGAAAATGTTTTGCCTGGTTCCATCCTATCAAACACTGCAAGTGCTACTATGCTCGTAGCACCGTACCGACGTGCTATGTCAACCAGCCTGCGCTGGGTTGCTCCACTGCTGATCATATCATCCACAATAAGAACTCGTCCAGGTACTTTGGTGGTTATAGGTTTTTCGCCTGGATAGCTTGGTGCTTTACGATCGAATCTTACACCTATGTCGTGTGATAGTTTGGTTGCAAGCACACTAGCAATGCCAACACCACTGTAACTAGCACCAAGTATCCAATCAAAGGGCTCAGTTGCAGACTCAATCTTGTTAACGTGTTCTGCAAGTTGTTCAGCAACAGTGTTTAACACTGTGCCTTGGTTGATTTTGTGCTTGTCAAAATAGTAAGGTGCAAGTACACCAGGACGGCTGGTTGTTACTGGCTCAAATCCCAATACAGAGTTGTTGCACAGATATTCAGTGAATTCATTGCGGTCCATTAGACATCTATGTATGCTTCTTGGAGTGCTCGTTTTAGAAATTCTTCTGTTTTAGGTCCACGAATACCTGTTGTAACAATAGTACACCTTGGACTTAGTCCAGCATTGGCTGTGCAGTGTGGTACATTCATGTGATCAAACCAATGTATGTCGCCTGCTCTCCATTTTTCATAGGTAAAGTTACCGTAGGTATAGAAGTGTCCTGGTTCCCAGTCTGTGAGCATTACAACAATGCGCATGATCTTACTAGTGTCTGCAGGATAGATACGACCTAGCTTGTCAATGTGACGTGTAAAGCACTGTCCTGTGACCTGCACATGAGCTTTGTCATGCCCAGCCTCGAGTCCAATTAGGTCACACATCTTTTGCAGTGTAGGCGGTAGCTCATAGGCCATGCCACAAAGTTCTACATTTGGATCACCACCAGCACGTTCGATATCAAGCTCTTCAGCACGAATCCATTCTTCTGGCGGAGTGTTGGTACCACCATCACCTCTGGCTGTGTTTGTACCAAAACGTCTGTTACGCCAAGTGCTACGCTCGTTGTGTTCAATAATGTATTTGAGATCATCACTCCAGTCGCCACGGAATCTGCCAATTGGCAAAATGCAATCTTGGTTAGGATGGTATCCAAAAGGATCAAAGTGATAGTTGCTGAGATCTTTCATGGTCTCAAAACTACCCTTGGTTTCTTCTACTGGTTGCCAAGTATCAGGTATCATGTTTAACTCCTTGTCAAACATATTTATTTTGGTTAAATGTAACCGTAGTATTTTGCCAATCCAAATACAGTAATGCTACACATAACACCATTGGTAATAATCAGCGCACGTTCACGCCACATAACACTAACCACAAGCCACACAAGGCCGCCTGCGAACAGCACAAGTGGTCCAAGTGGATAGGCTTCAGGGTGGGCACTCACAATGTAACTGCCCACACAAAGAATGCTGGTAGCCACCCACTTGAGAATTGAATCAATAGCCATCTGTTTGCACCTGCTGTCGCAGTTCAGTGATTTTCATGCCCAAGTGATTCAGTCCAGAATAAAACGGAGAACACAGTGACTTTGCATCTTCACTGTTCATGTAGTCACTCATTGACCATTCAACCTTACGCTCAACTTGCGAAAACATTTCATCCATCCAAGTTTCCAGTTCTTCCAACTGTTCGATACATTCCTGTCTAGTGCGACCCATTTGCAAACTCCTTCTCCAACTGATTTTCAAATGTTGTGATCTCCAATGTTTTAAGCTCAATGATTTTGTCAATAAGCTCTACTATTAGATCCTTGTCGGCGCCAGTCTTGACACCACGCTGTATAACCCTAAGGCTATCAATATCTCTAATAACTTCGTTCATGCAGCAACTCCTAGTGTTCAACATTTATTCCAAAGAAATAACCTACAATAAAAAACAGTGGTCCTATTATGAGTAGATCCATAATAAAATGCAAAAGAAAAGACAATGCAAATATTTCTTTCCAGTGCATTTTGCAAATCTTTAACCACTCGGCTATTTTTTTCATGCTATAATTCCAATCGCACCTGTAAAATAATCAAGTCCATAAAGCAATGCAGTGCCACCAATCATGGTAATCATATATTCCGCAAACATATCGACTCCTTATGCTACTTTGTTAACGTTCCAGTTATAGATATCAACTGCTGCATTCCACAGCTTGTTGGCATCATCATGGTGAGCAAAGCCTTCTTCGTCAGCAAAGTCCATTGTTGAGCTGGCATAAACTGCACTAGCAACACCGTGTCTTTCCATAAAGCCTGCAAGTGTTTTGGCATCTTTTGCAAAGCCAACAACTCCTACGTCACTGTCGCTAAACAATTCAATACCGCCATTTTTTGCACTAACATAATTGATCATTTGCTTCTCCTTGTTTCTAACTGTACATACAGTATAGCCGATTTTTACAAAAAGGTCAACCTCTAAATGTGCTTTGAACAATCACCATTTTATCGGCTGTGCAAGTAAACAACAAAGACTTATTATCTTGGGTTAGAATCCTTACAGTTGTTAAAAATCCAGGTTGATTAGCAATTACATTCGAAGGTAGAACTGCCATCAAAGTATTAACCTTTTGAATGCAGGTGTTATATGATACTGCTTGGGTTAAAGTTTTTTCTACCTCAGCCTGTGCTGTAGTTGAGATTGCGATTAAAGCCGCCGCTGTAAGAATTGTCTTTTTCATTTTGCGTTCCTTGTTTCTAACTGTACATACAGTATAACACATATATCCAATTGGTCAACCAGAAAATGCCTTTTGGTAGTAAAAACCTGCGTTATTTTAGCGCAGAACCGCGAAAAAACGTAAGCATCGCTGTACTATTGTATAAATAACCGTGTAGAGCAATTCTACAGAGCGTCCTCGGCTCAGAAAAAAAGAGTGACACTAGGAAAGACTAGCGCATTATCCATGCGTTACAAGTGATTGACGAGGTCCAAAGGATCTTGACACTGGCAAAGACCAGGGCGCAGACTACGCCTCACAACTGTACTGACACCAGGAAAAGACCTGGGGTATTGCTTTCCTCAAGCATCAAAACATAACAGGAGAAGACCATGGCAACAATGCTAAAGAGCCTTGTGAGTATGTTTGGACGCGATAAAAACACTGGCGATTCTGAACTACTTAGTTGGGCAAAAAATGAATATGGCAATGACTGGCAGTTTGCTTATAACGAACTACGTCGTGGAAACAAATCACCAGTAATAGGAGTAAAGAACTGATGGCACAAAAGATTAAAAGTTTATGGGCAAAACTTAACCAAAGCCCGTTTGAAAAAGAACTAGCACAAGCAAAAGATATCTACGAAGTAGAAGCAATGCTCAAGCGTATGAGTTTTGTACACAATGTAAAAGGATGGATGTAATGAATCACGCACAATCAATGTATTATACAACTTGCGCAATCTGCGAAAAGATTGCACTACTAGCAATTGAACTTGCTATGAGCTTTGCATCAATTGGTGACAGTATAACTCGTGGTATTACTGCTAGTCGTTTAGCAGCAACAGGCAACTACGATGCAGCAAAGCAGGTAATGTTAAATGACTAAGGTTATTCAAGCAACAACAGGATTTGTGGTTATGTTTGGTTTACTAGCAGGATACTTTGCAATGGTAGCAGCATTTTGGGGCGGCGTATTTTAATGTGGCCTTACACTGAAGAAGAAGCAGATTTCCTTTTGTAAAAAAAAGAAGTAGTGAAGCCGGATCCGCAAGAATAGGCCTCACTACTCCTCATTGTGAGAGTAGCTATATTGAATTACTTTTTGTTGTAGATTGAATATAGAACCCAAACAGCAACTAGACCTACTAGTCCCTGGGCTGACAACGTTGTGATGATGTCAGTTACATTACCAATAACCGTAATGTCTGGCCAGAATGGTACGTTCTTTCCACCGACTAAGATTTCAAGAACAATGCCTAGAGCAAGTAGCGATACTGCTACTTCTGTTAGAGCACTTGCCCATCCTTTGATTGATTTTAAGATTTCCATAAGAGATCTCCTTTCGTTAACACTGACCTTATAACTGCTCGGTCAGTATATTATTTAGAGCCGGATATCTATGCATTATACTGTCTGTTTTGATAAGTAATGCAAAGCTAATAGATTGGGCCAACATATGAGAGAATATTTAGAAATCATCACCGAAGGAGTGGGTCTAGCGAACCGTAAACCAGGCGAAAAATTTGCAAATCCCAACGGTGATGTATTGACCTTTCAAAGTCTCGACTTTTTTCCCGAAAAGGACAGTTATGAGGATATAGACGCAGTTAACGCTGCATTGCTGGATTTAGGTGCAAAGTTGGGCATTGATCCTGAAGAAATACAATGGGCCAACACACAAGGCTCAAACAAAGCATTTGGACTAGCACGTTTTATAGATGCAGCAGACAAAGACTTTCTTGTAGGACGCTGGTTTCAAAAGATCAATGCTAACAGAACATTGAACAGATTTCCCAATGATCTTCCAGGAGGTTTCAAGTATCAAAGTAGAGCAGCGGTAAAAGAAAACTCGGGCTACAAGCCAACAGAAGTTCTCACGCAGTTGCAAAATCAAACTCCTGATAGCATTGTTGAACAGATTGTTTCAAAGTTTGGTGAGGATTCAGATGAGGTTCGTGCCACTCAAGCATTTATGAGCCAAGACTTTCCTATGGACATCCCACGCGGTGAAATGAACGCTGACGCATTTTCAAATTACTTTTGCGAAATGCTACAGCCAATGGCATTGATACTGGGTAAAAATGTAGGCGGCAACGCTGACGAAGCGGAACAGATTTTCTTTGGTGGTAAAGGTTACGGTGACTGTACTATCAGTTTCAATGCTGGCACCACAGATGGATTGTTTGACAGCTTGTTGGTCAATAGCGAAGGCAAACAAATCAAAATATCAAGCAAGGCACAATCAGGCGCCAATGCCAGTGTGATCAACTTGCTTAAAAGTGTGCAAGACATGCGCAAAGCACCAGAAGGCAAAAAACTACTGGAAAAGCATGCTGAAGCTGTTAGCATTATGGAAATAATCAAAAACGGTGGTCACACAGACGGTTGTTTGAATCTTGCTATTGCACTTGGTTTTATATCTCCAGATGAAAAGTCACAAGTTAAAGCACTGGCAGGTATGGGTCCTGATGATGACGTAATGAGTGTGCTTAAAAGCGACAAACTCAAAGAACTATACAACGGACGCAACGCACGTGATATGAATAGAATTATTCCAATAGAACACATGCTGGCTGCTATTGCATATCCAGTTGCTGATATTGTGAATAACGAAACAGATTTTGGTGTTGCCGCAGCAGACATACTGAATCACAGTGCGCTGGTACAAATGTATACACTCAGTTCAACCAGTGGTGACACAATCAAAGTCTCTGACTTCCAGTGTGTTTATCCAAGTAAAACTGTTACTGGTGTTATGATGAGAGCTGATAAAACCTACATGAGTACACAGGGCAAAGGCAACTTTGTGTTTAAAATTCTCAAAAATGGCGCAAGTGATGAAGAAACTGAAATTGCTGATATTAGCACAGATATTCCTAATAATCAGCCAGTAAAAAAGGCTGAGCCCGGCACACAAACAAGTGATGTCAAAGCTCAGCCTCGTGGTGGGGACCTTGATAGCAAGGCCCTAGGTCGTGAACGCAGAACTTAGAGGCATAGGTTCTGATTCACAACTTCTAGCCGAATGTTATCCGGCGGTGTTTGTACTGGAAAACTGATACTGCTTTGCAGTTCCATCCAGGTGCGAAAAGTTGCACCATCGCGTGTTGTTTGCACCATTCCAGTTCGACTGTTTGAACGTCCACTTAATTCAGGAATATCCCAACAGCCCATGCTGCGATTGCCTGCCATTACTCGAATTTGTGGACCTGCTTGATACAGTGTGTTGATTAACAACTCGCCTCGAGTTTGATCAAATCTATATCTAGTGCCTGTTCGACTTTGACTGTGCGAAGTGTTAACAAACGCCCAGTGCGTTGGACTGCTTGTGTCATTGCCTGTTTGCAACAGTGTGTGATTCAGCTCTGCTACAAAACTAGGATCCCACGAAACAATAAAATTAACATTGACAATCATGTCACGATTTTGCATATTGTATGTGGCATTTGTTGTTCTAACTCTGTATGCACGATGCGGATACCCAGCTAGTGTGCGTTTCAAAGTCTGGTCGCCATCGCTTGCTCGCTGCTTGTAGCTGTTGTATGCTGTGTTCATACCCGATGTGTTGAGATTGTTTGAATCAGGTGCAGTATAGATTGGCTGCCTGCGCTGTTGCTCAAACTTTTTCTCTTCGTTGAACTGACTCATGAAATGCATAACCAATCCGCCAATTAGCAGATCTTCAGTACGAATGACTTCTGGTGGTGGCCATGTGCCATCCCACTGTTCGGCTGCAACTGGAGAGCTTAAACAAGACAGCATTGCAACAGTTTGTAGTAAACGTTTCATTATCCACGACCCATGTTTTG
>Ga0181553_10003611_pt1 | contig 13320 bp, 10 predicted proteins | sample 011ome_17_FD_133753 | JGI IMG/M metagenome (GOLD analysis project Ga0181553, IMG submission 133753) | Coastal salt marsh microbial communities from the Groves Creek Marsh, Skidaway Island, Georgia - 011502XT metaG (megahit assembly) | ecosystem: Environmental > Aquatic > Marine > Intertidal...
CCTTCACCGAATCCGAATGTTGCACAAACATCAGGCCATTGCCAGTGGCCGCGGTGTCGCCTATACCCACCGCAACGGCACGGTTGTCGCTGTCATTGCCGAGGCGCAGGTGAACAAGGACACCGGACGCATTTTTGTCAATCGTCTTGTTTGTGCCCATGACTGCGGACTGGTGATTAACCCGGCAAACCTGAAATACATTGTGGAATGCGGCATGCTTCATGGTTTGAGTCGCGCACTCTGGGAAGAAGTGAAATTCGATGAAGAGAAAGTGACCAGCGTGGACTGGGCTTCACACCCGAGTATGCGTCACTCGGACACCCCTGAATCCATCGAGGTGGTGATCGTCAACGGCGACCCGAATCCTGATCGTCCCGACATGCCACACTATGGTGCTGGCGAGGCCAGTCATAAACCCATGATCGCGGCGATTGCCAATGCGGTTTACGATGCCACGGGAGTGAGGTTGCGCAGGATACCGTTCAGACCAGACCTTGTACTTGAAGAATTGCTGGCGCAATCCTGACTCAGCAGACACGAATCAGACGCTTGTCCGTCAACTACTGATTAGACCCCTGGAAACACTATCCAGTTTTTTCACTTTCTTGTGTTGCTCTTCACTGAGCCCGGCTTTCCAGTAGCTTGAAACATAAAGATCCTTGCTCACTACTTTCTTCTCCTGCTTGAAGTAACTGCGCAATGCCTTCATTTTGCTGAATTCACAGGCAGCCCAGATGGAAGGTCGCCCTTCATGCCAGGGTAACTGCATTAACTTATCCAGGAGACAGGTATTCGCGGTTTCAGTGTTCGGGTTGATGACCCAAAAGACTTCAAACCCATCAGGGGTTTCAAATGACTGGGCATCTTCCTCGCTGTGAATTTCAATCACGGCATAGCCTTTGGCATGCGCGGGCAATTGCTCAATATTCACACTGATCGCAGGCAATGCCGTCATGTCACCTGCCAGCAAAAACCAGTCCGCTGAAAAATCCAGTAACTTTTTGCCACCAGGGCCGGCCACCAGAATTTCATCGCCAGGCTGCACCGCTGTGGCCCAGGCAGATGCTGGCCCTTCCACGCCATGCACAACAAAATCGACATCCAGCTCATTCAGCTCTGCATTGAAATTCCGTACCGTGTAGGTGCGCATGACCAGGTCCCCTGATTCACCATCAGGGACCTGCAATTTGATATAGGCACTTTCCTGATCCGCCGGAAAACCCTGCAGTTCAGAACCACCAAGAGTGATGCGCTTCATGTTTGGCGTGATCTGCTCGGAACGGATCACGGTCAGTCTGCGGGGGGCTGGTTTTGGCAATGTTGGTATTTACCTTTACTGATTCGAAAAATTTTCTTATTCATCACAAGCCAAAAGGGTCGGAGTAACTTGATTCACCAATGATGGTTCAAGTTACTCTGACCCTTTTGGTTTTACTTTTGATTTTTACTTGTCAAATTCGATTAACGGATTCGGTTGGCCCGCCGTAAATGTACGCGGATTGCCCTCATTGAAAATTCTGTGCAGGGTGAAGTACCACTCTCCATCGATCTTCTCATACTCGTCTTCCCAGGAACCAAAACTCAGCCACTGGATCGCACGACGATCGGCATTGTTTGCGTAGTTCATCCAGTAAGTAATGGCCTTGGCGGTATCCCCTTCAACCTTGATGACCTGGTTGGTAATCAAATGCCGAACGGTGGACTGCCACTCTCGGCCATCTTCAGTTTCGGCTGGCTGAAATCCCATGGTCCGCAGATCATAAACCCCGCCAGCCATGAATTCACGAATAGCTTCACGCCCCACGACTTCACCACGCGCCCAGTCAAGGATGCCGTCTTCAGCAAATACTGCCGCGTAACCATCCGCATCAAAATAGTCCATGGCCAACACGTAGCGATGTTGTAAATCAATGATCGCAGCACGGTCATCGGCATAGCCATCGGGATATTTTTCAGCCATTGCAGTGACTGAAACCACCAGCATGACCAGCGTTAACATAAGATTTTTCATAAATTCCCCTTCTTTTATCTTTTATCTTTGATCTTTGATCTTTGATCTTTGATCTATGATCTATTTTTATTCAGGTACGTGCGGAATATACCGTGCCGACACTTCATCATCACAGGCTTCAGATGCCGGTGAGAAATCAATATCAGGACGATGATCCCATTGTTGAGTCAGGACAGCCGTTTCGGTGAGGTAGACCGGATCTTCCACGGCAATCTCGTAACGAATCCGGGTGCGCTCTTCTGTCAGTGACAGTTTTTCCACCGTGTGTTTCCCTGCACTCGAAGGCGCACTGCCACCGAGGCCGGAAGTATGCGGTGTGTAGGCGATAGTGTCGATCACAAGCGTCTCACCTTCCCACCAGCCAATGGAATGCCCATGCTCGGATGGCTCCAGATCAGCGGGATGCTCAGCATTCATATGAACTGTGCGGTAGACATGATCTCCTGAATTATCAAAATGCAGAACCACTTCATCTTCACCCAGTTCAATCGAACGCATTTCATCGAGTATGGCAAGGAAGGGTACTGGTTCAGCAATGCACAGGCCATCATCAATCATCTCTGCCTGAATGGATCGGGCAGCAGGGGATAGAGGAAAACTGGCCAGTGCGCCGAAACCTGCACCAACCCCTGCCCTGTTAGGTGCCCATCGACCACTGAGTGATTCAGCTGGTGTCAGCCTGAGGCTGCGATTGCTTTGTTTATAGAAGGGATGAATTTCACCATCCTGCGTGGTGACATCAAGAATACGCACCTGTTTACCCCACCCACCACGATTGGGATTGGCGCGCATGACTACAGGTGTACCAGGCTGCAGGGCATCACGGTTCAATCCATCCACCAGTGCCTGCGTAATTGCCAAACCCTCTCCTTCGACCAGCGCAGGTTCTCCATCCGGACCGATTGTCTCGACGATCAGGTACATATGCGGATTGACCCAGTCAAAACGGTGTACGGTGCCTTCAACCAGGATTTCCTGGGTCTGGTCAAACATAGCCTGACTATGATGCGCGGTTGCAGGTATTACAGACTGAACAGCTGCAAGTACAAAAATGGCTCTGAATAGTAATTTCATGTCGAAATCTCTGTGCAGGTATATAACAGGAACAGTCAGAATATACGGATAACTCCAAATCTTCCAGATTGGAAAACATATTAAAACCATTTAGCATTCCTGCCCTCTATGATTTATCTTACTCTTTATTAATGTAAGCCTGAACCCTGTAAAAACTCTGGAGCCCACTTATGAACAGACTGCTCACTGTTCTTGTATTGTTTACGATCACAACTACAGTGTCAGCCCAATGGCTGGATCGCTCTTGGCCAGGGATACCCCGGACAGCCGACGGTTCTCCTGACCTGGATGCGCCAACTCCACGTACAGCCGAAGGCAAACCTGATCTCACCGGCATCTGGAACGGTCCACCGCCCGTTGCCGATCTTGACCCTGCAATTCTGCAACCCTGGGTTACTGAACTTGCCAATCAAAGACAAAGTGATTTCTACAAGGATCGTCCCCTGTTCCGCTGTCTGCCCAATGGCCCTGAAACAGAAAGCTCCGGTGGCTGGAAACGATTTGTGCAGACGCCCGATATGCTGGTTATCCTGGATGACGACCTCACTTACCGGATCATCCACATGGATGGACGGGAACTGGAAACTGAGCCCTTCCCCAGCTGGACCGGCTACTCGGTCGGGTACTGGGATGGCGATACCCTGGTGGTCGAGTCCAACGGGTTCAACGAGGAAACATGGGTTGGCCGTTATGGTGTCTCACACACGGAGAACCTGAAAGTCACCGAACGTTTCACCCGCACCGATTTTGGCCATCTGCAGGTGGGCGTAACATTCACTGATCCGGAAGCCTTCACCATCCCCTGGGGATATGGATCGATGATGACCCTGGCGGCCGATACTGAAATGCTGGAGTCAGTTTGTGAGCGCACCAGTGATGACTGGACAGGCACCGTGTCTGGCACCGAGGCAAACAGGGTCGATGTGCCGATGGAAACCTTGCAGAAATATGAAGGTCGCTACCGGGGCTTTTATATGGGCAAATACCGCATCTATGAAATCTCGGTCATCGACGGCGAACTTACTGCAGCCGTGGAAGGCGAATACGATGCCATTGGCCTGGGCGCGGCAGGGCTGGAAAAAGGTGTACCACGAATCCTGATTCCCCTGTCTCAAACCCTGTTTGACGGCCTGGGACTGGGTTACCGCTTCGTCATCAGTGATGAGGGTGAAGTGGAAAGTGTGCAGATCACCCATGTGTCAGGTGACTATACCTATTCGCGACTGCCCTGATCCAAGAATCAGTCCTTAAATGGTTTCAGGCCTGAATCGACGTCAGCAACCTGTTCTGCGCCCGTGAGATATTCCGGTTCCATACGTCGCTGCGACTGCTGTTCATAGGCAAAGGCATAGGCAAGCACGCGCGCATCATCATGACTACCACCCACAAATGAAAGCCCTATGGGTAATTTCCTGAAACCGCCCATGGGGACCGTGGCATGGGGATAGCCAGCTCGCGCTGCCAGGCTGCCAAGCCCCGGCCAGCCCCCAGGCCAGACATCGCCATTGACCGGATCGATGCGCGGCACTATCACACCGGAAGTGGAGACCAATACATCCACATCATATTCACTGAGCAGTTTGTCTATGCCCTCTTCCCGGCTGGTACGCTGAACCAGTTCAACAGCTTCTTTATAGGCTTCCTCACTGACCGGACCCATGGCTTGTGAAGCAACAAAGATGCTCTGGTCAAACAACACCATTTCTCTGTCGCTTCCCTCATTGAAAGCGATCAACGCTTCCAATGTCCGCGTGGAAACATCAGTGGCATCAGTTGAGGCAAGGTAGCTGTTAAGACCATTCTTGAATTCGTACTTCAGGAGATCATAGGCCTTATCACCGTACTCTGCCGGCGTTTCGGGAAGGCTTTCTATTTCAACAAGCACCGCACCTGCCGCTCTTAAATCATCCAGCGCACCGGCGAAATTTTCCTGTATGGGCAAGTAAGATCCTTCAGGAGGGTGAATGATGCCGACACGCACACCTTCAAGCGCCATCGGTGTCAGGCCGGCAGTGTAGTCCACTTCCGGTGTTTCGGTGGCCATGGCATTCATCATCATGGCAGCGCCCATGACCGATTTCGTCATCGGCCCGGCGGTGTCCTGAGATTCAGAAATCGGAATGATGTAGTCCTGCGGCACAACGCCCACTGTCGGTTTGAATCCGACAATACCGTTGGCATGGGAAGGACAAATAATGGAACCGTTGGTCTCGGTGCCAACACTGGCAGCAGCCAGTGATGCAGCCGTCGCCGCGCCTGAACCGGAACTGGAGCCGCAGGGATTGCGATCGAGCATATGGGGATTTCTTACCTGGCCGCCCAGTGCAGACCACCCGCTCATGGAAGTCTCCGACCGGAAATTGGCCCACTGACTCAGATTGGTTTTACCGAGAATGATGGCGCCCTGCGCGCGCAGGCCAGCCACAAGAGGACTGTCTCTGCCCGTGACATTGTCTTTCAGGGCCAGCGCACCGGCAGTTGTCGGCATATTATCGAGCGATTCGATATTGTCTTTGAGCAGGATCGGCACGCCATGCAATGCCCCCAGGCTATTTCCTTCGGCACGCATGTCATCAAGTGCCTGCGCCAGTTCCTGCGCGTCGGGGTTGAGACTCAATATAGCCTGAAGTGAAGGGCCCTGCCTGTCGATGGCGTCGATTCTGCCCAGGTACTGCTGAACCAGCTCAACAGAAGTGATCTCACCGCTGTCGAGTGCTGCAACAATATCTGGCAGTGTACTGCCAATAATTCCGTTGGGCTGGTAAGCGGTTGGCGTGCCAATCGATTCTCCGGTGTTGTTGTCATTCGGTGAGCATGCCACCAGAAAGAACAGGGCGAAAACAGCTGATGACACTGCAGCTCGCCTTGCATAACACTTCAATAGCTTCTGCTTCATAAAAAGTGATTAATTCTCTGCGGCGTCTTCGTGGACATCCCCGGATTCCTCTTCCTCATCATCCTCTTCAGGGGGCGGCGCAAAGCCGAAAGCCGGTGGTGGATTGTCACGGACATCGATTGCGCGGGTAATGATGTATTCACGAATCGCGAGTGAATCTTCAGAAGACAACCTGTCGGCGTAGCTGGCCATGCCGCGCTCAACCCTTGCGCCCTGCATCACCACGGTATCCCAGCCTTCCTGTGAATAAAGGAAGGGTGTGCGTGTCAGGTTCGGAAAACTGGAGCGCATCTGAACGCCTTCATTGCCATGACAGACCGAACAGTTCTGGGCGTACAGGTTTTCACCACGGGCAATGACTTCCGGCGCAGCCGTTGATTCCGGTGGATTCAATTCCCGGGGGGTAAAAGACATTGGCTCAGGTAACTGCACATCACCGCCAACCTTGAAGACCAGCATGCGGGCATTGGTAGGTGCAAAGTAGCCTCCTCTTGCAGTGCCGCCGACACTGGCCGCTACGTACTGCTCATCATCGAGCTCGTAGGTAATAGGTGCAGCATACACGGCAGTCTGTGCATCAAAACTCCAGAGGGGCTCACCCGTGGTGGCGTTGTAGGCATTGAGCAGTCCGGCATTACTGGTGCCCATGAAGACCAGGTTACCGGCTGTCGCCAGCGCACCACTGGTCCAGCGCGGACCGCGTTCGGATTCCCACACCACTTCACGGGTGACCGGATTCCATGCCTGAAGCCAGCCATCATTGGATTGCCTGTTGTGAGGTTTGAGTGTGTCCCTGTCCACCTGGCCGCCAAAGGCAATCAGGGGTGGCGGACCTTCTTCAGGCATCTGCTGCGGTGCCATCGCGGAAAAATTTTCCCAGGTAGGAATGTACACAAGACCAGTAAGCGGGCTGTAGGCATTGGGATGCCAGGTATGACCGCCCGGCGCACCGGGACCAATGTTAAAGGGTTCGTCCGTGTAGCGTGCTCCGTCTGCTTCAATGGGACGCCCGGTATCTTCATCAATTCCGATGGCCCAGGTCACACTGGTGAATGCATCACCACTGATCAGCTCGCCGGTCACCGCATCAAGCACGTAGATAAAACCATTCTTCGAAGGATGAATCAGCGCACGTCTAGTTACGCCATTGATTTCCAGATCAGCGGTCATCATCGGGCTGGTGGCATCATAGTCCCAGGAGTCACCGGGGGTTTCCTGGTAGTGCCAGACGTATTCGCCGGTATCAGGATCAACCGCAACCACAGACGCGACAAAGAGGTTGTCGCCATCACCGGGATCACGCATGGCGCGATTCCATGGTGTGCCGTTGCCGGTGCCAAAGTACAACAGGTTGGTGTCAGGATCATAAATAGCACCATCCCAGACAGTGCCACCGCCACCCTGCTCCCAGTATGGACGATCATCCGGCCAGGTCTCGGCAGCTATTGCCAGATGAGGCGCTTCAAAGCCAAGCTCAGGATTACCCGGCACCGTCCAGAAGCGCCAGACTTCTTCACCGGTCTGTGCATCAAAAGCTGCAATCCAGCCACGGGCACCAAACTCACCCCCGGAGCCACCAATAAAAACTTTGCCCTTGGCCACGCGGGGGGCCATGGTGATTGAATATCGTCCTGCCATTTCACCCAGCAGACTTTCCGGTACCGTATCAGTATTCCAGAGGGGCTCACCGGTCGCTGCGTCGAGAGCAACAAGGTGGGCATCAAGCATGCCCATATAAATCTTGCCATCAAAGGCCGAGATGCCCCGATTCACCAGTCCCAGGTTGGGATTGGGTTCGAGGATCGGAGTATAGGTCCACACCCGTTCACCACTGCGCGCATCAAAGGCATGTACCACGTTACGGGCAGTGGACACATACAGCACGCCGTCTACATAGATGGGAGAGCCATGTTGATTCTGGTTGGTATCGTAGTCGGCGTACCAGGCCAGTCCGAGCTCGGATACATTGGTATCATTAATTGCATCCAGGGGGCTGAAGCGTTGCTCGTTGTAGCTGCCGCCATAGTGAGGCCACTGGCTGGTGTCACTGGTACCCAGCAACTGGCGTTCCTCATCCACTGCCGCGGCAAGGGGAGCATCGGATGCTGACATGGAAGCCTGATCACTTGCTGATGCAGCAAGTTGACCAGCATCCTGATCAGATTCCTGGCTGCAAGCGGTAAGTAATAATGAAAGGAATAATGGGAGCGAAAGTAATCGTAAGTTTAATGTCACGTGTAAATCCCCTGGACAGACAAAAGTTCGAACAGGAAGAATAAACGCTTAAACAGCAGGCTTCCAGCCTGAGTTAGGACTGGATCTCTCCTTGTACCCGGGATTCAGCATTCAGATTGCCATTTTTTCTGAACCACAACTCAAGTGGAAACGTCACTAACGGCGGAATGGCGGCCAACACTGCCAGGATGCCATGCCACCAAAGCCAGCGCAGTCTCATCGCGGCAATGATACTGACAACGAAATAAACCAGAAATGCCCCGCCATGCAGACGACCGAATAGCCAGACGCCCTGGTCAGAAATCTCAAGCACGTACTTGAAATACATCCCGATCAACAAGCCAGCCCAGGTGAAGGCCTCAAACCGGGCGCTAAGAATAAACAGTTTTTCAATACTCAAGAGGGGTTTTCCCGTCGCAAAAAACGGGGCAAGGTAGTTGAGACGGGGCAAGAAGTCTACCCCTAACGCCGTTAATCTGCTTCAGCTGCGCCCTGCGCTTTGCGCCTGTTCTTATCAGCCTGCTCCAGTGCCAACCGAATAGCCGGGTTTTTTTCCAACACATCATGAACGTCACGCCTGCCCAGCACATAAAAGGTACAGGGAGAAACACTGGTGACAGTAGCTGTCCTGATATCGTCATGCAGCAGGGCCATCTCACCGAAGAAGTCACCGGCAAAGAGTGAAGTCAGATCCTGCTCCTTTTCAGCTTGCTTTCGTGAAATTCGAACGACACCCCTGGCGATGAGGTAAAGGCTGTCCCCCTTCTCTCCCTGCCTGATCACGGCTTCGCCTGGGGGAACACTATGGCGCTGCATTTTTTGACTCAGGACAAGAAAATCGTCTGGGCTGGTGTCCGCAAAGAATGGGACCTTTTTGAGCAATTCATCCGGTTCCACTCGCAAACGCGTAATTTCCTGTCCTCGCAATTCCCAAAGTCGCTGGTATAGCTCCTCCTCTATCTGTTCAGCCATGCCATGGGAAATATTGCCGTGAAGTGCTTCGTCGTGAATGGCCTGAATTTCAGCGAGCAGTATGAGCCGCATCCCCAGTCGTTCCTGCATGGCTGTCACAAACTCAGGATAGAGCTCCGACATCTGGTTGATATTTTTCTCAGCGAATCCTCGCCATTGTTGATACTGTTTCCGTACTTTTTTGACTACGCCATCATCAAGGTCTGCAAGATTTTCAAGCCGATCCATATCCGCAAGGACCTCCTGGCACGCATGGTAATGTCCCCAGGCTTTTTCATAGCTGTGCACGATAAATTCCAACCGGAAATATTCCATGAAATTCAGTTTGCCAAGATACCTGTCCATAACATGATGCAGGGATTTTCCAAAGCGACTGGATAACATGTCCGCTTCCTTGACGGACTCGTAATGTCCATGAAATCGAACAGATTCAATCTGGTTCGCCAGCACTCTAAGCAGGGAACGCAGGGCCGCTTCACTGATATGCCCTTTATTGAACAGCTCGTTGTACTGGGCCTGCTCGTTGGCATAACAGCGCAGGTAAAGCTGGATCACTTCTTCGGTATGATCCAGTTCATCACTGCGTAAATGCTGGAGACTTTCCTGCTCTTCAATCAATGCCTTCTGGCAATATTGCTGCAACTTGCTGGCGATTGATCCTGAAAACAAACCACCGCGCTGCAGATCAGGCAGTCTGGAAAGAGCAAGCTGGATTGCAGTCATCGTGCCTTCTGCCCTGGCAATGCGATCTGACAGTGGCGGCTTGTTAAGACCAAGCTTGCCAACCAGCCACTCGATACTCAGACCGGGAACAAGCAAGGTGAATAACACGGCACCCATGACAAGCGCGATGAATTCATCGTGGTATTGAAAATCCGGCAGGCTGAGCACAATGGCCAGGGCAATCGCACCACGCAATCCACCCCAGAACATAATGTGCTGGTAATCCGAGCCGGTGGGCAGTGTATGGGGCATGCGGTTGCTCAGGGGAATCATGCCGTAAATCACGATAGCCCTTGACAGCAGCATTCCCAGGATTACCCAGAACAGTGTGCCGGAAGATTGCAGAAGCTCAGCCAGGTTTACGCGCATACCCACCATCAGGAAAATCAGCGCTGTAGCCACATAGGCCATGTACTCCCAGAAATGATCCACGTACTGACGCACTTCCGGGGAAATCTTGATCCGCCCCCAATTGCCCAGCGTCAATGCCGCCATGACAACGGCAACAACGCCACTGACATGGAGCACATGCTCGGCAAGCATAAAGGAGGCATAGGCCAGGATTGTAGTGAGTGTTGTTTCTATATAGACATCCGACCTGACCATTCCGAGCAGCAGCGAGGTCACGACACCAAGGACAAGCCCCACCGCCATTCCGCCGAGAAAGACGGACAGGAATTCAATAGCAGCCCCGCCAAAGGTGATGGCCTCTGCCCCCGCTTCAACACCCAGCCCGGCAATGAGAATAGTGGCCAGGACGATAGCGGTTGCATCGTTAAACAGGCTCTCCCCTTCCACCAGGATGGTCAGGCGCTGGGGAGCACCCAGTTTCTTGAACAGGGCTATCACGGCCACGGGATCGGTGGCACTGAGGATAGCGCCCAGCAGCAGCGAGGCCATCAGTGGAATACCGGTGGCGTAGTAGACAATGCCGCCAATAATGCCGGTGGATAACAGCAGGCCCGGTACGGCGAGGGTCAATACGGGAAGAATGTTGCGCCAGAGCTGACGCGCATCCATGTTGAATGCCGATTCAAAGATCAGGGTAGGCAGAAAGATAAAAAGAATCATGTCCGGCGACAGGCTCAGGCTATGGAGCACACCCAGCATGGGAATATTGTCAGCTGCCAGCGCAATCCCGGCACCGACAATGACCAGCATGACAGTAAAGGGCAGATGGATGCGCTTACCGAGTGCGGATACAGCGGCAGCGATCACCAGGAGCAGAATTATCCCGGCGACAACATCAACGAGAATAGAAGTCTCGTGCATTGGCTGACCCTCAAACGATTTAATTCAGGTTATAGCCTTTATTCACGAATGTGGAATTGATCCAGGGCAACTACTTGAGCTTACCTGCCTTATAAGCCGCCTCAAACGATTTCCACACGGGAGGAGACGTGACAAACAACAAGCGGCAGCCGCTCTCCGAGGCAAAACGAACCTTGGTTCCCGCCTCGATATAGAAAAACTGTCCGGCTGTTCCTTTCCTCGGCTCACCATCCACGGTCAAGGTGACGTCACCTTCCAATACCACCAGAACCTCTTCATAGGAAACTGGAATTTCCTCATGACTTTCGGCGCCGGGCTGAAAACGGCCGCAGCCTACAGCAAGATTTTCACTGTCTGCGACAGCAATGGAATTTTCCATTCCCTGATCTTCGAATTTTTCGAGAATCCGCTCTTTCAGTTCGGCAATGGTGACATGTTCTGCCACGTTTACGGCAATAGAATTATATTCCATGGAATTGGAATCAAATAAGCGTACTGGCATAAATATTCTCCGCTGGAAAATTACTCACTGTTTTCAGTCGCAGCCTGCTCGCGCAACATATTCGCTATTGTCAGGTTAAAATTCCGCCCCAGTGCATTCTCAGAATTGCGGGCCATTACCGTAAGCGCATCGGCTTTAACCAGTTTGGCCGCGGAAAGCATGGGATCGAATGCAATAAGATAGTCGGCCAGTTGGGCTGCCCACTGAACATCACCCTCTGACAATGCCGTTTGCGCTGCAAGCAGAAGTGCATCAGCTCCGCCAGCCAACTCAACCATGCGCTGCGCTTCTTCTCCCGGACTTAACGGCAACAGGTTGGTCGGATTGCCGTCATACCAGCCCAGGTACCCGTTGAAAATGGAACGCACTGCCCAGGCCACGCGACCATAGTATTCTCCCAGGTCAGGATGGGTGGCTAATTCTTCGGGCAATTTTACGTAATCCACCAACTCGTCTGGCGTCAGGCCAATGTTCATTCCCTCAACTGTCTTGTCGTGCACAAAGCGGATCGCATCCCGATACCGCGTTAACGCAGCACGGGATTCAGCTTCACCGATAACGGGCCGAGTATGTCCGGGTACTACTGCAACAGCATCTTCAGCAATCATCAGGTCCAGGCTGTTGGCCCATAAATAGACATCCCGGTAGGGGGTCCCCCTGATGGCATAGAGATTGGGAAAAGAGCGGTAAAAATTATCACCGGCAAAGAGAACGCGCTGCTCTGGCAGCCAGACATATATCTGGTCATCCGTTTCGCCTGGCGCAGCAACGAGATCAAGTTCCACACCAGCTATATCGATGCGCTCGCGTCCTCCGGCAAAGGTATGGGTAGGCGATGTATTGGCCGAGGCATTTTCATTGGCGCTGAAGGCATTGGCATTGCCGGGGCGCATGGCAGGAGCAATCCCATTGTTAATTCTTAGTTCATCAGGTAAGGCGAAACCCGCCTGCCTGACTCCCCGCTGCCGTTGAATCGTCAGACCGGCTGCCAGCAAGGGGCTGTCTTCAATACCAAAGTTTTCCATGGCCCATATTTCAGGCGGCTTATCCCCCACAAAGACACTGGCACCGCCGGTATGGTCCCCATGGCCATGGGTATAAATAATGCCGCGAACAGGCAGGTCACTAATGGCCTGGAAAGCCTCAAGAATTTCAATGGAATGGTTGGGCGTCATCCCCGTATCAATAATGATGACACCATCGTGTCCAACAACCATGGAAGAGTTGGCAGGGCTATAACCCAAGGCGGTAAACACACCGGGCGCCACAGTGACAATCTGCTTTTCGAATTCAGTACTTCGCGCTCTTAGCGTGGATTCAGCTTCAGTGTCCTGGGCAACGGATACAAAAGAGGTGCAGAGCAATACAACGGGCAACCATAGTTTCATAAAAATACTTCTTACGAATCTCATTGTTTTAACCAGCAGCGACATCGGGTACTTCTACCTCGTCTGTCATGGCACAGATTTTCACTTTTGTTTTCAGGTCGGCCTTGCAGAAGGCATGAAGGAAACAGGTTTGCTCCGACATATCCAGCGCAGTGCGGGCAAAATCATCATCCTGGGCTGTTTTCAAAAACACATGGGTTTCAATGGGATCAGCAGTTCCTGCCTCGCCCGTACCACCACTGGCACC
>Ga0181553_10003616_pt1 | contig 13311 bp, 11 predicted proteins | sample 011ome_17_FD_133753 | JGI IMG/M metagenome (GOLD analysis project Ga0181553, IMG submission 133753) | Coastal salt marsh microbial communities from the Groves Creek Marsh, Skidaway Island, Georgia - 011502XT metaG (megahit assembly) | ecosystem: Environmental > Aquatic > Marine > Intertidal...
AAAAAAACGATTGGGTGTTTTGCTCTTGGAGATCACACTATCAATGTTTGTTAAAAGGCGTTCCTGAAAAAAAGTTAATAAATGAGATCATGAAAGGTAAGTCAATTTCTCTATGTTTTCCAGAATATAAAATTTATTCTTCAGCAATTGTTGGTGGTAATATTCCCATTGCTGTAGGAACTGCATTGGCCATTAAAAGAAAAAAGACAAAAAATAAAGTATATTGTTTTATGGGTGATATGACTTCAGAAACAGGAATAGCTCACGAAAGCATTAAATATAGCATTAAAAATAATCTCCCTATCACATTTATAATTGAAGATAATAATTTATCTGTTTGCACAAATACCAGAAAAACATGGGGGATGAATAAACTTTCTTATTCTGGAGTTAAATCTAAATTTATCAAAATATATAAATATAAAAATAAGTACCCACATGCTGGGGCTGGAATTAGAGTTCAATTCTGATGAAATATTTTTCTGAATTATCAAAGGCAATGAGTATTTTAGGTAAAAATAAAAAGACAGTTTTTATTGGTCAAGCGGTAACTTATCCAGGTACTGCAATGACAAATACTCTAAAAGGGGTAGATATAAAACAAAAATTAGAACTCCCTGTAGCTGAAGAAATGCAAATGGGGATAACCTTAGGTCTAGCATTTGAAGGATACATACCTGTTAGTATATATCCAAGATGGAATTTTTTGATCTTAGCTTTAAATCAACTTGTAAATCATATTGATAAAGTAAACGAGATGGGGAACGGGAATTTTCAAAATAAAATTATAATAAGAACTGGTATAGGATCTCAGAGACCATTACATCCACAGTCACAACATATTAGTGATTTTACATCGTCAGTTAGCAAAATGTGTAAAAATATTGAATTTATCAAATTGAAAAATCCCAAAGATATCTTACCGGCGTATAAAAAAGCGCTAAATAGAAAAGATAATAAAGTAAGTGTAATTGTTGAGTACGGTGACTATTACAATGAAAAATAAAGTCAAAGTCCTTATTTTAGGTGGTTCAGGTTTCATCGGAACAAATTTGGTAAAAAAATTTGAAAAAAAAAAGAACACTCAAGTTATAGCAACTTACTTCAAGAGTCGTCCAAAAATAAATTCAAAACATGTAAAATGGATCAAAATAGATTTAAGAAACTTTTCAAATGTTCTTAAAATAACAAAAGGCATTGATATATTGATACAAGCTGCGGCAACTACTACTGGCTCAAAAGATGTTATAAATAAACCCTATATGCACATAACTGATAATGTAGTTATGAATGCTTATTTATTTAAAGCTGCACAAATTAACTTAATAAAACATTTTATTTTTTTGAGTTGTACAACCATGTACAAATCTTCTAAAAAAATTCAAAATGAAAATATTTTGATTCATCACAAAAACTTTATTCCACAATATTTCGCCTCAGCTACTACAAAAACTTTTAATGAGCAAATCAGTAAGTTCTATTCTAATCTTGGAAATACAAAGTACACAGTAATAAGACACTCAAATGTTTATGGGCCATATGATAAATTTGATCTTGAAAAGAGTCACTTTATGGGAGCCACAATTACCAAAGTATTAACTGCAAAAAAATATATTGAAGTTTGGGGAGAAGGTAAAGAAAGTAGAGATTTTATTTTTATTGATGACTTAGTAAATTTTATTGAAAAATCAATAAGTTCACAAAAAAATTTTTTTGAAATTTATAATTGTGGTTCAGATAAAGCTTATAAAATTAATGATATTGTAAAAAAGATAATTAGTTTATCAAAAAAAAAAATTAAAATAATCTACAATAAGTCTAAACCAAATATACCAGTAAATATTTTAATATCTTCAAAAAAAGCAAGAAAGCATCTTAATTGGAAGCCAAAAACATCAATCGATGAAGGTATAATTAAAACTATAAATTGGTGGAAAAAAAATGTTAATAATTAATTTAAATATTTATTTTATAATTTTTTAGTTATTTTAAAATTAATATTATAAAACTTATAAATTGTTTCAATTATACTAGAATAAATGAATGTAGATAAAAGAGTATTGCCAAAAAATGGTAATGCTAATGTATAACAAGTTATAAGGCCATTAATATCATATCCATAAGAACCATTTAGCCAGACACCAAAGTTTGTTACTAAATAAAAAATAACCGCACCAGTCGCGTTTCCAAAAACTCTAAAAAGTAAAGATTTATTAAAATATCTAGATATAAATCCAATTAACAAAATACTGCCATGAGTGAATAGCAAAGTGGAATGTAAACCAATTATTAAATCTGTAAAAAGTAATGAAATAATTATAACTGGAATAAACCTTAAACCAAACATAGCTGGAATATAAAAACTTAATGCTATCACACTTGTAAAGTTGGGTGGATGGGGAATTAATCTGCTGAACGATAAAATAAAAAGAGTTCCTATTGCAACTTTTAAAAACATAAAGTTTTTTATGGAAATCATTATAATTTATAAAACATAAATTTAGTATTTGAAACCAAATTTTATCAACCTATTTTCTTGGTTATAACCGTGTGGCCTTTCATAGCTTTTATTAAATAGATTGGAAACTTTTAAAAAAAAATCAAAGTTGTTAAATTTTTTACTTAATTTTAAATCAACTGTGTCTATACTATCTATTTCAATATTATTAAAATTTACCGAGTGAGTATCAAAATGTTTTCCATAATGGGTGTATAAAATATTTAGATTAAAATCTTTAATTATAGATAAATTGAAGTTTTTATTTAAATTGAAACCATAACTTTTTTTAGGTCTTCTTAATTGATTTGATCCATTTTTTTTTTTTGAGGATAAAAAAGAAGAAAAAATTTTTATATTTGTATTGTTAGATTTATAATCTAATTCGCTATTTATTCCAGATTGATTTAAATTTACATTGTCTGTATCATTTTGATACTGATTATTAATGTATTCAATATTATCTTTTATATTTGATTTAAAGCCTCTTATTGAGAGTTTAAAATCTTTGCTAAAATTTAGTCCAGTATAAACCTCTAAAGTGCTACTTTTTTCTGCTCTCAAATTTTTATTTCCAGAATATCCATAATTATCAGTGCCAAAAAGCTCATAAAGAGTAGGATTTCTCAATCCTGTCATGTAAGAAAAACCTAATTTTTTATTTTCAAAAACATTTTCAAAATTAAATTTATAAGTGATGTTTGAACCAGTCTGTTTATGTTCGTCATTTCTTGTGAATAAAGAGATTGTTGAATTTTCCAAAATATTCCAACCTATGTTTCCATAGATTGCAAAGTTATTAGAATTGCCTTTTGTGGATGCTTGATAGGAGCCCCGATTATCAAAGTGACCCCAGTTAAAGATATATTCTGACCCCCCACCAATTGAAATTTTATCATTAATTGTTTTATCCATGTTATACTTTATTCCTATCGCCTCACTTTCGTAGGTATCTAAGGTTCCTATTTCGTCATATTCTCTATTGTAATTATTGTAAAAAATTACATAGTTATTATTCATTTGAATATTCGACTTTTTTAACCCAAATTGAAATGACCCCATTTTGTTATCACCTTTATACCCATATTGATTAGATGATGAATTGTCATAATCTGCAATTGTTTGCCTCAAATAATTTGTGGAGTAAAATTTAATATTTTCATTTAAATATTTTTCAAAATTTATGTTTACTGTGTTATTTTTTAATTTGTCCTTTTCGTCATTTGAATTGCCTCTAACGCTTATACTTTCATTTTTTACTGAACCAATTTTAAAATTGACAGAGCTATTCTCTAATATGTAAGTTTTGTTTCCACTAATTTCATAGTTTGAGCTATTTTTTCCCGATAATGAAAATGAATCTTTAAAATCACCTGTTAAAATAATATTTATGGCACCTCCTATTGCATTTGTTCCAAAATGAGCAGCACTTGATCCAGGATAAACTTCAATTTGCTGAATTGTCTGTATAAAATCTACGCCAAAGTCATGAAGACCTTGTGTAGTTGATTGATCATTTATAGGAATACCATTTATTAAAACAAGAGTATGGTTTGATCCTGTTCCACCCATAAATAATGAAGCTTGTTGCCCTTTAGGGCCTGATTGAGTTATATTTAAATTAGGAACTATTTTTAAAACATCAATTAAGTCTACTGCATTCATATCATTAATCTCTTTTTTTGAGATTACAATTTTATTGATTGATTTTAATGAAAACTTTGAGGAATTAGATGTGTTTTTTTTTATAATTAAGCATGTTGTACCATCATGATTATCCCAATCACATTTATCTAAATCTGGTTTTGCACTTGTTGATGTAAATTTGAAAACAATAAATATTATAATATAAAAATATAGGAACTTATTCCAGATCACAAAAAACCTCCTTAAGTGAGAACCCTCACTTATATTAATTTAATGCCTCTGCTAATTTTTCATCGTAGAATTAGACTTTTCCTGGCCTGAATTCGACAAAGGTCTTTATCGGGTGGCGCTCCGACTTTACGGTTGCAGGTACAGCCAATGAATTTCACACTGATTTCCCACCATGCATTTCGATAGATTTTTTGTTAATTTAAATTTTTATGTTTGTCAATAATTAAACAAATCGGTATTTTTTAACTGTTTAAAAATAAGTAAATACATATAAAAGCAACATAAAAAACTAGTAAAATGAAATATAATATAGGATCAGTGCAGATAAACAATGGGTTTTCAGGACAATATTATTTGCCATACTCCATAGGAACACTGGAAGCTTATTTTTTAAAATTTTCTAAAAATCCTATGAAATATAATTTTCAAACAACTATTTATAAAAGACTTTTACTCAATGATTGTTTACATAAGCTATACAAAAATAATATTATTTTATTTAGTGTCTATGTTTGGAATAAAAATATTTCAATTGAAATAGCTAAAGAGCTAAAAAAAATAGATAAAGATAAGTTCATTGTATTTGGAGGTCCTTCAGCTCCAGATAATGCAGAAAATTTTTTAAGAGAAAATGATTTTGTAGATTGTATAGTTCATCAGGAGGGTGAAAGAACTATAACGTCAGTTTTAGATAATTATCCAAATGAAAATTGGAGATTGGTACCAGGTGTGAGTTCAATAAACTTAAAAGGAGAGTTTATAACAAACAAGTGTCTTCCAAAAATGAGAGATATTACTATTTTGCCCTCACCATACTTAGAGGGAAGTTTTGATAGACTTATGAAAGAAAACCCAAATGAAAGATGGCTTGCTAGCTGGGAAACAAATAGAGGATGCCCTTTTTCATGTACTTACTGTGATTGGGGATCTGCAACAGCATCCAAAGTTAGCAGAATGGATATGGATAAATTGGGTAAAGAATTATTATGGTTTGCAAAAAATAAAGTTGAATTTATTTATGTATGTGATGCTAATTTTGGAATGCTTCCTAGGGACATGGAAATAGCAAAAATGGCAATAGAAATGAAAAAAAAATATGGTTACCCACATGTTTTGTCTGTTCAAACAACTAAAAATGCAAGAGAAAGATCTTATGAAATTCAAAAGCTGCTCTATGAAGGGGGAATGCACAAAAGTGTGAATATGGCTATGCAGTCAATGAATTTAAATGCATTAAAAGAGATTAAAAGAGACAACATATCTTTGGAGGATTATAAAATTCTACAAAAAAGATTTATTTCCGATGGAATTCCTACTTATTCTGATTTGATTATAGGTTTACCTGGAGATACTTTTGAAAGTTTTAAAAACAGTGTAAATGAACTAATATCCATAGGTCAACATTACAGAGTTCAGTTTAACAATTTATCAATCCTTCCTAATGCGGAAATGGCTAAAGCTGATTATATAAGTAGAAATGAAATTTTGACCAAAGAAATTCCCATTGTTAATATGCATGGATCACTAGAAGATGAACCTGAGGATGGAATTAAAGAAACTCAAGAAATGGTTATTTCGACCAAAGATATGCCAAAAGATGACTGGATAAAAACTAGAACCTTTGCAACTTTAGCTGAGTTTTATTACTTTAATAAAATTTTACAAATACCAATTATTTTAATAAATAAACTGACAAAAATAAAATTTTCGGAAATTTTTCAATTTTTATATAAAATTAGAGACGATAAAAACTTTCCTATAATTACAAAAGTAAATAAAATATTTGAGGATCACTCAGTAGGCATCACCGAAGGTGGTACAGAGTTTATTTATTCAGAAAAGTGGCACAATATTTACTGGCCTCCCGGAGAGTATGCTATGATCAAATTATTTGAAAATAAGGAATTGGAACAATTTTATAATGAGGCAAAATTTTTAATTAATTCCTATGTAAATAAAAATTATTTATCAAAATATATTGAACAATCAATTGAATATAACTATTTAAGTCTCAAGAAACCCTTTTTGAAAAAAAATATAATAGTTAATTTAGATTATGATATACCTTCAGATTATCAAAAAGCTCTATTAGATGAGCTTGTAGAAATTACACCTCAAAAGTGTGTTTATCAAATAGAAGTTGATAAAGAAAAGAAAAGAGATTTTCTTGAGTGGGCAAAAGAGGTAATCTGGTATGGACATAGAAAAGCGGATTATTTATATAAATCTACTCAAATTAAAAATTTGATTTATAAAAAAAACTAATTTTAATTAAATTGAAATTTAGAAATATCAAAGGAACAGATTTAAGATCCTCGCTTATCGGTTATGGAACTTGGGGTTTGGCAGGTAATGTTTATGGTAAAATTTCATTAAAAGAAAGTAATTATCTCCTAGATTATGCAATTGATAGAAAAATTAATTTTTTTGATACCTCGTCTCTTTATGGGGATGGTTATGTAGAGGAAATTTTGGGAAAAAAATTTAAAGAAATGAACAATGTTATTATTGCCACAAAAATAGGCATGATCAAAAATAATAAAAATATATTTGTACCACAGTTTGATTTTGGAATAAAAAATCTAGAGTCTCATCTAAATAATAGTCTTAAAAGACTTAGAAGAGATAGAATAGATATAATGCAACTTCATAGTCCAACTTTTAATTTTATTAAATCAAAAAAATTTATAAAAGTAATTGATTTTTTAAAAAAAAAACAAAGAAATGGTAAGATACGTTATTATGGAATATCAGTTCAGAGCCCTGCAGATGCTAAATTTATTCTAGAACACTTTAATGATTTTAAAATAATACAGTTTAACTTGAGTTTATTGGATATGCGAGCATATGATTTAGATTTATTTAAATTAGCAGAAAAAAAAAATATTTCCTTAGTTGCTAGGACACCTCTGGCAATGGGTTTTTTATCAGGTAAAAAAAATGTTATTAAAAAAAACTATGATCATCGAAAAAGATTTCAACCTGAAATAGTCAATAAATGGAAATTAGCATCTTTAAAATTTAAAAATCAATTTAAATCACAAATAACTTTGCCAGAACTTGCAATCAAATTTTCATGTTATGATAAAACTGTTTGTAGCACTATTTCAGGAATGATGTCAAAAAAAGAAATTGATATAAATACAAATGCTATAAAAAATAATTTTTCTATAGGTCAAAATCTAAAAAAGATAAAAAATATTTATAATGAGTTATTTTTGTAACTCATTTTACCAAAATTGCTTTAAAATAATTTCTTTTCTTTAAAATTAAATATGCCCAAAATCTTGCTTGACCAGATAAAAGCTCATATCCATTTTGATTTTTTTTAACAAAAAATGGTTTTAATAGCCCATATTTTTTGATTTCTTTGGATATATCTAATGGGCTGGGATAAAGGTTTTTTTTATTTTTTTTTGCCTCGATTAAACTCTTATAAACAACATTGCTACCAGAGCTAATTTTATTGATTTTATCAATCGGTATACTTATGTAATTATTTTTATGATTTAAGTTAATTTTTTTTGTTCCATTATATACTTTTATATTTTTTTTTAAATTTATTAAGTTTAAAGATTTAATTATAGGACTTACATTTAAAGTCTTTATCCACATAAGAGATATTTCATAGTCTGAATAATAATTTTTTAAATATTGCATTTTTTTTTCTAAAAAAAAATTATCAGATATTTTGTAAGCAAAAACATCAATATTATTTTGTTTACAATAATTGATTAGTTCTTTGTTATAATAAAAATTACAAAGGTTTATTTCATTTTGAATAAATAATTTTTTTTTATAAATTTTTTTAAATTTTTTGATCATTTCTAAATTAAAGTTCGATAATCCAAAAAATTTTATTCTTTTTTTTTCTAAATTTTCCTCTGCAAAATCAGATAATAAATTTAGACTCATGTTGAATGTTGGCCAATGAGGCATATAAAAATCTATACATTCTGTTTTTAAATTTCTTAAGGAATTTTCTAAGTTTTCATTTAGTTTTTTTTTATCATTAAGTAGTTTAAATTTATTAATTATTTTTATATTTTTATTATAATTAAACTTACCAATAATTTTTTGTATTTCTCCATCAAAATAGTTGTCAGCTGTATCAAAAAAATTTATATTTTTTTTTAAGCAATAATTAATAGAGTTTATCAATTTAATTTTTGAGAACCTTTTTGGATTTTCATTAAATCCGGTTCCAAAAATTAGATTGTTTTTGTTCATATAAATGATAATCAGTATCTTAATATTATAATGCAAACATTCACAGTATCAACATTGTTAGCTAAACGTCTTAAATATTATGTTGAAGACATATTTATGTTAACCGGATATGGTGCAATGTATTTGAATGATGCAATTCAAAGAGAAGGCATAAATTATTATGTTTCTAGAAATGAAGCTGCAGACCCAATGATGGCCGAAGCTTATGCGAAAGAAAAGGGTGGTATAGGTGCGGTATGTGTTACAGCGGGACCTGGAGGCACAAATGCAATACCTGGGTTAGCCGAGGCATATGTAGATAGTGCACCTATTTTAATATTATCTGGTCAGGTTCAAAAAAAATTTACCACTAATAATTATAAAAATTATAAAATAAGATCTTTTGGTGTAGCAGAATTTAGTATTTCAGAGGCTATCAAAAAATTTACAAAATACTCAGCAACAATTACAGACCCCTATAAGTGTTTGTATGAATTAGATAAAGCAATTCATATTGCTAAAAGTGGAAGACCTGGACCGGTATGGCTAGAAATACCTCTAGATATTCAATCATTTGAAATTGTAAATAAAAAGAAAATTAGAAAATTTAAATCAGTTAAAAAAAAATATAATAATAATAAAATAACAAAACTATCAAAATATTTTGAGAAATCCAAAAATCCACTTTTTGTAATTGGAAATGGAATTAAGCAATCTAAAACAAAAAATGATTTTTTAAAACTAGTAAAAAAATATTCCATTCCTTTTTTTACTTCTAGGTTTGCACATGATTTATTTCCTTTTTCAAATAAATTTAATTTGGGTTTACTTGGAATTAAGGGTCAACCGTATAGTAAGAAAATTATAGAAAAGACAGATCTTTTAATTTTTTTGGGATGCAGAGTTGCGCCAACAATGTATTTAGAAAAAACAAAACAAGATAAAAAATTAAAAAAAATAATAATCGATATTGATAAACAGTCTCTAAATCATCCCTTAATTAATTTTAATTTAAAAATAAATTATGATTTGAAAGATTTTTTTAAAGTATTTTCAAAACAAAACTTAAAAAACACATCTTATAAAAATTGGAATGTTTTTTGTCAAAAAATAAAAAATGAAAATGAAATTAACCTAATAAAAAATAAAAAAGATCCAATAGACCTTTATAGATTTATGTTTGATTTAAATAAATTATCAAGAAAAAACTCAATTTTTACAAATGATGCAGGTTCTAATTATTATGTCGGTGGACAGGTTTGGAGATTTGAAAAAAAACAAACTGAAATTGCTTCAACTACAAATGCAGCAATGGGATTGTCAGTACCACTTTCTATAGGTGCTGCTGTTGCAAATAAAAATAAACAAATAATTTCTGTAACTGGTGATGGTTCTGTAGAATTAAATATTCAAGAATTAAAAACTATTTCACATTATAAATTTAACATTAAAACCTTTGTAATAAATAATGGTGGATATGCCTCAATGAAAAATTGGCAAGATAATGTTTTTTCAGGAAACAGATTAGATACAGAAGCAAAAACTGGTGTGGGAACTCTTAATTTTAAAAAAATTGCAGAAGCTTTTGATTTAGAATTTATTTTGATTGATAAAACAAAAGATATAAAAAAAAAAATTAAACAAGTTATTTCAAATAAAAAACCATATTTGGTTGAGGTTGTGACAAACCCAAATCAAAGATTGCTTGGTACAGAACCTTGATAAATACTATTTTAAATAAGTCAAAAAAAATAAAAAAGATTTTCTTAAATTTAATTTTAGATGGTAACAAGTACCATTTAGGAGGAAGTCTTTCTTGTTTAGATTTTATATGTACAGTAATTTATGGAAGGTTTGTTAAAATTGATAAGGATAAAGGTTTAAAAAACTTTATTTTAAGCAAAGGTCATGCTTTAGGAATTCTTCATTCAATATTATTGGAAAAAAAAATTTATAAAAAAAAAACTTTTTCTGAAAATAGAAACAAAGGTAAAATAGGTGGCCAGTTGGATATTTTTAATCCACATGATTTTTTTGAATGGAATTCAGGATCACTTGGTCACTCTGTTGGTGTTAGTATAGGTTTGTCATTAACAACTAAGCAAAAGATATGGACTATAATTGGAGATGCAGAAATTGATGAAGGATCAATTTGGGAGGCGCTTTTTTTTATTAAAGATAAAAAAATTAAAAATCTAGTTATAGTGATTGATAAAAATAATGTTTCTGCAAGTAAAAAAATTTTTAATAAAGCAAATTTAAGTGCAAAAATACTTAAAAATTTAGATATGAATTATTTTAATATTAATGGTCATGACATTAAAAAAATTTTTAAAACATTACAAAAAGTTAATTCAATCCATTCCTCTTCATTAATTATTCTTAATACTATAAAGGGTAAAGGCATTTTAGAAATTGAAAATAATATAAAATTTAGTCACCAAATACCTAGTAATGAAATCCTGAAAAAATATATTTAATGAAACTTAATAAAAAAGACATAAGAGATATATTTTTTGATAATGTCCGTAAAATATTTCTGAAAAGAAATGATTTTTACATTTTGACTAATGATGCAGATGTTTTCGCTTTAGAAAAAATTAAAAACCACAAAAGATTTATTGATGTAGGTGTATGTGAGCAAAATTTAATAAATATTGCATCGGGACTAGCAAGAAAGAAAAAAAAAGTTCTAGTGTATGGATTTTGTAATTTTCTTTGTCATCGCTCATTTGAGCAAATAAAAATAAATATTTGCAGTATGAGATTGCCTGTATATATTGTTGGCATAGGCCCAGGTTTTTCTTTTTCATATGATGGACCAACTCATCATGGTGTTCAAGATCTAGCAAATATGTATACAATCCCAGAGTTACAGATCATAAATTTATCAGAAAATACATTAGCCAATTATTGCTCTAAAAATATTTTAAGTTTTAAAGAGCCTGTTTATTTCAGACTTGATAAAGGAGTTATGAATTCAAGTAATTTAAAATATAATTTTAAAGAAGGGTTTACCCTAACTAAATCAATAAAAAAAAAGAACTTAATTATTACTTCTGGTTATTTTGCAAGGGTAGCAGAACAAATGGTACATGAAAAAAATTTAAAAGATACGTGCATTTTAGATTTATATGATTTTAAAAAATTTAATAAATTAAAGTTAGTTAATATATTAAAAAAATACCCTAAGATTTTATTATATGATGAAAATACTAAATCTGGTGGATTTAGTTTCATTATAAATGATATAATTAATAGAAGTAAGATCAAATATAGTAATTTCAAGTCACTTTGTTCTCCTGAAAAACAAATATTTATTTATAGAAATGATAGGGACTTATTGTTAAAAGATCTCAAAATAGACAAATACTTTTTATATAAAAACCTTAAAAAATTATAATTAAATTAAAGTTTATGCTTTTAGCCAAAACACCACTTAGAATATCTTTATTTGGAGGTGGCACAGATTTCCCACAGTGGTATAAAAATAATAAAGGACTGGTCATTTCCTCAACCATAGATAAGTACTGCTATGTTTTGCTGAGAACACTTCCTCCATATTTTCATTTTAAATACAGATTAAGGTATTATCAAATGGAATTAGTAAAAAATGTTAATCAAATTAAACATCCTGTAATTAAAAATATACTTAAAATATATGACAAGAAAAAAATAGGAATAGAATTAAATCATTTTGCTGATATTCCAGGTTTGTCTGGTTTAGGAAGCAGTTCTGCATTCACTGTTACTATGATAAATCTTATTCATAAATTTAATGGTATAAATTTGTCAAAGAAAGATATTGCCAAATTGTCAATTAATTTTGAGCAAAACATTCTAAAAGAATATGTTGGATCTCAGGATCAAGTTGCAGCAGCATATGGAGGATTCAATTGTATAGATTTTCATGGAAAAGAATTTAGAGTAAATTCTATTAAATTCAAAAAAGAGAAAATTCGATCCTTTGAAAATAATTGTTTATTAGTCTATACTGGATTGTCAAGATATGCAAAAATACTAGAGAAACAAAAAATAAATTCAATAAAAAATAATAAATCTTACTACGATGATATTTATGATATAGCAAGGTACGCTAAGAAGAATTTGAATTCTGATCCAAACAATTTTTTAAATGAAATACCTTCTTTGTTAAAAGAATCATGGAGTTTAAAAAAAAAATTAACAAAAAATGTTACAAATGATCATATAGATGGTCTTTATGAATATTGTATTAAAAATGGTGCTGAAGGTGGAAAATTGTTAGGATCTGGTGCAGGAGGATTTTTTTTATTTGTTTGTAAGAATTCTGAAAATAAGAAAAAACTTGTAAAAAGCCTAAAAAAATCAATTTTAGTGAATTTTAAAACTGAAAAAGTAGGTTCAAAAATTATATTTCAAAATAAGGATTATTATGACACAATTAAATAACATGACTTTAATTATTGGCGAAATAGGAATCAATCACAATGGAGATGTTAATATTGCAAAAAAACTTATCCATATGGCAAAAGAATGTGGTTGTGATGCTGTAAAATTTCAGAAAAGAACAATTGATATAGTTTATACTAAAGAAGAGCTTTTAAAGGAGAGAGAAAGTCCATGGGGAACTACTCAAAGAGAACAAAAGGAAGGTTTAGAATTTTCAGAGCAAGAATATGATGAAATTGATAAATATTGTAATTCTCAAAACATAGATTGGTTTGCGTCAGCGTGGGACATACCTA
>Ga0181553_10003618_pt1 | contig 13307 bp, 10 predicted proteins | sample 011ome_17_FD_133753 | JGI IMG/M metagenome (GOLD analysis project Ga0181553, IMG submission 133753) | Coastal salt marsh microbial communities from the Groves Creek Marsh, Skidaway Island, Georgia - 011502XT metaG (megahit assembly) | ecosystem: Environmental > Aquatic > Marine > Intertidal...
AAAGGTACGTTCAAAACATTCGTTTCTCTGTTTTTTTCTCTCTCTCTCTCTCTCGAAAAGAGAGTTCAAGCGAAGAAAACGAAGATCTAACGAACTCCAATTTTTCTCTCTCTCTCTCTTTACTGTTTCTTTTCTGATATTACAGGCTTGCTGGAAAACCCGGAGGACTTTGAGAAAGCGATCGAGGCGTTCACGGCGGTGGTGACCATGGAAGATGAGAGCGGTCAACCCGGCGAGTGGGGGTTTAAAGCCATGAAACAGGTGGTGAAGTTACGATTGAAAGGTTGTGCGGATGCGTCGATTTCAACGAAAGAGGAGGAGAAGAAGAAGAAGAACGTCGCGCTCGCGATTGAGAGTTTAGGGAAGCTGTTGACATACGTCGACTCGAAAGCGGTGACGAAGAACAAATCGGAAAAGGTTTTGAATTCTTTGTTGGAAACGATGAACCAAATGGAAGACCGGGAGTTGCTGGAACAGTTTTACGAGAAGACGCTGAAAACGATGACGAGAGAGGCGAACGAACGGTTGTGGTTTAAGATTCAACTGAAGTTGTGCAAATTGTGGTTGAAGTGGCAGAACTTTGCGGCTATGGGGAAGACGTTGAAAGAATTGAGAAAATCGTGCGAAGACGAGAGTGGGAACTATGCGGCAAGTAAAGGGACGCAGTTGTTGGAGGTGTACGCGATGGAGATTCAAATGTACACCGAGCAAAAGAACACGAAAAAGTTGAAAGAGTTGTACCGAGAGAGTTTGGCAATTAAGAGCGCGATTCCGCACCCGAGAATACTAGGTATCATTCGCGAGTGCGGTGGCAAAATGCACATCGCGGAGAGGAACTTTGGAGACGCGGCGACGGACTTTTTCGAGGCGTTTAAGAGTTACGACGAAGCAGGGTTACCGAGACGGGTGGTGTGTTTGAAGTATCTCGTGTTGGCGAACATGTTGATGCAATCGGACGTGGATCCGTTCGGATCGCAAGAAGCGAAACCGTTTCAATCGAACGAGGAGGTGAAGGCGATGACGGACCTAGTCCAAGCGTACCAAGCTAACGATATCACGTCGTTTGAATCGCTTTTAGAGAAGCACAAGAAGAGTATCAGCGAAGACGCGTTTGTCGCCGAACACATTCAAGCGTTGTTGGACAACGTTCGAACGCAAGTTTTGTTAAAAACAGTCCGGCCATACTCGAAGGTGAAATTGCCGCACTTGAGCGAAGAGTTGAACATTCCCGAGAAAGAGTTAGAATCGTTGCTCGTGAATTTAGTATTAGACGACGTGTTAGACGCGAAGATAAATCAAGTGACCGGGATGTTGGAGATTAACCGAGAGAGCATCGCGGACGCGAGTGAACAAGAGAAGGAACAACAAGAAGAAGGGAAAAAGCTTCAAAAGAAAAGGGTAGAAAGCGAGTACGATGCATTGAACAAATGGAGCAACGAAATTAAGAGGACGCAGGGTATTTTGTTCGCGAACCTTTGTTAAGATAGAAATGCGCGATGCGCGCGCCAAGTTGTAAAGAACTAGTTTACGCACAAGACATACATTCACATCGTTCGTTATTATTTGTACGGCACGGTTGCATTATTTAAAACAATTAGTAATAATTCCTCTCTCTCGCTCTCGCTCTTTCTCGAACTCGAGACTTTATTCTGTATTATGGAAAGTATTAGTTTAGGTATTATAGTTCGGAATTGAACAGCGGTTGCTGGTCTTCTAAACCTTCTTCCTCTTCGAACTGATATGTCACCTCTGGCTGCTGCTGCTGCTGTTGCTCCTCTTGCCTCCAAGACTTTGTGTTGATGTTGATCACTTTCGGTTCCGGCTTCGTCGTGAAATGAGAATAGGTGAGCAAAGATACAACGATACATAAAAAGATGGCAAGAAGTATCTTCTTGATCTTATCGCGTCGTTCTTTCTTCATTTCCTTCATCAATGCCGCGCGCTTGGCGGCTTTGGCGGCGACTTTCACGACTTCTTTGTCAACCTGAACATCCTTCGACGCCGACGATAATCGCTCTTGCTCTTCGCGCTTTTCGCGTTTCAACTCCAACTCGATTTGCGCTCTTGCCGCTTGCGTAGCGGCACTCGCGGCGGCCATTTCTTCGCTTTTACTTTTCGTCGATTCAGAGTTCTTCTCGGCTTTCTGCGCGCTCGCTTTCAATCGTTCCTGCTTTAATTGTTGCTTTCGCGCCTTTAACTGCGCGCCTTCGAGCGATTTTTCGCGCGCTTGAGACCGCGGAGATAACGGAGGATCACTCGCGTCGCTATCATTGGTACCTTTTGAGCTCAGAATCTCGAGAATGTGTTCGGGAACTTTCGCGATTTTCGGCACTTCTTCTTTGACTTCGTTCTTGTTCGCAACGTCGACGGTTGACGGTGATTTTTTCGCACCTTTTTGCTTCTGTTTCTTGTTGAGCTTTTTCTCGACAGCGTTCTCGGTGGTGGCTAATGATGATGAAGATGCCGGCTTTTCCACATTTGGAATTGCCGCAGGATCGACTTCCTCTTGTTCTTTTTCCATTTCGTCTTGCTCCTTCTTCTTCTTCTTCTTCTCTTCCTCCTCTCTCTTTGCGTTTGATTTCTTGAGCTTTTCTTCAATCTTTGCCAATCTCTCGGCATCCCTCACCGCTTGCGCTTCCATCTTGCGTTCTCTCGCCGCCGACTGCTCTCGTTTGGTTTCAACCATATACCATTCACGGTACATTTCACTCTCAATCATTTGAGCAATCAACTTATCGTTGTGGTCTTCGCACTTCATTCTCGCTTCTGAAATGACGTCGACGTCTTTCGAGTTCATTGAAGCTTGCGCATCTCTGGCGAGCGATCTGAACTTGGAGAAGACTTGGATTTCCTTTCTGACACCGGCCAACTCGTTGTACTTTGCGCTTCTTTCCTTCATAAACTTTGAACGCTTATCTCTCAAAGATGTGATCGTTTCCGAAACAACCTTGATTTGCTCAAACGTCTCGTCGTGAGAATCCGCAACCGTCTTTAATCTCGCTCTCAAAACATCGATCGCTTCCGAGCACGCATTCAAACGCGCTTTCAGCTCGTCGCGACTTTCACCAACTAGATTCGGACCAGTCGTTTGACGCTTCTTCTCTTCGAGAGACTCGATTTCTGTTTGCATTTTTCGCAACTTTTTCTGCTCGCGCAAAATCTTGTTCTGTTCCAAAACCGACAAGCTCTCGTCTTCCATCTTCTTCTCCAAGTCGTCCAACTTGGCGTCGAGTTTCGCTAAACTGTCCAAACCTTTCATCGTTTGCGATTTTTCTTTCAAGCTCTTCTCGGCGTCGCGCAGACCGTTCCATCGGTCGCGAATCGGTTTCACCAAGTCGTTCGCCATCTTGACTTCCTCTCTCGATTTCTTCAACTCGACTCTCTTGGCGTCCAATTCAACCTTCAACTCCTGCGATTCTTTAATCATCGCGTCGATTTCCGTGGTTAAACCTTTAATCTTTTCGTCCAACACTTGATCTCTCTCTCTTTGCGCTTTTTGGTCGTCGTACTTCTCCGAGGCTGGTCTCGGCAACCTTGCCACCCAAATCGGTCGCGGCGTCACGTAGTTTTCCTCTTCTCTTTGTTTCTGTCCCTTCTTACCCGCCTGAGCGGACGAGGCACTATCCTTCTTCGCGTCAACACCTTCGCCATCCGCGACAAGTTTCTCTTGAAAACTGACTGACTCTTGATCGGTCGTCCCGGAACTTTGCGACTCGCTCGTTTGCCCGTCGTTGCACAACGCCAAAGGACTCTTCGGGTCGTTCTTGTCCTCTTCCTCTCCGAGACTATTCTTCGGTTTCGCGCTGAGTTTCTTAATCATCGCCAGTTGCGGCGAGACTAAGCTCGGGTCGAACGCCTCGTCCTCTTTTTCCGGGATGCCAATCGGTGCTGGTTTCGTCGCGCCGCTACTCTTCGTCGGCGTCGTTGGCGTCTTTTTCCCAGGAATCTGCTCCTCCCCCAAAACCGTCGTTGTCCTCGTCGTCTGTTGTTGTTGTCCGGATGGTGATGTAAACCCGGGCGGTGCGGACGCCGTTCTTTTCTGTTGTTGTTGTTGTTTTCCTGTTTGAAAGAGAGAGAAAGAGAGTTTCGATGTGTGAATAGTGAACTACGTGCAAAGTCTTTTGCCGGTCGAAAACGCTCAAACAATCCATCCGGTTGGATTCTCGGGCAGAAGAAATGAGAAAGTGCAGACCGAGGTTAGATACTCTCGCATAAACGCATACCTGTTCCGTTTTGCTGCGGCGCTTTGTTCTTCAAAGTCGCGAGAAAGTTCATCGGTTGTTGTTGTTGTTCTTGTTGTTGTTCTTGTGTCGATGTGTCCGCCATCTTTTACTGTACTCTTGAATGTGAATGGGCGCGTTTTTTTTCTCCTCCTCCGCGTGATGTGAATCGGATTTATATAAGAAAATCAATCTCAACACGAACGCCAAAAAAACGTCCTTCTTCTTCTTCTTCTTCTTCTTTGGTGTAGCAGCGCGGTACACGGGTGCTTTTCGCGACTGTTTGAATCGACTCCTCTCTCTGTTTGATTGAAAAGGAGAAAAGAAGACCTGTCTGTGTGCGCGCGCGCGCGTGTCTCGGATGATGACGATGATGATGTGACGATTGATTTCAAGTGGTTTCCCTGAAGAAAAAACGACTTTTGGAGGAGTACAAGATATTTGCAGTCATTTAAGTTTTGCTCTTGCTTTTTTCTCTGAGCTTTTTGCTGCGAAAATATGTCTACTACAATCTATATATATAATGTGCTTTACAGTGATGAAAACGATCACCAACCGACGCCTCTCCAGGACAGACCGGCTTTTTCCATTTTATCCCGCTCATTTTTCGCTTTCTCTTCGCTCGATTTGATGTCTTTATTCACGGATTGGATGGCGTCGTTTATTTGCGCGAAATCAAACGTTTGCGTTTCATCCGTTCGGGCGACGGATTCGTCTTCTTCTTCGATGGATTCGGGGGAGATTAAGGAAACTCGAGATTTTAACGCCTCTGCGGTAGCTTCGTCCATTTTGGAGTAAAGTAAGGTTTGCGAATCGAGGTCGAGTCGGGCGAGGATTTTCGCCGCTTGGCTCCGGCGGGAGGCTTCGAGAATCATGGCGATGGTTTTTGCCGCTGCTGTTGATGACGAACCAGTGGAATGGCGCTTGGCGGCGGCGCTGGCTCGAGAACCACTACTACCACTAGTGCTAGTACTACTACTTGTTGCAGTTTCTTTCGATGGAGGCGTAAGCATTCTCGTGAACACGTCGGCGAGCTTCTTGAGCGATAACGTTTCCACCGCGATGGAAGCTTGCAAAGCTGAAGACGCCGAGAGAAGCTCCGCGATATCCGCGTCCGGGAACCACGACAGAAACGGTCGGAGCGGTTGCTTGTGCAAACGTTGATGATGAGGGTGACGGTGTTCCTCGTTCTCGTTCTCGCTACTACCAGCACTCCCACCGCGCGTCGTCGTCAAATGAGGCAAAATGCGATCCAACGCTTCCGTCTTATCGTTCAACGCCGCCAATACCGCCAACACCTTCCTCGGCGACCTCAAAATCCCCCGCTTAATCAATTTCAACGCCGGCAAAGTTGCCGTGTACTCTATAATCTCCTTCGCTCTCGTCGCGTCTACGCTCAACAGCAATAAACTCTGCTTATCTGCATCCGAAACGCCGTTCAACAGCAAATCTCTCGCTCGAATCGCCGGCAAACCCAAATGTTTCAAAGTCGCCGTCTGATCGTTAATCGACAACTTTGCAAAGTTCACGTACGTTTCCTGCGGCAATGCGCATCCTTCCTCCTCGTCTGTGCCTTCCGGGCAATTCATCGCGACGTCGTCTTCATAAACCTTCCAAAACTCTCTCGCTTGTCTCGTGAACCATCTCGGCGTCGCCGGCCGCGCTGGAGTACCGGCGCCGCTCGCCGCGGCGTCCTTCTCCTTCGAAGAACCTATACTCTCCTTCCGATTCGCGGTGCCTTCTCTCCTCACTCTCCTCGTCTCCGTGTGAATCCCAGAATTTAAATCGCTCGTCGTGAACCTCACGACATTATTATTGCCGTTCGATTTCTTGCGATTCGTTGAAGTCAACACCCCTCCTCCTCCTCTTCTAACTCCTCCTCCTCCCAATACGTGCTCATGTTCCTTCTCTAAACTCCCTTTACCAGGCATCATGGTAAAATTCGAGTACATTTGTTGCGTCCAGAATACGACGACTAGGATAACGAGCGCGATCCGTTCCATTCGAGGGAACATGTTGCGGATATTCTTCGTCCTACTTTTATTTCTTTTCAACGTTTCCAGTCGCTCTCGCGCAGAGAACGAAGATTTTGACGACGGAGAAGGAGGGGGCTCCGTCCACTGACGAGGCGATGGAATGTCGGGAGAATTCGAGGGGGATATTGGTCCGTACGTGCCGTCGTAGTGCAGGTGCTGGTTTCCACCAGCACCGCCTCGGTGGTGCGACATTATGTGTTGGAATACAGAGGAGTTTTGACGTGTTTGGGGAAACTTTCAACGCTTTACGATGGGAAACACATTTGGTTATCATATTACTACTACACGCTCGCGCTCTCTCTCTTTCTGTCTCTACGACCCGCTGCTCTCCTCGTCGTCGCAGAATTCTGTCTCGCCGTTCGCGCATTTCTCTCGTCGCCTCTTTTGCTTCTCCTCTCTCGCTAACCGCTTTTGTTCGTTGAGCTCGTTTTTAATCGCATCGCGTTGCAGGTTTCTCGCTTTCTCGTTGACGTCGTACCCGGGGAAACCGTTGCCGAACGCGTGAGATGGTTGAGTTCTCGAAACGGAGAGGAGGACGGTGGCGGTCAAGGTGAGGAGCTGTTCGCGACGATTTCGAGGACGACGAGAGGACGTGTTGATGTTTTTGCCGTCGTTATCCAAAATGGAATCATCAGATGGTTTCGGACCTCGATACTTGTTTTTGTTCTGTCCTTGCGCTAAACACGATGGTGTTGTTCTTGGTGTTGTTGCTGTCGTTATAGTCATCATCATCATTTTTTGTCTCTTTTCTTTGACGCTTGTGAGTGTGTTCTTCTTTCGCAGAGAGCAGAGTAGTAGGTAAATTTTGAGGCATTTGACGAGTTCGTTACGCTCTCTTGTGTTTGTTTTCGTGATACTACACCAACGTTCTCGGTTTTCTAAAACTACTATTCATACAAGCAGCACATATACATACATACATACATTCATTTCACAATCGCCGTCGCCGCGATACTCTCCAACACTCTTTCGCAATTTTCCTCCTCTTTCACCAAACACTGAAATCGATAGCGCAACTCCTCCGGGACCAAATCCGCCACCCGCAACATCCGAAACGAAGGCGCTCTTCGCCAAATGTCTCTCGTCCACGTGTCTTTTTGTTCGTTCGATTCGATGTTTTTTGCTTTTAAAGTTTTCCAGAATTCGCCGTGCGCATCAACGACGCAGCTGGTTGGACCTCTGGCGACGGTTATCCAGTGCGTTTCGTCGTCGGGGATGTCGTAAACGTCTTCGAGCGGGGGGAACGGGTGTAAGTAGAAACTCCAGTTTTCGTCGCGCTGGCCGATTTCGTTGACGCCATCGACGGAAATGGTAGCGGTCCAAGCGCCGCCAAAGTCCTTTTTATCGTCGATTTGGACGTTTGCGTTTTGTTGTTTAGTACTCTTTACTTTATCATCGTCATCATTGTCATTATTGGCATTTACCGCCGCTTCCACGTCTTGCGAAATCGTAAACTCCGCCGAGGCAAATTTCGCTCCTAACCCAGTCCCCATGCACTTCGACCACGCCTCTTTCAACGACCAAATCTGTCTAAATCTCGAAAGTTGACTGGATAATCCATTTTGTTTTAAAATTTGCGCTTTTTCTTTCGGATGTAACGTCGTATCGAACGTCTCAAAAATTTCCTCGATGGCGGAAATCGACCGATTCCCTAGACGAAGTTGGTCCGGCGCGGCGACGTCGACGCCGCAAATCGCGTACGGTTCCGAAACCAACGCGACGTATTTCCCTTCGTGACTGACGTTAAAGTTAAAGTTTGGCGCGTTCGCAATACCTATTCTTCCACCGTCTCTCATCATCGTCATCGTCGCGTTGCCGTTACTAATACTACTACTACCGCCGTTGTTTGTCGTCGTCGTCCTCGCGGCTACCTCGTGCACGTTCTTAAAGAACGGTTTCCTCCCTTTCGTCCTCCCAATGATAACCTCCTCAAACTTGCACCCTCTCGCTTTCGCGCACGCCGCTCGCGTCATCAATCTCGACACCAGCGCTCTCTTCTTATCCGCGAAATGGTAATACTTCAAAACTTGTTCTCGTTCGTCTTCCTGTTGAATCAAATTTAATAAAAACTGAAACTCTCTCCCTTCGTGTTCTTCGATTGGATGCCACTGGTCGATGTCGACGACCCATCGGAACGTGTTTTTGCAGAAAGAAGCGTTTTCGCTCGTCGTCGTATCGCCTTTCCTCGGCTCCGCGTTCGTCAAAAACGCTCCGTTTGCTCCGTTCATTATTATGAAGAAGAAGCGTTACGGAGGTTTCCCCTACCCAATTTCTCTTTAAATAAAAGCAACTTTTCTTCACCTGCGATCGATTCGCGAGAGAGAAACACACACACGCACGCAAGAGAAATGCGTCCTCCTCCTGCGTGACGCGTTGCGTGCGTGTATATATTTTAAGAGAGAGAGAGAATGTTTGTTGCGCGTGTGAAGTGTGAAGAAAATATCAATTTTGCTTCCCAAAAGACTTTTTCTCGATTTCACAAATTTCTTTACTTTTTTTGTTCTTTTCTCCACTTTGATTTTTAATCATTTCTCAACACAACACATAAGCATCATGGATCTGTTTGGTTTCGGGAAGAGCAGTTCTAACGAGAACAAAAGCGCGGAGTCTTTGTCTTCTTCTTTTGCGAGAGCGGAAGATAAAGCGCGAGAGGAAAAACTGATGGAGATGGAGACGGATTTAAATGTCATCTTGCAAAAGAAAAAAGACGATGGGGATCATCATCCTTCTTCGGCGGAAGCGTACAACAACAGTTCAGCATCATCGAACAATATCGGTTTGCTCGCCTTGATTGCGTGCGCAGGGTTAGCCGCGTGGTTTTTGTTGATGAAGTTACCGCAGTCGATGCCGAGTCCTGCGGCGCAGGCACAGATGATGAGACGGGAGAGTACTACTGGTGAGGATGGGTTTGGCAGCGCGGACGAGTTGGAACCGACGAGGACGTCTTTTAGTGGCGGGGAGAACGATGGAGGAGGAGAGAGTTTTGGAGAAGGGAGTGAGGAGAGCGTGGACGATGACGGTGGTGATTTTGAGGACGATTACAGGGATTTTCGACCGGTATCTCGATTCCAAAGCGATGACTTTGGCGACGACTACTCTTACGACGATTACGACGGCGACGAAGGCGTTGATAGCGGATCAACATCTACATCCGGGACGAAAGAGGAGATGCAAATGGACGCCGCTGAACAATGGTTAGGGGAACATCACAATAAGTTTTTCAAAAACGTGGTGAAAGAGTTATCCATGGACGAAGACGGGTGGGAACGCGCGGCGAAGAAACAGTTTTCCATGCGCAAAGAAATCATCAAAGACGCGGCAAACATGAGGAAAATGGAAGGGTACCGATCCATGCTCGTGTTGGCGTTAGAAGTCGCCACGGCGATTGGGGCTTTAGTATCGTTTAAAAATTGGGTCGAGAGTGATATTTACATGAGAGACGTGATTGATTTGCGACAAATCGTACCGAAGATTCCCGATAAGTCGAACTTGTTACCGGTGAGAGAGAGGCCTACTCGACCGTCAGCCGAGTTAGTCAAGAAGGATATCTCTAAATTGACCACGGAGGAGTTGAAAGCACAATTAGCGTTGCTCAGAGAGCAGAAGAGTTAAGATTCGTCTCGCGACAAATCAAATCAAATATAGTAGAACGTATTTTTGTATAAATAAAGAGAGAAAGGTCACCTCAAAATATCTCACATAAAAAAAGACGTTTTGACGAAAAGAAAGCAAAAACAATGAATGAATCTAACATCCACGACGACGACGCGCACACGCCACCGCGACCACATAGACCGCACCCATCGCCTCCTTTCTCTCCTTCAAATGAACGTAACCAGTGGTCCCGTCGTCAACGAGGGCGCGGAGAACACCTCCCTCCTCCTCTTTTCTTCCCAACAAGAAAAAATATCAATGAAAGGAAAAGAGGAAAGAAAACCATCTTGATCTGCGCCATGTTTGCGTTGATGATTGGCGTTTACTTTTACGTCATGGTGAATAAACTGAGCGACTTATTCTTGTACATGAATTGGACGAGACCTGTTGACGATATTAATAACAATAAAGCCCATTCTTCGCGACGAATGATGCTCTTACTCAAGATCTAAAATATGATAGTCACGTCAAAGTTCTTTCGGCCTCGTCGGCGAGAAGATGTGCTCTGGCGGCAAGTGTTGACTACTGTTATTCGACCATCCGTTCAAGCACGGAAACTTTGTCGTTGTCTCGGTGAAGAACGCCATCTGATGCGCCAAAGATTCATTTATTTTATTGCGCAATTTGATGGTTTCGTTTCCGCGAGTTCTTTTTCGGTTTTGGTAAAACGCGCGTTCGTCCTCCTCGCCAACGAAGCGAGATTTATCGCGAAGCGCTTCAAGAGTCTGATCGACTGAGGAAAGTTGCGCGTCGATTTCGGAGGCGATGCCGACGTGGTTGATGTCGTAGAGGAGCTCGTTATCCGCGACTGTTGTTTCGCAAATAGTCAATCTGTATGCATAATATTTAGAAAAAGGAGAAAGAGTTGGGTGTATGGTCAGTATTTTTGAACGTTTTTGCAGAAAAGAAGACCCACGTGCTGGCGTGTTCCGTATTCGAATTCGTGTGCGTGTGCGTGTGGATTCGCGCTAATCTCGACGTCAACGCGCTCGGTTCTACGGTGTTTTGTATCTCTGGCATCACGCAGTGTCTTTCGACTTCTGCGCGAGTCATTTACTTTTTTTTCGAAAGAGCTAAAATTTTGGAGCGTACGTGTTGACTTTGGGCGTGTTGACCTCTTCCGCACGAGAGAAAATTGTTCCTTTTACAAAACCCGGCGGTACTAATTTTCGCGCATTATTACAAATACAAAATGCTATTAAATAATCATATCTCATCGTTCATTATAGCTTGTCTGTGCCTTTCCATCGTACGTCCCATGAAATGTAAATTGTGCTCCGTCGCGAGGCTCCATGCCATGGGTTCGTTTGCCCTGTCCAGATGTGCTAAATACGAGAGCGAGTGTTTTCTGCACAATAAACACTTGCACTCGTCGTCGCCACTACTATTTCCTAATATTTCAGCAGGTTTGCCGAAATGCTCTCTATATTCTGATTTTCTATAATTTACTGGCCCATTCTCGGACAAAAGCGTCCCGTGTCGAGCGATTTGAGTCGGGTACGCGCTATCGAACGAATCCACGCCCATGCGTACTCCGTGCGCAATAGACGGCAAATCTCCAATTCCAAGTAAATGATTCGGTTTATCCCTCGGAATGATTGGCATCAAAAACTGTAAAAGTTCTTTCAGCTCTTCCCTGTTCTTCCCTAACGACCCACCAATCGCGTAGCCGTCAAAAGGCAAACTCGTCAAATATTCCACGCTCTTCTTTCTCAACCTCTCATCCACGCCGCCGTGAATAATGGCATACATTGCCTGCTCTTTCACATTCTTCAAGTGCTCGTATAAGCTCCGCGTCTCCCATCTGTGCGACCTATCTACTGACTCTGAGAGCTCTTGTAAACTGATATCGTATTTCGTCAACTCGTCCAAAGGAAGTATAATGTCGCATCCGATGTTCTTTTGCGCTTGCACGCTCGACTCTGGCGTCAACTTCAACGTCGTCCCGTCGCGGTACGAACGAAACGTCACGCCATCTTCATCTACTTTTTCCAATAAATTCTGTTGCTTATGCTTCGTTTTCCCTCGACTCTTCAACTCCTTCGTCCCGGTGCCGCCGTGGTTGCGTTCGCCGTTGTTGTTGTTGTTGTTGTTGCCATTGTTATTCTTATTAGGGGATTTGCTCTCATCCAACTCATCCGCATCCAAACCCAATGAAAACACTTGAAACCCGCCACTATCGCTAATAGTTGGTCTATTTCTCCCTATAAATTTGTGTATTCCTCCGGCTTTTTGTAAATGCTCGTGTCCTGGTTGGAGCAACAAATGGTAGGTATTCGCAAACATCAAGTCCAAGTTGGCATCGTCCAATACCGAATGCGGCACCGCTTTCAACGCGCCTTGCGTGCCAACCGCGACAAAAGCTGGCGTAAATATCGTCCCGTGCGGAGTCGTTATTTTGCACGCTCTCGCCCGAGACCGTTTCGATTCGTGGAGGACTTCGAACGTGAAGAATGGTTTCTGAACGTACTCGGGGAAAGAGTCGTTTTGAATATCTTTTCTGTCGGCGCTGGAATTTTGATGCGCAAATGTTCTGTGAATAATTCCGCGATGAAGATTTCTGTTCGAGGGAGGAGCGGCTATTCTCGTTGCTCTCGTCGTTGTTGCTGTTGTCATCATCGCGAGTCTCTCGGTGAATGCCCAACAGAGAGGGGGGGAGCGCATTTCGGCGCGGTGTGCAACAAAACACCAGATAAAAAAAAGTGATGAGAGTGATGACGAATTTTGTCTTCTGTTTTTGTTTTCTTTCTTCTTTCTCTTGAAAAAATTCAAAAAGAGAAGGGGAGGGAGGAGACTTGGGAGAGAGGGCATGGCTTCATTAGTAGCACACGTTCTCTCCTTTTACGAGAAGAGACGCATAAAAGAGTCACGCGCACAAAAAACGCACGCGACGTATCATCAACCGAACGGAGCATTCAAACACACTTTTCGTGCGTTCGCAACGTTTCTATCGTTGTTGTTGTTGTTCTTCTTCTTCACGAAACAAAAGAAAGATACAAAAGAGAACCAATTTTTGAGAAAAATCAACCTCTCAATCGGCAACCATCATGAGCGCGATGATGGAAAGAAACCAAAACGTCCAACAGAACGCGCAACAAGGACAACAAACGGTCCAGGACGTGTTCGTGAAGGAGAAGATAATGCCACACTGCGTGCGAATTGACGAGCTTTCGGTACGTTGCGATGATATAGGTTTAGATCTTCTTCTTCTTGGAGAAAGATTTTAGACTTTGTCGTCGCCGGAATTTTTGAATCTTCTTCTCCCTTGGAAAGCGTTGGAGGATGCGAGGGTGCACACATTTGCGCTCGCATTTGCAATCTTTGTTTTTCTTTTTTCCTCCTTCTTTATCCTCTCTTCTCTGAATACTACTCACGCGTTCCTCTCCTCTCACTCTCT
>Ga0181553_10003621_pt1 | contig 13293 bp, 9 predicted proteins | sample 011ome_17_FD_133753 | JGI IMG/M metagenome (GOLD analysis project Ga0181553, IMG submission 133753) | Coastal salt marsh microbial communities from the Groves Creek Marsh, Skidaway Island, Georgia - 011502XT metaG (megahit assembly) | ecosystem: Environmental > Aquatic > Marine > Intertidal zone...
ATTCCTTTTATGCTTAAATCAATGTTATTCAAAAGATAATCTGATTTTGCCAGAGGAGGAAACACTCCCGAAACGCCATCTCCAGAATCCAGATGGCATTGAAGGCAAAAATCTTGATAAATTTCTTCACCATCTGCAATACTCTTTTCCAACGGTTTATCTTGATACAGTGCTACCCCTTGCAATAGTGCCACTACAAAGATCCAAGCAAAAAGCAATTTCATCAATTTTCAATCACCTTTAAAATACCCTTTCCTTCAACTCCTAGGTAGAGATGTCCATCAGGCCCTTCTTTTACGTTTCTAACACGTCCGATATCGTTTAGAACTTTCTCGCGCTTGACGACTTTTCCCCGTTTCACGACCAAACGTTCTAAATACTTGAACTTCAATGATCCAACAAATAAATCTCCTTTCCATCCCTTGTAAACCTTTGAACTGGAAAATGCCATACCACTGGGAGCGATGGATGGAACCCAATAGTAAAAAGGTTGCTCCATTCCCGGCATGGCTGTTTTGTCTGTTATTGAGGTGCCACTGTAATTGATCCCATAGGTAATTACCGGCCAACCGTAGTTTTTTCCTTTCTGAATGATGTTGATTTCATCGCCACCTTTGGGTCCGTGTTCATTTTCCCAAATCTCTCCTGTTTCAGGGTGAACGGTCATTCCTTGGGGATTCCTGTGTCCGTAGGAGTAAACTGCTTTTATAGCGCCGTCTTCATTAACGAATGGGTTGTCCTCTGGGATACTGCCATCGAGATTCAGACGGTATATTTTTCCTCCATCTCGTTTCAAATCTTGTGGATTCACATCTCGGTTACCTCGATCTCCAATACCAAAAAATAAATGTCCTTGGTCATCAAAAACAATTCTAGATCCCCAATGTTGTCCTTTCTTGGTGTTTGGAGTTGCTTTGTAAAGCAATTTGACATTGGATAAACTATAGTCATTGAGTTCAGCACTATAAAGGGCTGTATTACCACCCTCATCGCCTTCAACGTTTACACCAGCAGTGAAATAGATAATTTTATTTTTACTAAAATCAGGGTGTAAGGCTATATCGAGTAAACCGCCTTGCCCTCTTTGATATATTTCAGGAAGGCCAGAAACCTCTGTTTTTTCTCCATTCAAAACCCGGTAAAATTTCCCCTTTTTTTCAGTAACCAACAATTCATTTTCACTAATAAAATCCATCCCCCATGGAATTTCAATTCCCTCCACAACAGTGACTGTAGTGTATTTAGTTTGATCCGGGGTTTTTACTTCGGGGGGATTTTCTTGTGAAATACAGGAAGTTAAATAGAAAACAGTCAAGTAAATAGGAATTAAAATATTTTTATTCATTTCGGCTTTTTTTTATTCGAAAGCTTTTTGATAAGCTTTTGTGGTGGTGTAATATTTAGTTATCATATTTGGAATTTCCCAATCTGGAAGCTTTCCTTCTCTGAAGTATTTAAGGTAGTTCTCTGTGACCTGGCCAAAATGTGCTTCATGACCAATTTTAAGGACATCGGGAATTATAATTTTCCACTTCAAACTCGAAATTTTTTCTGCGCTTGTTCCTGGAAATTCGTTTTGAATAGTTGCCAAGGCTTGATTTAAAGTTGTTTCAAAATTTTGCTCTGTCTTGGCATGTACATAAAGCGTAGGCTTGTAGTTTTCCGCTTCGCCTTGTTTAATAATCAAATCACTTTTGGTGCCTCGCATGGTACTTTGATGGGTGTCCCCCGTACCTGGAGGTGCTTCATAATTCCAAATCACTGCTACTTTGGCATGTTTCCCTTTAAGGGTGTAATTGATTTCTCCATTACAGTAAATACTCAGGGTATCGGATTCCACGTCTTTTAAGAGATAATCTGGATATTGGTTTAATTTAGTAATTTTTTTGAATTGATCGGGACTGAGATTAGTAGTCCAACGTTTGGATGAGATGATTTCCACATCCGAGCGATCTAGAATTTGATTTGGAAAAGTCTCCCACTGTACCAAGTCAACTAAGTGCGTCGTTACGTCCACAATTCCCTCCCCTTGTTGATCAGTGTCGAGAAACCAGGCGGGACGGACCAAAGGCTTTCCAGATACAATTTTTGACAAATGATGAACACTTACCTTACTGATGGCTGGCTCGGAAGGAGAACCATCTACCAAGGAACCAAAAACATTAACATTCATGGAAAGCGCTTTTTGGATACTTGTAGTGACCTCAAAGCGTTCTGTCATGATATCATAAACCAGTAGATTTTTTTCTTTGGCAATTTCGAAAACCTTTTCAAGTTTTTTGAATCCTTCTTCATTGATGACCAGAGGTTTGTCTGCATAGACATTTAACCCTGCATTGACTGCTGCCAGAATGTAATCTATTTTTTTTGAGTTTTTTCCAGAGACAACCATTACATTTCCTGGTTTTTGATCGATCATATCATCGAGGAAATTTTCACTAAAATGTGTTCTGATGGTCCAGTTGGTTGGGTTGTCCTCTCTACTGTTATACCCTTCAATTTTGTTAAGAAAATCCCTTACCTCAGGACCATCGGGTGCATAAACATCAACCACGGCATCGATTTCATCATAGGAGGTTTTTTGAATCAAAGCTGCATGAAAGTGACCTGGATCAAGTGTCATCAGCTTTACTTTGGAAGTTTCATTATTTTCTCCACAACTCAGTGTGAGTAGGAGAAATAGGGAAAGTGATATTTGTTTCATGAAGTAAATTAAATTTTTAAATGATTGGTTCCATAGGGTTTTCTTTGTGGTCTACTCAAAAGTGCATTAGCCTCGTCATCGTTGATGAATTTTTGATTTTTGGAATCCCAATGCAGTTTTCTGGGGACCTTCATTGCAATGTGGCTGATCAGGCAAACCACACAAGCCATATGTCCCATATCTACAGGGGAAATAGGTGCTTTTCTGGATTGAATACAATCCAGCCAGTTGCCATGTTGATCATCAATCTTATACAAATGGATCTCATTGGCACCAATCTCTGAGCTGAGGATTTTAGGATCTGAGGCGTCCAAAGCTTTTTTACTTTTTTCAAGTGCCACAGGATCAGAGCTGGAAGCCACATAAGCACCTCGAGACACAAAGATCCATCCTTCAGATCCCTCGTAGCGTATTCCATTGGGGAAGCCACCAGAGGTAATGACGGTGATCCCATTGTCGTATTCATGTTTTACCATAAAATCTCCGTGTACATTCCAAAGCCCTGATTTAGGAAAATCAGCGATGGCTTGAACTGAGGTTGGCCCTTTTAACTCTGTATCCATGCCCCATGCGGCAGAGTCATAGTGGTGTTGTCCCCATCCAGTGATCATTCCGGCGCCATAATTTTCGTGTCGAAGCCATCCAGGTCGGCCATAGCCCACTTGAGGGTGTACTCCTATTTCTGTGTAAGGAACTTCAGGGGTTGATCCCAACCACATATCAAAATTTAGATTTTCGGGGATGGGCATTTGTGGTGCTTCTGGCCCTCCTGGATCGCCAGGGAGTCCGATTTTAACTGTTTCTAATTTTCCGATTCTTCCATTTCTCACCAACTCAGCGGCAATTCTGAATTGGGGCATGGCTCTTTGTTGTGTTCCTACTTGGAGGATGACATTGTTTTTTTTCACTGCATTCACCAGTTGCCTGCCTTCATCCACGGTGAGTGAAGTGGGCTTTTGGAGGTAGATGTCTTTTCCTGCCATTGCGGCTTCCATTGCAGGCTGCGCATGCCAGTGATCGGGAGTAGAAATCAAAACGGCATCGATGTCCTTATCGTTCAGCATTTCCCGATAGTCCTCATACATTTTGGTACCCTTGTAACTGGACTTTTTCTTTTTTTCTTGATAGAATTGATCCACCAAAATTTTTCCATCTTTCATTCTGTTGGTGTCCGGATCACATACCGCCATTACATTGGCTACATCGAAAGCCATTGTGTCTGGGAGGTCATGTGAACGGGCAATACGGCCACAGCCAATCTGACCGATATTAATTTTGTTACTGGGGGCGTCTTTTCCCAATACACTCGCGGGAACGATGTTTGGGAAACCTGCCAAAGCTACAGTTCCTAAGGCACTATTTCCAATGAATTTTCTTCTTTTCATCCTTATAAATTTTTATAATTAATCTCTGGTTGAAAAGCAAATGCTTTCCAATGTTGTTCTGCTTCTTCGAGGGTAATTTTACCATCAAAAATCAACATACGGTAATTCAATTGGTAAGTCTTTTGGGGTTCGATTTTCCATTCTTCATGACGGATAGGACAGAATTGAAAAAACATATCCCCTCTACCACTATTAGCATCTAAGGGCCAAACTCTCATGGGTTCGGGGTGGGACTGATTGTCAGGGTGGCTCATGAATAACACACCAGTGGTTCCTTTTCCGTCTTGGGACACACCATAAACCATGGCCCATCTTGCTGAGGAACCATCGGCAGCGACTCTATTTTTTCCTTCAGAGGTAATCACTTCACAATTTTCCTTATTCCATTGTTCTTTGAAACGGAAGCCCAATCCCCCTCCATATCGATAGGCTTCAAATAAGATTCCATTTTTTAAAGGAGATTTGAACTTGGAGGTATAGTCAATAAAATATTGATTGGGTTTGTTGTTTTTCCAAACTTTGACATTTAATTCTTCATTAATGGCCACTTTTGGTCCTTCTTTGGCGGTTAAGTTAATGTGTTCTTGATTGGCACTAAAACCAGCAAAAACTTTTCCTGATTCAAAACCATTAAAAGACTTGAACAGTACAGTACCTTGACCCTCTTTTAGATTCCAAAAATCAACACCAACATCATCGATTCGGGTTCTGGTCCAGGGCCCCCAAATGCCGTAATGGTGGTAATGATCAGGAGGTTGAATTCTGGAAAGGGTGTCCCCTTTGGAGGAGATTACGGGATGAATATAGCCTGATTTTTGATACAAAGGGTTTACACCTTGTGGAGGCATTTTAGTTTGGTATCGATAGTGAATAAGAGATTTGTCATTGTGTGTAAGCATGAGGTCTCCATCTTCTTTTTTGTAACCAAAAGGGGAGCGTATATTTTTATCAGTGAGGCCCACAAAACAATAGGTGGTTTTGATTCCCTCTTCGTTATTGTGTTTGAACCATGCTTTATTTTCATGTTCATCAATCTGATAAGCTCTGGTTTGATTCCCTTTAACCGATTTTTTAATCAATACCATTCCCTTTTCCCAACATGCTATTTGAGTGTTATTAAGTGAAATTGAAATTGGCCTATCCTCGGAGATGGGGTTTGAATCGGTTACTTCAAAGCACAAACAATTTTTGTCTTGTGCACTGCTATTCCATACAAAAAATATAATGGTAAAAAGGTACAAGTATTTTATATGGCAATAACTAATCATTTAGAGGAAAAAAATCTAAAACAGGTTTGTCGTGATCGCACACAATCTGAAAGTAAATTTAATAAATTCATTTATCTTTAATCAAATAATTATAACTAATCTTGTTTCGATTAAATTAATATTAATGAAATCCAATTTTAAATCCTCTATCCTTATCTTATCTTTTTTTATTTACTCAGGACTTCAATCCCAAAGTTTTTCGCCTTTTGATTTGAATTCGGATTGGACAGCTAAAATAAAATCGACCGTAAGTGAATTTGAAAAAATCAAATTGAGTAAACCCAAAAAAGTGTTGATTTTTTCGCTTCATACGGGTTTTAAGCATTGGACAATACCGCATACAGAAGCAGTAATGAAAATTATTGCTGAGGATGCCGGAGGATTTGAAGTTACCTTATCTAAAGATATTTTTGATTTTGAAAAGGATCGACTCTCTGAATTTGATGTGGTCATCCTGAATAATAACTGTTCGATAGGACCGGGTAGAAACATGTTCTTGGATGTGCTGAAAGACGATTCTCTTATGGATGAAGAATCAAAACAAAAAAAAGCATCGCAATTGGAACGTAATCTGATCCGATATATAGAAAAAGGAAAAGGACTAATGGTTTTGCATGGTGGTATTGTGATGCAAAATAATTCAATTGATTTTAGTGGTATGGTAGGAGGGAGTTTTGATTTTCACCCCGCTCAACAGGAACTGCACCTCAAGCTTCACGACCCCAACCACCCCTTAGTGTCTGGTTTTGATCCCAAAGGTTTTGTTCACTATGACGAACCGTATTTTTTTAAAAACGCTTATTATAGGTATGATTTCAGGCCTTTGCTATACATTGAGTTAGACGAGATTAAGATGAAACGCGAACGTCCCAGCGACAAAATAAAATACGTTTCTTGGATCAAACGCCATGGAAGGGGCAGGGTTTTCTATTCTTCTCCTTCACACAATGCGCAAAGCTATGAGCAACCCGAGTTGCTCGCATTTCTCCAAAAGGGTCTTCTATATGCTGCTGGACTGCTTGATTGTGATGATTCTCCGATTGGGCTTAATAGATAATTTTAAAATTTATTTATGAAACATACTTTTTTAATTGTTGCAATATTAATGGCGAATTTTCCTATGGCTCAAGAATTCCAATCTGATATTTTTAGCCATAAAAATGGTCAGCTACCCTTTAGGATACTTTTGCCAGAAAATTTTGATGCCAAAAGATCCTATCCTTTGGTTCTTGTACTTCATGGTGCGGGCGAGCGAGGCGATGACAATGTTTCTCAGTTGATCCACGGGAGTTATTTATTCCAATCTAAGAAATTCAGAGCTGAATATCCTTCTATTGTTGTTTTCCCTCAATGTCCAAAGGACTCCTATTGGGCCAATGTACTAAGGGATTATGAAAAACCTTTGGATCAAAAATATAGGTATTCAAAAGTCTTGCCTGAAAACCCTCAATTGGAAATTGTTGAAGCATTTTTAGAACACATCGGTCAACAATACAACATCGATCCCTCTCGTCGTTATGTTGGAGGATTGTCTATGGGAGGGATGGGGACCTTTGAGCTGGTTAGCAGAAATCCTGATTACTTTGCTGCTGCTTTTCCCATTTGTGGGGGAGGCCATCCAAATTGGGCACCCCTTTTGCAAAAAACGCCTCTGTGGATTTTTCATGGCGAAAAAGACAATGTGGTACAGGTCAAATTTTCTGTGGCAATGTTTGATGCTCTAAAAGCAGTTGGCGCCCCAGTGAAACTGACCTTATATCCTGAGGTTCTCCACGACAGTTGGCACAATGCATTTGCCGATCCTGCGCTTATGGAATGGTTGTTTTCGAATCAAAAAAAGTAGGGGTCTTGTTCAAGCCAATCCAGTGAATTAAAATTTATTCGTCAGCAGGTCTTTCCCAAATTCTTTTGCCGTTGATGTCATATAGATCTCCAGGGGTCATAGTGAACATTCGCAATTGTTCTTCTTTAAATTGTCTTCCCAAGCCTTTGGGCTTTTTTCTTGCCGCTGCAATTCTGAGGTCAATTTGTGTTTTTAAAGAGTCAAGTACTAAATTGTAGAATGGGTCATTGACCAAATTTATCATTTCCGCACTGTCATTTTCGTGATCGTAGAGCTCATAACCGTGTTCTCCATCCTCTCCCCATTTGGTCAATCGATATCTTTTGGTCTTAATTGTATAGCCTTGTATTCCAGATTCCTTGAAGTTTAAATTCCCGTGTTGAGAAGCTCTCCATCTAGTCAGAGCACTTTCTCTAACCATGTGTTTATCATTATTAAAGACGGGGACTAAACTTTTTCCGACAATATGTTGCGGGGCTTCAATATTTGTAAGATCCATTAAGGTAGGATAAATATCAATTAACTCAACCGGTGAGTTGGATCTCACCCCTTTTTTGATACCGGGTCCAGAAAAAATTAATGGAACTCTTGTGGCATTCTCAAACAAGGTCTGCTTTTGCCAATGGCCATGTTCCCCCAGATGATAGCCGTGATCTGAGGTGAAAACAACTATGGTGTTTTTATCGAGGCCGGTTTGTTTTAGCTTTTTTAGTATTCTTCCTACTTGGGCATCAACAAAAGTGGTGGTGGCATAATAGGCTTCCTTTATTTCTTGAGCTAATTTGAATTTGGATTGATCATTGAGGAGGGTCTGGTCTTTTTTCCACCTGACTGATAGCGCCGCAGGCAGGGGAATGGTACTTAAATATTCATCAGAACTACCGTCATATGGGATTTCCATATCGTCCATTTCGTATAGGTCAAAATATTTTTTGGGAGCCACATAAGGGGTGTGGGGTCTGTACATTCCAACAGCCAGAAAAAACTTTTTTCCACTTTTTGAAAATTTATCCAATTGCTCTATGGCTTCTGTAGCCCCGATTCCATCGGTTTGTTCTTCGTCTTTTCCGTCTGCCGCTAGCCAACTCAAGGTTCCACCGTATTTTCGTTTACTTAGCGTATTAATTTTGTATTCCTCTTCTTTATCTCTTCCATATGGATTGATGGTGTAATCCCATGTAGAAATATCATCTTGACCAGATGAGCCTATGGTTCCTGGATTTCCATAATGATAAATTTTACCAATTCTGACAGAGGTGTACCCCCTTTGGCGATAGCGCTGTCCCAGTGTTACCACATCGGGTATGGTTTGTCTTAAATCAACATTGAGCATGGTGTGCATGGTTTGATCGGAATACATACCTGTCATTAGGGAAACTCTCGAGGGGCCACACAGTGGAAATTGAACATGTGCATTCTCAAAAAGGACTCCCTCGCGGGCCAATTTGTCAATATTGGGACTGATTACCTGAGGGTGACCATAGCTTCCCAAATCGCAGTTTAGGTCATCTGTCATTATAAAAAGAACATTTAAATTGTCATTTTCAATCTGGGTTTTTTTTGAGTGACATGATGTCAATAACAATAGAATTAATATAATGTGTGGCATATTGGATTGATTTTACAGTTTAATTATTTTTGAATGATACGAATTATACGTTCTGCTCATTTGGTTTTTCATACCTGGACTGAAACCAAGTAGGGCTCAATTTGTTTTATTTCTCCTCTTCCATAACAACTAACAGCTGATTTTTTTTAAAGAACTGTTGTTCAAATGTCAAATCATCGAGAAAGTTCAGCTGGTTGTTTTCATCCCGAAGAAACAATGGAATTTTATTTTTTTCTTTATTGATCGAGGATAGTTTTTCGATTAAATCCTCTTCATTCAATACGGTGTTTTCAGTTATAGAAAAATCTTTACCCACAGTTTCAACCCTAAGTAAATCTTCAACGCCAAATAAGAGGGCCTTATCACTACTATTGGAGGACTTGACTTCATCAGCCCGATAAAGCCTGAAAGCTCCGTTTTCTCCAAATTGAGATTTGAACTTACGAACAGCGTATTTATCAATTTCCTCATTTCCAGTTAAAGCAAACAAATAACCAACCTCGCTTAGTTCCAAGTCGTTCAATAGTTCATTGGAATAAATATTTGAATTTATCGCATTCAATCCATTCCTTTTTGCTTCAGACACCTTAGACTTGTTGGAGTCGGTCAAAACTACTTTTTTACCTGTGCTCTCTAAATAAAGGGCAATTTGTCTCGAAAATTTTGATGCTCCAATGATTAACATGTCTTCGGAATTTTTTAAAAACACCCCGAGTATTTTGGATAAAGTACGAGCAGTTAAAGAATTCAAAAAAACAGTTCCAAAAACAACCATAAAAACCATGGGTGAAAGGAACTCTGCATTTTCCATTCCATCACTCACCAGCTTGATTCCAAAAAGAGATGCTATACCCGCAGCGACAATTCCTCTCGGTCCAATCCAACTAATAAAAATTTTCTCTTGGTAACTTAAAGATGAATTCGAAGTTGAAATAAAAACACCCAAAGGTCTTATTACAAGAATTAAAATTGAAAACACCAATAATGACTGCCAGTTTAAAATCAGTTTGATGTCACTTAATTGGATATTAGAAGCTAATAAGATGAAAAGTATGGAAATCAATAAAACGCTTATAGACTCCTTGAATTTCATCAGATCATCGAATTGAGGCAGATCCGAATTGCCCAAAAAGACTCCCATTACTACCACTGATAAGAGTCCTGATTCGTGGGCAAAAACCTCGGAAAAAACAAAAACAGTTAGTACCGAACCAAGTACCAATACGTTTATCAAAAAATTGGGAATTAAATTTTTTTTGATAGAAAAAGCAATCAGTTTTGCAGAAACATATCCAATCAGAATTCCCAAAAATAAAAATTTCGAAAATTCGTAAAATGTTATTAGTGAATAGGATTTGTCCTCTCCTGCGTTAATAAATTCAAATACCAATACGGCCACCAAAGCTCCAATAGGATCGATCAAGATGCTTTCCCACTTTAATAGAGTAGAAACATTTTTCTTTAGTGGAATATTTCGTAGAATTGGAGAAATGACTGTAGGACCGGTTACTATGACCAGTGCAGAAAAAAGGAATGATATTTCCCAGCTGATACCAAGTATATAATGAGTAGGTATAGCTACTCCAATAAAAGTAGTTATTGCCCCCAATGTGATCAACTTTGCAATCACTGGCCCCATTTTTTTTAACTCAGAAAACTTAAGAGTTAGTCCTCCCTCGAAAAGGATGAGACCGATTGATAGAGAAATAAAATGAAATAAAATTTGTTCTGGAAGCAAACCCTCTGTTCCATTCCATATTGGTTCGATCCATTTGGTGCCATCTGAACTAAAATATTCAGCAGAAATTGGTCCTACAATAAGACCTGTCATAATTAAAGGAAGTATGGCAGGAATTTTAAACTTCCATGCAAAATATTGGGATAAAACTCCCAGAATAAGAACTCCAGCCAATTCAAACATAGTCTATAATATTAGGAAATTCCTCATTAATTTCGATAATAATTAAAAGATAAGTTATGTGATTAATATGAACAAATATTCTCATTTTAAAAAAATAAATGAGGAATGATGAACCTCAATATTTAATTTTCCATAAACTGTTTTGTGTCAAAATGAGTATTGCTTTATGCATCCCATGCCCTTTTAGTGTTGCAATTTTTTACAATTCCATTTCATTATTAATGCCCCACTTCTGTCATCTTTTTTTGCTATTCTTATTTAGCTTTTAACTATTAAAAATGGCAATTTAGATTTATTGATTACATCTTTGTATTGACCATACTGGGCTAAAATTCCTTTTTTGAGGGGATTATGAATGCACAAAGATTTGATTCGTAAAGTTTCCGATGTAATCCTTGAAATCAATCCGGAGTTTCCTTATGCCCGATCCTTTGCCACCAATTTATTTGAGATCGCCAACAACGAAATTTATTTTGGAGAACACCTCCCAAGTTTAACCAATATTAAAATCAAGGATGATGATTATTCTCAAGTGAATGATCTTTTGAAATTCTATAAATCAAAAGTTATCGGTTTACGGGATGAGTAAATATTTTCTGTAATAAAATAAAATTTTCAATTCCTGGTTATATTACTCCTTCTCAACTGATTGTAGACCCTTTCCTAAGTTCAACTTCCCTTGGATCGGTATGACTTAAATCGATTAACCATCTCCTATTTTATTTATTTTACTTTCAATTCCGTATCATTTAATAAACTCACATTACCCTCTGGATCGATTTGATAACCTTCAGGAGTATCCGTCGTTGGGATCATTTTCTTGTATAAAACTTTTGATTTGCAACCGATGTTCTCACAATATCTTCATTATAACAACCCCCCATATTCTTTCCTTTAATATTTGGTGGCTATGGTGAATATGAATCTCAATCGGATCTAAAATTTATAAAGTTGATTACCTATCTCAATATAAGGGAAATGAAGGGTTGTGGTATTTTGTGAAATATCCATCTCAATGAGATAAGAAAATATACTTTTGAGAGAATGGAAAAAATCAAAATTGAGGATGTAAATTTCGAATTTAAAAGCCGAAATTATACTTTTGTTGAGTCGCTTAAGGAGACAATAATAAATTATCACAATGCATCAAAACCCACTAAATCATTTTAATTTCAAGTGTATCCCCTTTTTGACTTTTACCGCTACCTTGTTTTTTTCGGTATTATACGGTCAATCATTAGAAAATAAAAGATTTGAGGGATACCGTGCCATATGGTTTGAACTCAATCAGAAATATGAATATGGTGATAAGTACTCAGGGGCATTGGGAACCTATACTGCTAAACATCACCCTCTGGCCCTATATTCAAAAGAAGCGGATAAGACTTTTTTTGTTTATGGCGGTACCAAATCAGAAAACAGCAAACACCTGCTCTGCATGATTGGGGCCTATGACCACACTTCGGGGAAGGTTTCTCAACCTTTGGTTGTGTGTGATAAAATGGGCGTTGACGACCCTCACGACAATCCGTCTATTTCCATGGACGATCAAGGATACCTATGGGTATTTGTTAGTGGAAGGGGAAGAAGCCGTATGGGTTTTAAATACAAAAGTAAAAAACCTCACAGCATAGATGGTTTTGAGAAAATCAGTACCGAAGAAATGACCTACCCACAACCCCAAAAAACAAAATGGGGCTTTTTTAATTTTTTCACCAAATATACGGGTGTACGGCAGTTGTATTTTGAGACGAGTGAAAATGGGAAAGAGTGGTCTGAAGACAAAATGTTGGCCGCCATTCCAGAAAAGGCAGGAGAAAAATCGGGACATTATCAAGTGAGTGCTCAATTCAAAGAAAAAAAAGTAGCTACTTTTTTTAATCGGCATCCCAATGGAATCGTAGACAAAAGAACGGACCTCTACTATATGGAAAGCGACGATAATGGAGAAACCTGGACAACGGTTAACCAACAACCGCTGTTGACCCCTGTGGTGGAGATTGACTCTCCCTCAAGAGTGATACATTACGCTAGCTTAAATAAAAATATCTACCTCAAAGACATGGTTTTCGATTCTGAAGGGAACCCCATTTGTCTTTACATCAGAAGCAATGGCCACGAGCCCGGTCCAAACAGCAGCCCCTATGAGTGGTGTGTTACTGTTTGGAATGGGACGGAATGGCTGACCCACTTAATTACGGTTTCCGACCACAACTATGACATGGGCAGTTTACTGTACCAAAACAACAGACTCTACCTTGTAGCTCCAACGGAAACGGGTCCTCAAAAGTGGGGTGTTGGAGGTGAAGTACGTCTCTGGAGCTCAGCGGATATGGGGAAAAACTGGGTTGTTGAAAAACAACTCACCCAGAAAAGTACTTTTAATCACTCCTACGTAAGAAAGTCAGAGCATTTTAAATCCCCATTTGTGTTTTTCTGGGCGAATGGTGATGCACACAGTTTCAGTAAATCAGCCCTGTTTTTTGGAAATTTGGAGGGTGAGGTATGGCAACTTCCCTACACTATGAAAGATGAATATGAAACCCCAAAAAAAATAAATTTA
>Ga0181553_10003623_pt1 | contig 13293 bp, 6 predicted proteins | sample 011ome_17_FD_133753 | JGI IMG/M metagenome (GOLD analysis project Ga0181553, IMG submission 133753) | Coastal salt marsh microbial communities from the Groves Creek Marsh, Skidaway Island, Georgia - 011502XT metaG (megahit assembly) | ecosystem: Environmental > Aquatic > Marine > Intertidal zone...
GTTTGAAAGAGGGTGATGATTGGTGCTTGTGTGCTCCTCGGTGGGTTGAAGCTTATAAAGCAAACTGCGCACCAAAGATTTACTTGACCAAAACCCACGAAAAAACCTTAGAGTTAGTTCCTTTAAAGATTTTAAGAGAGTACGCGCTAGATATTAATTAGTTGCTATCAATATAGTGCCTAATTCTTTTTAAGAGCTCTTTTTAAAAAAATTTTGATCCATCAAGGGACTTTCTTCAACTTCGAGATGCCAGTTTATTTTAGATACTGTTAATAAAATTAATAAAGTTTTTTCTGGGATTGTGTCTGAGGTATCTCAAAGCAAAATTAAAAAAACCAGTGTATTATTATTAAAAAAATTTGAGCAATTATGACAAAGTTTAATGAAGATTCGAGAGTAAAAATACCCTCCATCCTTCATTTAATGCGCTTAGGGTATGATTATTTGTCGTTAAAAGATCCCAGTATTCAATGGGATGAATCCACCAATATCTTCACCGATATCTTTAAAAATAGCATAGCTAAAATTAATGAAGACATCTCTGACTTTGACATCGAAAAGTGCTATGACGAAGTATCTCTCTCCCTTGAAAATGAGGATCTGGGAAAAGCCTTCTATGAGAAGCTAATAAATAGATCAGGCCTCAAGCTGATTGACTTTGACAATTTCAATAACAACACCTTTAACGTTGTTACCGAGCTAACTTATAAAAAAGATGACGATGAATTTAGACCTGACATCATTCTCCTGATCAATGGAATGCCTTTGTTTTTTATTGAAGTTAAAAAGCCGAATAATCGAGACGGAATTTTGGCTGAGCACAATCGGATTAAATCACGATTTCAAAACAAAAAATTTAGACAGTTTGTCAATATTACCCAGTTAATGGTTTTCTCAAATAATATGGAATATGACGATAGCTCACCTGAAAAAATTGAAGGCGCATTCTATGCATCAGCATCTTATAAAAAACCAATATTTAATTACTTTCGAGAAGAGGAGAGTTTTAATTTAGAAGAGCTCTTGCGTGAGATCCCAGATGAACTTGAAACAACCGTTCTCAAAGACAATAATTTACTAAGCATTAAGGACTCTCCAGTCTTTATTACTAATAAAAACTCCAATACACCTACAAACAGAATTTCTACCTCATTGTTTTCGCATGACCGATTGGCATTTATTTTAGAGTTTGGTTTGACTTATGTTAATACAAAGAAGGGTCTAGAAAAACATGTCATGCGTTATCCTCAGATGTTTGCAACTAAAGCAATCGAGAGAACAATTGAGAATGGTATCAAGAATGGCATTATTTGGCATACCCAAGGAAGCGGTAAGACGGCCTTAGCTTTTTATAACGTTAAATACCTTTCTAATTATTTTCAGAAAAAAAAGGTTATCTCCAAGTTTTATTTTATTGTTGATAGGCTAGATTTATTGATACAGGCAAGCATTGAGTTTATATCTCGTGGCTTGGTTGTTCACAATATTGACTCAAGAGATGATTTTGCACGTGATATAAAAAAAATCAATGCTATTAATAATGATTCCGGTAAACCAGAAATTACTGTTGTTAATATTCAAAAGTTTGCTGATGACCCAGCTGTGATTAAAAATACAGATTACCAACTCAATGTTCAAAGAGTGTTCTTTTTGGATGAGGTGCATCGAAGTTATAACCCCAAAGGAAGCTTTTTGGCGAACTTGGAGCAGTCTGATAGAGACTCTATTAAAATTGGTCTGACAGGCACGCCACTGCTAGGCGCCGAATATAATTCTAGATCACTCTTCGGTGATTATATTCATAAGTATTATTACAATTCTTCAATTAAAGATGGTTATACACTGCGTCTTATCCGTGAAGAAATAGAATCCAGTTATAAACTAACGTTGCAAAAAGTTTTAGAAGAAATTGAAGTTCTCAAAGGTAATGCCAGCAAAGATGTAGTTTTTGCGCATCCTAAATTTGTTGAACCAATGCTTAATTACATAGTTATGGATTTAGAGAAAGCTCGCATATCAATGGACAACAATGGAATCGGAGGCATGGTTATTTGCGACTCTGCTGATCAAGCAAAAATAATGTATAAAATTTTTCAAAATAACTATTCTAATAAAGATGAATCACCTAATCACCTGTTAATTGGAGATGGAGAAAGCTATATCGCTAAACAAAAAAAAGAAAGCAAGGTAAAAACAGCTGCGCTTATTTTGCATGATATTGGTACAAAAGAAGATCGAAAAAATCAAGTTCAAGCCTTTAAGAATGAAGAAATTGATTTATTGTTTGTATATAACATGCTTTTAACCGGATTTGATGCTCCTCGCCTTAAGAAGCTTTATATTGTACGAGTTATAAAAGCGCATAATTTGCTACAAGCCCTTACAAGAGTTAATCGAACCTATAAAACATTTAGTTATGGCTATGTTGTTGATTTTGCAAATATTGAAAAAGAGTTTGAAAGAACAAACGCTGACTATTTCCAGGAATTGCAATCTGAGTTAGGAGATGAATTAGAAAGTTATAGCAATCTATTTAAGTCTAGGGAAGAAATTAATTCTGAAATCGGCGAGATCAAGGATGTATTATTTCATTTTGATACTAAAAATGCTGAAATATTTTCCAGGCAGATTACTGAAATTAACTCTCGCCCTGAAATATTAAAAATTACGCAAGCTCTTAACAATGCAAAAAGTCTTTACAATCTTATTAGGCTGAGCGGTGACTATGAAATGATTGAAAGCTTAGATTTTCAGCAACTTAGTGTCCTATCTAGAGAAGCTAACAATAGGCTTGCACTAATTAATTTAAAGGAGAGTATAGAAAATAAAGTAGATGATACAAACCTACTCAATTCTGCTTTAGAAGATGTCATCTTTGCATTTACAAAAATTGGTGAAGCAGAGATGTTACTTGCTGATGAACTTAAAGATACCTTGCAAAAGACTCGGGAGGGTCTTAATGGAAACTTTGATCACCAGGATCCTAAATTCATATCTTTAAAAGAGGAATTGGAGCGTCTATTCAATAAGAAGAATTTGAGCGAAGTTTCACAGCAAGAAATTAAAAAAAATATTAACGCACTTAATAAAATTAATTTACAGGCGAAGGAACTTGAACGCGTAAATCAATTATTAAAAGCTAAATATGATAATGATGAGAAGTATGCTCGCGTACATAAACGCCTAATGGAGAAAGACCCACTTACAGAAACTGAGAGTAAGCTGTTCGATGCGCTAAGTGGCCTTAAGCTAGTTGTAGATGATCATGTGCAGCAAAATTCTAAAATGCTGGATAATGAAGAATTTGTAGAGAGAATGATTGAACGTTTAATCATTGCTGAATTTAAAGAAAAACAGAATATATCATTGACAGCGCCTTTAGTAAGGAGAATTAATGGATATTTAGTGAGAGAATACATAAACGAATATAACGGCATAGCTGCATAAATTTAATCTTTAGGAAATAGGATGACGAAAGTCCAAGAATTTGAAAGACAAACTAAAATTCTCATCGACGAGTTAAAAGCTGTATGTGCCAACTATGGCTTAGGTAATGATGGAAATGAGTATAAAATTATTGCTCAGGTTTTTCTTTATAAATTCCTCAATGATAAATTCATATACGAAGTAAAGAAATTAAATGCTGAAATTGATCATGCCGATAACGTGGATGAGGTCTTACGAAACTTCAGTGCTGATGAATACGAAATGCTAATGATGCAACTACTCGAAAGCACAGCACAGATTAGTCCTGACCAATTTATCTCATCACTATTCATCCAACAAAATGAACCAAATTTTGCTGATCTTTTTGACAAAACATTGATTGATATCGCTAGAAAAAATAGCGGAATTTTCTCTGCCATAACTAATGAGGGACAAAAAATAGCTCTCTTTGAGGATATAAGTCATTATGTTTTTAAGGATCGTGATGGATTTTGTAAGGCTATTATTAATAAACTTGTTGGATTTAGTTTTGAAAATATATTTGATGAAAAATTTGATTTTTATGCAAGCATCTTTGAGTATCTTATTAAGGACTACAATAACGATAGTGGAGGTGTGTATGCTGAGTATTTTACTCCACATGCTGTTGCAAAAGTTATGGCGCGCTGTTTAGTTAATGAAGACGTTGATAATGTTACCTGCTACGATCCATCAGCAGGCTCAGGAACTCTTTTGATGAATCTAGCTCACGAAATTGGTGAAGATAAGTGCACTATTTACTCCCAGGATATCTCTCAAAAATCATCCTCGTTCCTTAGGTTAAATTTAATCCTCAATGATCTTGTTCATTCCATACCCAATGTTGTTCAAGGCAATACTATTCTTGAGCCTTACCACAGATCAGAAAACGGCAACTTTCAAAAATTCGATTACATCGTAGCAAATCCACCATTCAAATTAGATTTTTCTGACTATCGCGATCAGTTAGAGGATTCAGATCGATTTTTTGCTGGAGTTCCTAAAATTCCAGCTAAAAAAAAGGACTCTATGGCAATTTATCTGTTATTTATGCAACATATTATCCATTCCTTAAGCAAGACCGGAAAAGCTGCTATTGTCGTGCCCACCGGATTTATAACTGCCCAAAGTGGAATCGATAAAAAGATAAGACAAAAACTAGTGGAAGAGAAAATGTTATCGGGAGTTGTGAGCATGCCTTCCAATATTTTTGCAACTACTGGTACCAATGTTTCCATTATTTTTATAGATAAGGAAAATAAAGACGATGTTATATTAATCGATGCTTCAAATCTTGGTAAAAAAGTAAAGAAGGGAAAAAACCAAAAAACTTTATTAAGCGATTCTGATGAGCAGCAAATTATCGATACTTTTAGTACCAAAGAAGCCCTTGATGATTTCTCTGTAGTTGTTAGTTACGAAGATATAGTGGCGAAGAACTTCTCACTTAGTGCTGGACAGTATTTTGACATAAAGATTGATTATGTGGATATAACACAGGAAGATTTTGAAAAAAAACTGGAACATTTTTCCAAAAATTTAGGTGCCTTATCTCATCAATCAGCTGAATTAACAGAAAAAGTTAGAAAGCAGTTAAAGATATTGAAATATGGGGATTAACAGATGGGAAAAAGCACAGCTTAAGACTCTATGTAATAGAATTGGAGATGGCTTGCACGGTACCCCTGAGTATTGCAACAATTCAGATATATTCTTTATCAACGGAAATAATTTAGTAGATGGCAAGATTATAATCTCTAAAGATACCAAGGAAGTGCCTGATTTTGAATGGCAAGACAATTTTATTGAGCTTAATAAAAATTCTTTACTACTATCTATTAATGGCACGATTGGGGAGATGGCTTTTTATAATGATGAAAAGATAATGCTCGGAAAGAGTGTGGCATATTTAAATTTTAAGACAGGAATAAATATTTTTTACTACTATTATTTCCAACTTAAGAATATCCAAAAATATTTTTACCAAAACGCAACTGGGTCAACAATTAAAAATCTTGGGTTGAAGTCTATACAGGAATTTGAAGTTCCTTATCCAAATTTAAAAAGCTGGGAGCCTATTGCTAATTTATTAAGTGATATAGACAAAAAAATTGAGATTAATAACCAAATAATTTTGGAATTAGAAACCATGGCTAAGCTAATTTATGACTATTGGTTTGTACAATTCGATTTTCCAGATGAGAATGGTAAGCCCTATAAATCATCAGGAGGAAAAATGGTCTACAACGAAGCGCTAAAACGAGAAATTCCTGATTTGTGGAGTGAAGTCAAGCTTAAAGATATTATTACTCGAAGTGCGACCGGGCTTAACCCTAGAAACAACTTTAGCCTTGGTGAAGGAGAGAACTATTACATCACTATTAAGAGTATAGAAAATGGGAGGATTATTTTTGATGATAGATGTGATCGCGTAAGTGATGAGTCACTGGAAATAATTGATAAAAGGTCTAACCTGCAAGTTGGTGACGTCTTGTTTACAAGTATTCAGCCGGTGGGGGTGACTTATCTTATACAAGAAAAGCCTGCTAATTGGAATATTAACGAATCGGTGTTCACGATAAGAGCCGACTCTGAAAGAGTTACATCTGAGTTTTTATATATGATGCTATCTAGTAGTGAAATCAGAGCATTTACAAAACAATCTTCTACGGGGAGTATTCATAAAGGTATAAGGCACGGTGTCCTTAAAGCCTTTAATTTGCCGTATGGCGGGAAAGGCATTACTAAGTCTTTTTCGGAAGTAGTAAGCCCAATGCTTCTGAAATCCTTTTTATTAGATAACGAGAATCAACAATTACGGCAACTCCGAGACTGGATCTTACCTATGCTGATGAATGGGCAAGTTAAAATTTAGATAGAATGAAATTTGTTATCAAAAAGATAAAAATAATTTGAGATTATTTAAAATGAAAATACTTTATATAGATATGGATAATGTTTTTGTTTCGAGGATATAGAGATTTAAAGTAATCTGGGCTTATTCAATATGAAAGAAAAAAATCTGCTTTCTAAAATTCTTACTGAACTGGTAAAAGAATTAGGTTTTTCTAAAAAAAAACTATTATATATAGGTGGAATAAAATGGTTGCCTAACTTTGTACCATTCGAAGGTATTAAGCATTCAGAAATTATTAAATCATCTGATCAGTCTCCAAGAGAATTTTTTGATGAAAATAAAATCAAAAGAAACTTTGATTTTATATACGCTGATTTACCTTGGAACATACAGCGTCTAGATGAGCGAACACTTTGTTTAAATATTCTTGATCACTTAAATGATGGAGGATTAGCGGGTTTTTTAATGCCTGGTTACTATAGAACTTTTAAAAGCCATGGCGCTTCTCAATTTTTAAATACCATAGATGAAAAGGGTTTCAAGGTTACTGCAGTCATTCAAATGCCAGATCAATTTTTAGGAGAATTTACGAATATTACCCCTACACTAGTTCTTGTTTCACATAAGACAGATATTCAAGAAACCTTTTTTTCAAGATATAGAGATGGTGAATTTCATGAACTCCAAATTAAGATGACATCTTTTGGAGTTCAGCAGGTTTTTGATGAAGCCTTCAGATCAGAGCTTAAAGAGCATGAAGATAAAATTAATAAAGAGGCCATTCAATCTGAAGAAAATCTGTTTGATGGTTTGATGACAACCATACCAATGTTTGATGGTTTTGATCATTGGGAGATTGCAAAGGTTATCTCTTCTATGGAATCACAATATGGTTATAAACTAATTTCTTTTCAAGAATTAAGAGATAAGGGCCTGATTGAAATAAATAGAACTCAAGATACATTTGAAAAAAAGGAAAATGATTTTTATATTAATTCATTAGAGCATCATGGCCTTAAAGGCATTCTCGATGAGATGCCTGAAGAAGACTCAATCCCAAAACCTAGATTCTATTTTCAGGTTGCCATCAAGACACATAAAATTAAAAAGAAATTTGTTATTAATTTCTTACAAAGTAGCTTAGGTAGAAAGATATTGCGAGCAGAATTTTCTAAGGTTGGGTTAACCATTCCTAGACTAAGCCTAAATCAATTTCTAAAAATTAGAATTCCAATTCCAAATCTTGGAGTTCAACAAGAAAACATTGAAAACTTAAATAAACTGCATTCTTTGAAATCTTTATTAATGGAAATTGAGGATAGCTTATCTATCAAACCAATGTCTTCAGCAGAGCAGATAGCTAAATTAGATCAAATATATAAATCAAGCATAGAATTGAGCGAGTCAGAGAAGTTTTATGATGATATTAAACAAGGTGAAACATTAACTAGAGAGTTTAAATCAACATTTGCAGTTGATGTGAAAACAAAAAAAAGAGAGGATCATCTAATTTTTAGTTGCATAAAAACAATTGCAGGAATGCTTAATGCTCATGGAGGTACTCTTTATATTGGTGTTGCAGATAACTCAGATATAACTGGCCTAGAAGTCGAGATAGGAAAGAAACAGCTTTATAAAACCATGGATAAATATATAAATACAATTAAGGATACGATTAAAAAACAATTGAGTGCTGCTAGTTTGAAGAATATTGAATACATTCCCTTAACAATCCATGAAAAACAAATTTTAGCAATCAAGTGTATTAAATCAGCCCATCAAGTATTTGTTAAAGGAAAAGATACATATGTTAGGGTTGGTCCATCAACTGAATTACTAGAGGGCCCCGATTTAATTACTTACTCTAAGGAAAGATTTGATTGATTTGGAATTTATTAGAACTTAATAAACTATAATATTAAGCAACTACGACATTAAAAATTCCTTTTATTTTTATAACTTTCATGAAATGCTTTATTGATGGATTGGAAAAAAATTATCAATGTTCACAAAGAAATCGTTAAAAGAGGCGAAGACGATTTTTTCACACTGTATTATCAAACCTCTGGTTCCCGATCGTCTGATATTAATTCCTTTAAATTAAATTCCTTTTCAGGGCCCTGGAATATTCAATTTGATCAATTAAATAACGAACGATTTAGCGCAGCAATTAGAGCTGGTCAACATGATCAGTTTTTTATTGGAGGTCCAATTTTATCTAGAAATAACACTGAAAAGACAAATCCTTTGATCTATAAAGAAGTCAATCTTAAGCTTAAAGGCGATCAAATCATTTTATCTCCCAGTCAAAGTAAATGGATGATATCTCCTCCTCTGGTGAGAGCTATTTTATCTAATACTCATGTAGATGACTTTGATAGTTGGTTAAAGAATAAAATAGAAGATTTAAAAAAGACAAAAAATTTTTCCATAAGTGGAATTATCAATGTGTTTTTTGATGATTTTCCCTTTCTCAGCGAACAATTCTCCTTTGATGAAAAATTAAATAATTGGTTTTTGTTTACACCTCCATCAAGAATTAGTCCTTTTAATGTAAATTTAATGAGGGATTATGAGGCTCTAGAAAAAAATCTATCTAAGTCACCTGGCGGTTTAGATATTTTTAATAAACAACAACAAATCAAAAAAAATTCATCAACCTTGCTTCCATTAGTTAATCTAAATTCAGAACAAGAAAAAGCTGTAAAGTCATTTCTTTCCTCGGATAAGTTAAGCGTGGTAACAGGCCCTCCAGGAACTGGAAAAAGCCAGGTTGTCTTATCTGCTTTGCTTAATGCATGGGCTCAAGGTAAAACAGTTTTATTCTCCAGTTCAAATAATACAGCTGTTGATGTTATTAAGGAGCGTCTTGATGAATTTAATGCAGGATTTCCTTTGTATGTTAGAGCAGGAGCTAGAAACAGAAACAACATAGATGAAGTGTTACAGCAAACTTTAATGCTTGGACAAGCACCTGATGATATCGATATAAAACAGATCAATTTAAAAGAAAAAGAATTAACAAAAAAAGCTAATGAATTAGAAAGCTTGATTGATTCTAAAAAACCAGAACAAATTACTGAATTATATAATTCTGCTGAAAGTGCATACTCAGAATGCTTAAAAGCAAAATCTTTAGTGGCTGAAGAGGAGAAATCACTTAGTGAGAATATTTACAATCTTCTTAAAAAAAATATCAATTATGAAGGCTTTTTGAAAGCTACAGAAGAGTTTGCAAATTGGGCTGATCTTTTTTTTACAGCCCATGCTGAATTTTCTGCTGAAAGCGATGAATTAAATCGTTTGGAGCTAAAAATAGCCACCCAAACTGATGAAGCTAATCATATTTTAAAAAATTTCAATACTGATGTAAAAAATATCAGTGAACTAGCTTGGATTAATAATTCACGCCCTGATGCCTTTAAGCAAATGAATGATTCACTGGAATCTCATGTAAATGAACTGCTTCTAGAGGATGATCCAGGTGAGCTTATATCAGAAATTGATAATAGATGGGATGACATATCTGAGGTAAATAATTCTATTGAGATATTAAAAAGAATAGAAAAATCTATAAATGATAACCTTTCTATTTATGAGTCATCTTTTAGAGCACTAATTGCAGCAGAAAAAAAACTTGAAAAAATAAAAAATCAATGCTCATCAGAAGGTTTGACAAATCAAGTTAATATTCAACAATCATATTTTGAAGATTGGTTGAATGCCTGGGGAGATTATCAGACAACTCCCAAAACATTTTTGAATAAATTGCCATATGGGCCACTATCAAAGATAGATAAACAATTATCTGCATTAGAGCAGTTATTTCGAAAAGCAATACCAATAAAAATTTGGAATAAATTGGGAGTTCTTGATGAGACATCTAGATCTCTTTTAGCTGAATATGTTGAGCTCCTTGAGGAATTAACAATTAAACAAAATAAGTATCAGATCTCTTTAGATGCTTATGAAGATGTAGAGTCAAATTTTTTTTCCTATAAGGATCAAGCTAAACTAGCAAAAATTTCTAATCAATCCATGCCTAAAAATGTAGATTGGGATAAGTTGCTGCTTCTTATTACCTCTACAAAAGATGAAGCAGTGAAAGCTAAAAAATATTATAAAAAAATAGCTGCAAGCCTTAATATATCTAAAAAAATTAAACTAGTAGTAACTGATGTTTTTGATTTTCGATCAAAACAACCACTATTGAAACAATGGTTTAAAAGCAATGAGGGTCGGGAGTATGAATCAATTATTAATGCATTAAATAAAACTACTGACCATCGAAGAGCAAATAATTTTAAGTCTTTTTATGATCAAAAATTATTGTCATATCTTTTAGATTCATGGAACGAACTCATGCAAGTTTATACAGATTCAATCCCTATCCAAGCAGAAATTCAAAACATTCTTGCTAGCGACACATTTAAAAAAATTAAAAAATCTTTTCCGTCTAAAGAAATTCCTATGCTGGAATTAGAAAGCTTTAATGATATTGATAAAGTGAATGATTTTTTAGAAAAAATTGTTACTTTAAGAGATAAATATATTTCTTTTAAGGAAGAGGGCAAGGATCGTTTAATTGATGCTTCAAATAATGAATTGGAACGAGCATTGAATCAACTAAGTTCGGCTGCAGAGCTTCTTGATGAAACAAAGCAAGATAATATGAAGGCTCTGATAAATCTCATAAAGGAAACTCAACTTGAGTCATGGCCACAAAAAGAACTTGAAGAGGGCTTTGCTGATTTCAATGAATATATGCTAAAAGCTAGGCTAGAGATGACTCGTTCAGAAATAGGTAAACTAGCCTTTGAGAAAACAAAAATTTCTTGGTTTGATAAAATTTCTAAAGACTCAGATTTGCAGAATTCTATTTCTAGCTTAAGTAGAAAACTAAGTTCAAATAGAAATGTAATTCCAGACAATGCCTTTAAAGATTTTCAAAAATCATTAAATGCTATTCCTATTTGGATTAGCACTGCACAGTCATCGCAATCAATTCCCATGATTCCTAAATTATTTGATATTGTTATTATGGACGAAGCATCGCAATGCACCATGACTCATGCATTACCATTAATCTTTAGGGGCAAGTCATTTGCAGCCATAGGGGATCCGGATCAATTATCCTCAATTCCATCTCTTCAGCAAGAAGAAGAAAATGCAATTATTGACTCTAACAATTATGATGATTTTCCTGATCAATTAAGGCATTTTAATAATAATGTTTTTTCTGCCAGTTTCTTAAACCTTTATCAGGCTGGTCAGAATCAAATTGTTCTTAGAGAACATTTTAGGTCCCATCCTTTAATCATTGGGTTTTCAAATTTAAATATTTATCATAAAAAGTATAACAAACCCTTGGTCATTAAAAATCCAGACCAATACTCTAATCTTCAGGATGGTTTAAGTTATATGCAAGTTGCAGGAAAATCTATAAAACCTTCCCAAGGTTCAGGATGGATCAATCCTGATGAAGCTTCTGCAGTAATTTCAGCTGTAAAGTCCATAAAAGCAAATTCTTCTAATAATTCATTATCAATTGGAGTAGTCACCCCTTACAAAAAGCAAGCAGAATTAATTACTGACTCACTTACCTCAGAGGGTTTAATTGGTGGAGTGGCCGTTGGAACAGCGCATGTCTATCAAGGCCAAGAAAGAGATATTATGATTTTCTCCACTGTAGTTTCTTCAGGCATGGATCACTCATCTGCAATGTGGATTAGTAAACCGCCAAATGTTCTAAATGTTGCTATGACAAGGGCAAGGCGACAATTAATTATTGTTGGAGATATGGACTATTGTGGAAATAATTTTTCTGGTGAGATCTTAGGGAAGCTTTCTCAATATTGTAAAAAAATTCAAAAATTAGAAAATATTAGCTTAGAGCAAAAAAAATTATTTGAGCTTTTAATTTTAAATGGTATTGATCCGGAGATTGAATATCCTGTTGCTGATATGCATGTTGATTTCTTTGTTGCATCAAAAGGTCAAAATATTGTTATTGAAGTTGATGGCGATCAGCACAAAAACCAACAAGCTCATGATGAATCTAGAGATGCTGCTCTCAGAAGCATGAATTTTAAAGTTCTTAGATTTAGTGCTCGTGATGTCAGGGAAACACCAGCGTTAATTACTAATAAGATTTTAGAAAATATCATGTAGAGCTAACGATTCAAGATTTAGTTTGTTACAAAATATATTAAGTTTATTTGCAACTTAACTCTTCCATTGCGGTCTAAAAATTAGGTAGTATTAATTAAGCACATGGAAGCAACCAATTCACTCAATATATTTACGCCAACACAGACTCGTGTTTCTGAGGTTGCTACTCCACCTAAACTCAATCCGCCATCACTGAAAGAAGCTTTGCACATTGTCAGTCCAAAACTTCTGCCTTTTGCTTTAAGTCTTAGCGGTAACATGGCTGATGCTGAAGATCTATGTCAGGCAACTATACTTAAACTTATTGAGAACAAAGATAAATTCTTATCTGCTGAATATCCTCTTGCCTATGCTAAGACAATTTTACGCAATGGCTTTATCGATATGTGTAGAAAAGATTCTAAGGTTGATTCCTTTGATGAGTTGGATCTTGAGCCATTTATTGATGAAAATAAAATACAATCCTATGAGCATCAAGAGCTCATGCATTGCCTTAAGCAACAAAATGAAACAGATAGAACTATTCTTGCAATGAAAGGGGCAGGGCATGATTATGATGTGATCCAAAAATTCATCGGTAATATTTCAAAGGGCAACCTAAGAACCAAAGCTAAAAGAGCGAGAGCTTTGTTGGCAGATTGTTTGGGGAGGAAGCAGAAATGAATCAACGTCTCAAACTTCAATTAGCTGGATACGTCGATGATGGCATGGACTACTCCAACTCTGCTGAAGTTAGAAGCATTGTTGATGCATCGGATGTGGCTAGAGAGTTTTATGAAAGATTGCTCTTTGCCAATAAA
>Ga0181553_10003638_pt1 | contig 13265 bp, 10 predicted proteins | sample 011ome_17_FD_133753 | JGI IMG/M metagenome (GOLD analysis project Ga0181553, IMG submission 133753) | Coastal salt marsh microbial communities from the Groves Creek Marsh, Skidaway Island, Georgia - 011502XT metaG (megahit assembly) | ecosystem: Environmental > Aquatic > Marine > Intertidal...
AAGACGTGGAAGATTAAACAAGGCGAAAGAAACATTGACGTGGAACTGGCGATGATGTCGTCAAACCATCACGTGGAGATGAACCCGAGCGATGCTGGATCGAAGGACCGATACGTAGTACAAGAGGTGATTAAGGAGATGGCCAAGTCGCGTCCTATTGACGCCAACGGGTGTGAAGGGTTTAAAGTGTTAGTCTTGACGGAAGTTGATAGGTTGTCGCGCGAGGCGCAGTACGGCTTGCGTCGAACCATGGAAAAGTACAGCGCTTCGTGTCGGTTGTTTTTGATTGCAGAACGTCCAAGCCGTGTGATGGATGCGCTACAGTCGAGATGTTTGCCCATTCGTGTGCCTGGTCCGACGACGGAAAGCATTGAGTCGCTCCTATTCGACGTAGCGAAAAAGGAAAAGCTCGAGCTTCCACCGGAACTCGCCACGCGCATCGCTGTGGCGAGTCAGCGGAACATGCGCCGAGCGCTGCTAGCCTTCGAGACGTGCAGAGTCATGGCATATCCATTCAAACCAACACAAATGGTACAAACCTCAGATTGGGAGTTGTACATTAATCAAATCGGTGCAGAGATTTTAGCCGAACAGTCTCCGGCGCGCTTGCTTCAAGTTCGCGGACGTCTGTACGAGCTTCTCGTGAATTGCATTCCGCCGGAAATCATCCTGCAGAATCTTGCCAAGGCCTTAATGCGTCGGTTGGATGAAGTCATGAAGCATAAGGTTGTCTTTTGGGCTGCGCATTTCGATGCGCGCATGCAAAGAGGTTCAAAGCCAATCATGCACTTGGAGGCGTTCGTGGCGACATTCTTTGCCGAATATCGCTCGCATTTGGTCGCGACGTTTAGCAGTTGACGTACTCTTGAACGCGAATAGGTTAAAAACGATGATGAAATACTTGAATGACAAAATTAGTTGCGAAATTCTTCGATCGTGTCGCGTGTTGACATCCAGCTTTGAGTAGAATTCACGCGCCCTCGTCTTCATCTTCTAGAGTACAAGCGACTTCATCGCAAAGCGCTCCTTTACTGCCTCTTGCCTTGCTCCGGATCGCCGAGAAGCGGCGAGGATTCCGTAACGGCGCCTCTAGACTTTGGTGCTTCTCCACCACGAATGCCGAAGAGCAAGAACACGAGCGCGACGCCGACGGAAATTAACGTATATTTGTCTTTCCAGTTGATGGAGCCATCCTTGAGCGGAACCCGGCCACCGTCGAGGTTCAAGTCACCAGGCCACAGCTCTGGCTCGCCACCGAGGGGATAGGTCAACAAAGAAAGCGACGCGGCGATCATGGCCGCACCCAAGGCGGCGTAGATCAAACCAACAAAGTTGGAAACAGTCTTTGTGAGGAAAAGCCAGCCCAAAATGGCGGAAGCAACGGTGACGATGGTGTCGGCGTAGCCCGGCACACCGTCGCGCGAGAGCATCTTTTCGAATACTTCATTCAGCACCAAACCGCCGCCCAAACCGAGACCGAGGCCACACGTGCCATAGAACAGGTTTTGCGACGAACGCACGAACAAGGCGAGAACCAAGCCGACGCCGAGCGGGATGTACACGTCCATCAAGTCGCCATCCGGGATGAACTTCAACACCTCGCGAAGGCTGTCAGCCAACACCACGGTGCCTCCGGCGCCGACCGCGAACGCAGCGAACGGCATAAATTTGTCGTGGTGCTTGCGTCCCATGAGTGCCAAGAAGATCCCTAAAGGCACGAACGCCGTCGCTAAACTCACCGCAAACGGTTCTTGATCCACAAGCGCATCGAATTTCTCCTTGAACGTCTCAGCGCCGAGAGCGGCGACGGTAAAGTGTCGGGCCACGAGATCGCGATGCATGGCTATCGTCACAGGTGTGTTCTTGGTCAATGATCTACGTTCGAGTGCGGTGATCGCTTCACCGCCGACGCCGTCGTCGCCAACTGTCGTCGCAATAGCCGCGCCAACACCATTCCTCGAGGCGATCGCCACCAACGTTGAACACCCAAAACGTGGGGAAAACAAAATCCGTCATGGTGTGTACTCGTGACTGGGGAAACCTCAACGACCGCGACGACGACGACGACGACGACGACGCAGCGCGACGCGCGAACGTGCGTGGGCGCCGAAGACGAGTGGGGATGACGGCCACGTATGCACGCGCGATGATGCGCGCGCTCGCGTCGGCGTCGACGTCGTCATCCGTCGTGGCGTTGGCGCCGAAACGAGCGGCGCGTCAAGCGCACAAGGTGGTGTTTGGAGGAACCGCGACGACGACGACGACGACGACGACGATGACGACGAGTGGAGGTGCAAGTCGCGGTGTCGGTCGACGATGTGGTGCGAACAACGGTGCGTCGGGGACGGGACAGAAACGCGTGGTGATTGAGGACTTTTTAAATGGAGGTAAGTCGAGCGGGGGAGGCGGCGGAGCTCTTTACGCCGAGCGGCGCGCGGCGCTCGTGGCGTTGAGTGGGATCAATCCGGGTTCGAGACTACAGCTAGCATTAGCCAAGATAGCGATGTATGAAGCACGAGACGAGCTGGGGGTGCTTGATGAAGAGGAGGATGAGGATACATGAGTTTGCAACGGCGCGAGACGTCGCGGTGTCACCATATTATTTGTTTAATAAACGTACGTACTACCACATTCTTCGACCACCGCGATGTCCTCGACCACCGCCACGAGCACCACCACCAGCGCCTACGGGTGTGGTGAGCATCATCGCCAAGCCCCGACCCGGACCGGGAGGATTCGGAGGCGGCACGACGATGCCATCATGAAAGCGCGATAACCGCTTACCGTCACTTAAACTCCACGCAGTTTCATCCGTCGGCGCGGCGCTGACTTTAAAACCAAACTTGTTCAAACATGAATTGAACGCGTGAAGAACCTCGGCGTCGCATCGGGGAACGCCATCAGGTCCCGTCGGGCGACACAAGCACACTTCGCCAGTGCCCGACACTTGAATAATATCGGCGTCGAAAGCGCGAGCGACGACGACACCGTCATCGCGCTTGGACACTTGGCACGGCCCAGGCGGCGGGCCACGCGGTAGAGGTGGCGGGCCACGACGCATAGGAGGCAATGGGGGCGGTCCGCGCTCTTGGAAGTCGCGCCTGCCGTCTCGTCTGGGAATATCGCGGCCCATATTTTTTCCTGCTCGTCCTTCGCGCTTGAACCCACGCTCGCGATCTCTGTTGGTTTGTCCGAGCCTGTCGAACACCGAACCTCGTCGATCCGAATGTCGTCGGTTAGGACTCGCACCATCATCGCGTCTGTCCTTCCCAGAACGTCGTCCTCGACCGCGAGAACGACCTTCACCACCTTCAATTTGCATGGAATCGTCGTCACCCTTTGCCGCTGCCGCGTGTTCGCCGACCGCCTGCACCGGCGCTGATCCGACGTCACCTTGCCTGTTGTTCTCATCTATGTTCATAGCAACATCGTTGGCCGCATCCGTCATCGCGATGTCGACTGTGCGTCGAAGAATGTCGGGACAATTTCCGTGGGAAAAAGGGAGCACTCGTTTTAGGCGCTTGGTGCTACGACAAACATACTTTGCGTACTACAAACAAACAAACAAATAGGAGACTACAGTTAAATCAAACGTTTCCACACCTCACTCCTCAACTTTGGCTCGCAAGCGAATCGGCCCAGCTTCGTGACCGTGCACGTCGAGGAGCCAGGCTTTTCGACGCCGCGAGAAACCATGCACAAGTGCGCTGCGCGTGCGGCGACCATGACGCCCACACCACCAGTCAACGCGTACACCTCTTCTGCTACGTCGCGCGTCAAGCGTTCTTGTACTTGTAAACGACGTGAGTGTCTACTCACAAGGGCTTGCAGCGTATCACGGCTTAAAGTCACGGCGGGCGTCGAGCAATACGCGACGCTCACGGTGCCGTGGAACGGGAGCAAGTGATGTTCGCATACGGTGGACATGTGCAAATCACTCATCACTCGCACTTCGCCGTCGACAAAGTTATTCTCCATCGACGACGCGTCGCGTGCGTCTCCGCGGGCGGATTCTTCGATGCGGGAAAAAGGCACGAGGTTCCCCGAACGCATCGCGGCTAACAGAGAGCTGAATCGTCGCGCCGTGTCCTCGGCAGTCATCTTCCCACCTGTAGCCTCCTGGACTCGCGTATTCAAATCTAAAGTGCACAGAAGTCTCAAGACACCATTGAATACTGCTTCGTTGGTGTCATTTGCAGCCTGCGTCGCCGTAGCGTCCACCGCTGCTTCTGCGCTGTCGCTCGACGACGCGGTGTTTACGACAAAAGCCGCGTCGGCGTTTACGCCATCATCACACACGCCACACATATCTCCCCATACCCCACGCGATAAATCTGATGGTTCGCCTCCAAGTGCTACCATCGCTTGAAATTCGTGCCACCATACGGAATTTATCGTGGCGAAGCATCCAGTGCTCGCGCGTCCCTCGAGCCTGCGCGGCGCAAACGGACCTAGTTGCATGCCAGTGAACGCGACACCGACACCTAATGGCGACGCAACATCGTGCAGCGCTTGAGCAACGTCCATCGTCAATGCATTCGGGGTTTGTAAACGTCTAGCATAGACTTCAGCGACACGTGCGAGCTTGCTGAGACCTACTATGACGCCATCTTTTGGGACGTAGCCGACGTGGATAACTCCGTAAAACGGCATGAACGTCTTGGCACATGTGGAAAATACCGGGATGTCGCGCACGAGCACGATATCGTGCGTACCATTTGCAAGCGCATCAGCACTCTCGGACACGCTCGCATTCGCACTCGCTAGATTTTCTTCATGAAAGAGCGCCGTCCCCAGAGCCGCCGTCGCGCTCGCCCCGTACCCTCTCATGGCAAAAGTCAGCGCTTTTGCTACGCGTTTAGGGGTGTCTAAAAGCCCTTCGCGCGCGACGTCTTCGCCTAAACCATGAAGAATGTCCCTCACGCACTCCTCTACGCGTGCTCGACGTCCAAGTTCGTTCGCATCGCTATCTGTATTCTCCCCCATCTCCACGCTCTCATCGCCTTCGCTCGTGCTCGCCTTGCTCATCCACGGCGCATCGTCGTCTAGCCTCACGACCACCTGCGCGGTGTCATCGCACGACATCGTCGTCGTCATCGCGCGAGAATCCACGCGCGCGCGTAGGACCGCGCGTCGTCCACTGTCGACGTCACGCGCCGTCGTGCGGTCGTGCGGTCGTGCGGTCGTGCGGTCGTGTGTGAGGGGTACATACACACGCACATGTACATGTGTGTACCCCCGATCAATTCAAGCCGCGCGAGGGCAGAAAAGGGCTTTGCCTCGCGCGCGCATCCGCCTTTCACACGCGCACGGCGTACGTAGAACCATGGTGAAGTTCCTCAAGGTGCGTGTTTGGAACGATGAATGATGCGTGTGTGTGTGTGTGTGCGCGCGCGCGTGCGTGTGTGCGCGAAGCGCGGCAGGGGCGAATGCGCGCGCGCGAAGACGACGGCGAGACCGATGGGGTGGCGCGCGTGCGGTCGATCGCGGCACGACGATTGCGGGCGCGAACGCGGGTGCGCGAGCGCGCGATTGGAGTGCGATGCGAACGAGATGACTGATGAGATATAATGTGTTGTATACGTGCGCAGCCCGGTAAGGTTGTTGTTGTCCTTCAAGGCCGCTACGCGGGCAAGAAGGCTGTCATCGTCAAGAACAATGACGATGGCGCGTCTGGCCGCAACTACGGTCACGCCCTTGTGTGCGGGCTCTCGACCATCCCGCGTAAGGTATGTATAGTTTAAACGACAGTGCTGACGTGTATTTGCGCGGTTTCCAAACGATGGCGCGCGCGGCGACGGCACTTCGGCGTCGTCACGCGTGTTGGATCGCAAGCAAAAACCCTATTTCGCCCGCGAGAGCGCGCTTGTCGACGCAACGCGCGCCTGCCTGCAACGACGATGTACTGACGACGATACTTCTTACTTAACACGTTCAACATAATAGGTGACGAAGAAGATGGATGAAAAGAAGCAAGCCAAGCGCTCCCGATGCAAGACGTTCATCAAGAACATCAACTACAGCCACCTCATGCCGACGCGTTACACGCTCGACGTGGATTTCAAGGGTGTCGTGTCCACTGACTGCTTGGACAACTCCACGAAGAAGGTTGCGGCGCAAAAGGAGGCGAAGAAGCTCCTCGAGGAACGTTTCAAGACTGGCAAGTCCCGTTGGTTCTTCACTCGCTTGGCCTTCTAAGTGCGGCGCAAGACGCATGAGGTCGCACTAGGCGATAAAGACTTTAGTCGGTGGGGGTGTTTCTTGGAATCAATAGCGGAGTTTGATCCATTCGTGTCGGTGCGCGCACTAGTTAGCATATAAAATGTGTTATGCCACATCATCACGAGCTAATCTAATACATCTCCTTGTGTCTCGTTTCGTTAGAACGTGTTTTTCGATTATTACAATTCGTATATCTCTTGTTCGTTCCGGCGTGCGTGTGTATAAGCTCGGGACGACACAACCTATTCATCTATGTAAGCAAAAATAATAAACCAAAGTAAGACAATATAAGATTACGCCGCCTTGGCGACGCGCTTCAACATGTTAAAGTTGTCGGAGATGATGGTGGTGGACGGCGAAGAGCGGTAAGTGATGCCGTTCGCCTTGGCCCAAACCTTCAACAACGGGCGAAGCTTGTGGTAGTTGTATCGCGGCATGGTCGGGAACAAGTGGTGCTCCAATTGCGTATCCATACCACCCCAAATCCAAGTCTCGAGCGGACCGGCAACGCATTCGGCGTCGCGCGTCGATCGGAACTGCCCCTCCACGTACTCTGGAGATTCACCAAACTCCATAATCTCTTCACTTTGGTGCGTGGCACTCACCAAGGCACCGACGAGGAACCCACTGAGCGTGATGGCGCCGACGGCCACTTGCCACGGCATCATCGTCGCCAAGAACACATAGTTTGCGCCCAAGAGCACCAACTCCTTCTTGTCCTTTCTCGCCCACGCGGTTTGGAACGAGTGGAATCGCCAGAGCCAAAACATGATTGACAACAGCGGGTAACCATAGATGTGCTGGAACTTGCGCATAGGGTGGTCGGGGCGACCGCTTTCCGTGGGGGAACGCAAGAAGAAAAACGGCTCCATCATAACGTCGTTGTCGAGGTGCTCCTCGTTGGTGAACGAGTGGTGCATAGAGTGCTTTTGCATCCACCATTCGACGCTGTGTCCGTTCAAGAGCGTAGGCATGTATCGCATCAAATCGCACCACGGACCACGTCCGTGGACGTAATCGTGACCTAACCAACCCGCTTGCTCCATACCAAGTCCCAACAAGATGGTCGCGATGATGGGGTGCGAGTACGCGAGAAACGTGCCGCTCGCGTACAAAGCGACGACTTGGAACAACGCCCAAGCTTCTTTCAATGGCTCACGCTTGAAAAATCCATCTTCTGCGAGCTTATCGCGCAATTCGCTAAACGCCATGCTCACCGCGTACGATCGCTCATTCGGAAGTTTGCTCTTATCCACTGGCGGGTCGCACCGAGGAAGCTTGCTCAAACGCTTCAAGGCCAAATCCGAACCGTTCGGTCCGTAGGAATGCAACGCGTAGAACACATCCGTGGCGTCGCGGCCGTCAAAAAAGTACAACCACCGTTCACCACCCGGGTGCGCCTTGGCCCAACCTCGGCAATCGTACCACTCGTCACCAATCTTCACTCGAATGGGTTCATTCTTGTCCTTTGCCGGGCCGTCGTACCCATCGTACGTGGGCATGGCTAACGGCGAGGCGCTCGCACCGACGGTGCGCACCAACCCACGCGGCGACGACGACGACGACGACGACGCGCGCGTACGCGACGCCACGCCCCCGCCCGCACCCGCGCGCATCGTCGTCGCACTCGCACTCGCACTCGCACTCGCGCGCACCCAACCTCGCGGTCGCCCAGTCGCGCGCGCGCCGCCCGTCACCGCCGCACGTCTCGCCGCCGCATTCGCGCGCGCGCGCGCCGTCGCGGGCGCGGGCGCGCGGGCGGTGGTGAACATCATACCGCCGGTGTTTACTCGGTGCGGTGTGCGGTGTGTCGCCACGTACCGCGCGCGGTGCGTGGGAATGCCGCATCGTGCGCGACGCCGACGCCGACGACGACGTCACCCGTGGTCCACGCGCGCGCATCGCAACGCGCCACGCGAACACATCCGTGGTTGTCATCCGTGGGCATCCATCATAACGTCATCCATCCGTGGTTGTCGTACTGTGGGTGACGATATCCTATTATGCACCCATTCGTGGTCGTCATCACGCATCACCCCGGCGCGCGACGACGACGACGACGATCTAAAACGCAGGAGGTCCCTGGACCGAGGGGACGACGTGGTCTGTGGTCATGATTGGTGACAGTCTCTACCCTCCGGATTGAGGCGCGAGTAGTAAAAAACAACCAGGGTATAGAAGTATCGTAGTGTGGTTCGTTTAGTTCTATATACGTGAAAATACTATACCCTAGCATTATGGAGAGACATTGTACGGACTAGCCCGAATCGCCGCGCGCGACTCGGGGATGTTTACGCGGATGTTTCGGGCGTACTCGCGTCGATTTTCGAATTATCCTCGTCATTATCGTCTTTGGGATCTTGTTTGACCGTGCTTACTTGTTGAATGTATCCCGCGATGGCACCGAGAACGGCGCCAGAGATGATCAACGTGAGCTCGTCTTGCTCAAAAATTGGGTGCAACACGCGCTCAAACTCGGCGGGAGACATGAGCTTCATTTTCTCGCGAATGAGCGTTTGAAGCCCTAGAGTATCGTCGGTGTACTCGTGCAGTACGCCAATGTGATTCGGAAGCTGTTCGGCAACTTTAGTGGCGACGTCCTCGATTAATGTGACGTCCAAGCCATCCGTGGACATGCCGCGCGCCGCCGACTCGGCGACGACAAAGTCCTTGGTGTATGTCTCGAGCATCGACTTGAACTCTGGGCCTTTGGCCCCGTGAAGCATGTTATCCCAAATTCGTTCGCTCTTGATCACTTTGGATGTTAAATAATCACTAAAAGTTCCACTCACCTCTTGTTGGCGTTGTAGAAATAACCCTTGAAGCTTGAACGGTCCGACGAAAATCGGTTCGACGGGTTCGAAAATGCACTTGAGCGCGAGCCAATTCGTGAGCAAACCGACAACGGCACCGCCAGCTGTGATGGACCAAGGATTATCATAGAACGCCCACACTACCATTTGAATCACACCGAGTAGGAATCCAAAGAACAATCCACTGTTGACGAGGAAATCCAACTCTTTGGCGCCGCACTGTCGAAACAAATCCACCATGACGACTCTGTCGGTGCACATCGCGGTGACCACGAGTTCCTTCAAATCAATCACCGCATCGACTTGTTGCTGCAGAAGAGTCACAAAGCCTATCAAGTATGACGACACGACCGAGCTTACTTCGTTGAGCATAGCACTCGGAAGCGCAGGTACGGCATCTTGCGCGAGATTGACCGCCCATCCCGGTATCATGTCGCTCGCAATCGACGTCGCCATGGCGGGCACTTCGGTGAGCAACAGCGCGGACACCGCCGCAGGATCGAGCAAGCGGAACACTTCTTGCACGTTAACGAGCTTATCAGTCACCATGGTCACCATGGTTAAGCTCATCGCCGCTGCTTTAGCCGGCACGATGCCCTGCCAACCAAAAAAACCGAGCGGCTGCAAAATGTCAAACCCGTACACTTGCCCTTCGACGTACTGCAACAGCGGCAAGCCCCAAAATCCAATCGGATAGAAGATCATCTTCACCGCGAGCCAATTGGTAAACCATCCCACTGACGCAGCGACGACTGGAATCAACAACATGCCTTTCAAATCACCTCTAAATTTACTCCACGCGCGGTCCCGCGCGCGACGCACGGGACCGTCACACAACGCTCGCGCCGCGCTCGCGGCGTCTCGTAATACATAGTACACCCTTCTAAAAACAAATCTAATCACAAAAATGGACACCAATCGCCGTACAATGAGACTTATCGTGCCATCGATGGAAGATCCTTGCGCCATGGATCCAAACACCACGAGCGTCCCAGCCGTGAGCGTCAACGCGCGCGCCAACCGCGCGTTGAGCGGCGACTTTTTCACCATCCCCGTCTGCGATGTCGTCATCGCCGGTGTTGAGTTCGATGTCGAGTTCGACGCCACCACCGCACTTCGGCTCATCATCGTCGTCGTGTCCTCTGTCGTTGATTCTCGCACAACCAATGTCGCATCATACTCAGCATCCTCGCGCGCAATCACAGCTGCCGCTGATGCGTCGGTAACCGTAGAATTCACTCGAAGCGCATCTTCCGTGCTCGACACCGCGCGCGCCCATCGCTGGCGGATATCATCCAGCGCACGCACGCGTGGATCGATGTCGTCGCTCGCGTGATCATCCTCGCCGCTCGCTTTGCGCACGCACCGTCGTCCTCGTCGTCCTCGTCGCGATGTCCACGCGTCGTCGTCGTTCGTGCGGTGACGCGGCGTCACGTGGATGACGACGGCGCGCGACGACGATGACAACGACGACGACGACGTGGATGGGGTCAACGTGCGACTGCAAATGCATCGCGGGTGATGACGACCCGGCGATGGGGATTGCGTTCGCGCGGCGATGGACATCACGCGCGTCACAGTCATCGTGGGGAGCGCAATTGTGAGGCGCGGCGAATGCGAGGACGCGTGTCAGCGTAGGTTACGACGTACTGTGTGTGTGTATTTCATTAATCAATAGTTTGCATGTATGTGTGCATTGCTTGCTCTGCTTTTGCTTGCTTTGCTGTGTTATGGCTAGAAAAGCTAAACGACGAAAACCTTGTGCTGCGAACCAGTCATCGTGGTGAGTTGCATGAGGAGGGAGACGTCACCGTCAAAATTTGTCTCGGCAGCGCGCTTCAAGACATCCAGTTGTTCACGGAATGCGGCTTGAACACCCGCGATACCGAAACATCCAGCGCCGGCGTTGTTACTATCATTCATGGGATCTTGCACGCGCAATCCAGATCCTAATGGCGCTTGCATCTTGGTCGACTCGCGTAAAATTCCCCACTCGTCGCCGCCGTTGCAGACGGAGACAATGTCTTTAGACAAGTCTGTATCGTGTCCATATAATTTCAGGAAATTCAACATTGCGCGACCGAGAGTCATTGCATCCTTAGCATCCGTCTCGCTATCGAACTCAACGACGCCGGCATTCTTCTTCTTACCGTCATCCTTCGCGCTGCTCACTTCGACGACGCTGCTTTCGGCGTCGGCGGCGTCAGCGTCAGCATCGGCATTCGTCGCGAATGCCGATCGCTGAATAGAAGTTAATGCCATGAGTGTCAACGCATATGAACCTAATCCACCCTTATAAACCCCGCGTAAGCCTTTGCTCGCCAACACAGCCTTTTGAATGCTCACCAAGGGCGCCAACGCACCATTCTGTTGCTCCGCCGAACTCACAAAGCGCGCCGCGGCGACCCCGGTGTGATTGGCATCTTTCAACGAAATGTGCACCTCGAGCGGTAATCCGATACCACCTTGGCCTAAACCTGGCACGCCATACGGTGGGCGCGGACCAGGAGGTAATGGCGGTACGCCTTCACTCGTCATACTCGGCGGCACGACGGCAGCCACCGCGCTGGCTAACGACGCTGCGGCTTTCGCGCTCAACGTCGACGTCATAGGTTGGAAAAACGCCGTGTGCGTTTGCATGCGAATCAAAGGGCGGTACGCCGATGGCACAACGGCGACATCGATCACCCATGGGTTGCTACGAAGTGCCATGGCGAGCGTATTAAGAGCTTCCATTCGACGATCTGGGTGAGACGCCACGGATTCGGGAAGGTTGAGCGCCAAATCCAAGTTGCTCGACCCCGGTACCCACGCCTTGGTCGGGTACGATCCGAAGACGTCTAAACCAGTCTGAGGAAAGAGAGTTTGCACGATCGCCGTCATCGCTCGAATAACAACTTCAACTGAACGACGCTCCTTCTTGAGCAATTGCGCAGTCGGCGTGAAATTTTGCACGTGCGCGCTCTCCAAAAGCTCTCGACCGAGCTTCGCTGCGATGGCGCTTTCGAGATCCTTGGACAAAATCGTGTCGTTATCGCTCGACGTAGACACATCAATCGGCTTAATCGTAGCGGCAGGCGCAACGTGAATGGCGACGCGCGACGGTTTATCCTTGCGGAAAGAGTCTTGACGCTTGACTTGCTTGTCATTCTTATCGCGCTGCTGCTTTGAGTTGGCACCATTCTTGCCGTTACGCTGCTGCTGTTGCTGCTTGCCCCCCGACGTTTTGCCGTTTGATTGATGATCATCAGATTTGCCATTTTGTGCTCGCGATGCCACGCGAGTCTCAGGCGCCGCAGCCGCGGCCGCGGCATCCGCTTCCATCTGCGTCTTCAAATCCACCTTGGGCGGCGGGGCTTTCACCGCCCACCCGTTCCACGCCGGTTGCGCCGCCGTGGGGGCCGACGGCATTCGATTCGGTTCGCCATCGATAGACAATCGTCGCGTATCTTCAGCGATCGTTTTACCCGTCGCTCTAGTCGACGCTCGCGCGAGCGGCGGACTGTCGCCGGCGCCCGAGGGCGAGCTCACCGACGCGGGCGACGCGTCGTTTGAGGTCGGCGAGGCACCCACCGCGGGTGAACTCGAACCTCCAAGAATAGATGCCCATCCGCGCAAAGCTTTGGCACCAGCGCCAACGGCGCTCGCGTTGTCTCTCGCACCGTCTATGATGCGCGTCTCTCGCGCCGCCGCGCCCGGAGATGACACATCCGTCTCGCTCGACACCAAAGGACCTGAATCTTCGCGCTGAAGCGACAAATCATTCACCGCACCTTCGCCATTTCTAGTAATAATAGTAGCATCCAAAATAACATTCATCGTCGTCGTCGTCGTCGTCATCGTCTGCGGCGCACTCGCACCCGCATCCTCGCCTGTCGCGTCTTCGTTCGTTCGTCGACCGGTGACGACTGCGGCCCACCCCGAGGGTTCGCGCGTCGCGGTTTCGCGTTCGCCGCGTTGGTGACGCTCACCCAACCCATCTTCGCTCTCACCCGTCGACGCACGCGCGTGAGACTTTGTCCCCATCGCCTTCGTCGTCATCGTCGTCGTCGTCTCCGTCGTCGTCGTCGTCTCCTTTGCCCCTTGCGCCTTGCGTCCGCGCGCCTTGCCGCCTCGGCTCTCGGCTCCTTCGTCTGTCGACGCCTCCTCCTTCGACGTCGTCGTCGTCGTCGTCGTCGTCGTCAAACTCAAACTCGAGCTCGTTTTCTTCTTCGTCGTCACCACTTCCCA
>Ga0181553_10003639_pt1 | contig 13264 bp, 11 predicted proteins | sample 011ome_17_FD_133753 | JGI IMG/M metagenome (GOLD analysis project Ga0181553, IMG submission 133753) | Coastal salt marsh microbial communities from the Groves Creek Marsh, Skidaway Island, Georgia - 011502XT metaG (megahit assembly) | ecosystem: Environmental > Aquatic > Marine > Intertidal...
ATATGCCTGGCAATGTCCTACTCTTCCGTGTCTTAAGACAAAGTACCATTGGCGCTGAAAGGCTTGACTGCCGAGTTCGGAATGGGATCGGGTATTACACTTTCGCAATAATCACCAGGCATGATCTTCTACTAAAAAAAAATTAATTAGTAAAGAGTTAAAAGCATCATAATTAATTAAAATTTTTATAATTCATTAACTTCCTACTCCATATCAATAAAGGAAAATTTAAAATCATTGCTATATTTAACCAATTATTGAATATATTTCCTGTTGGTATAAATGGCCAAAGGTATATTGCTATACCTGATAAAATACAAATTTCAAAATCATTAAAATATGATTTTTTTTTAAATTTTAAAACGAAATGTTTTATAACATATTTACAAAAATAGATAAGAGTAAAGATCAAAAATAAAAAACCAACTATACCTGTCTCAGCTAATATTTGAATATAAGTATTATGAGGATGATTTGCACACGAATATGTATTTGTGAAATACCTTTCATCCTTACAAATATTTCTAAAATTTTTGACACCAACACCTATAAATTTATTATCTAAAAAAATTTTATATGCTGAAATATAATGTTCTGTATGTTCTTTTGAAAAAATATATATTTTATTTACCTCTTTATCTTTATCTTCATCTTCATTTTGAGATATATTCATTTGATCTAATGATATATTCATTTGATCTAATGTTTGATCAAATATTTTTTCCTTTGCGGTTGGATTAATAGAGCTAATTATTATTAGTAATAAAATACTTGTTAATAAAGTTATTAACCTTAATCTAAATAATTTTTGAGAAAAAATAATAACAAATACAGCCGAAAGATTAATATAAAAAAATGCAGCTCTTTCTCCGCTTAAAAAAATTAATGCTTCTGACAAAATAAAAATCAAAATAAATAAATAAAACTTTAAATTTTTTTGCTTAAAAATAAGTATTGATAATCCAAAAAATATTGGCCATATTCTGCTCAAATAACTACCTAAAATTAATTCCTCACCAAAAAAACTTGAAACTCTTGTGTGATGGGCAGTTTTTAATCCAAAAATATTTTGGCCAAAAAAATACTGATAAAATCCATCTACTACTAAAGCCACAAAGCAAATGAAAATACAATAAAAGAAATATTTTATAAACTTACTATCAGTCTCTAGCAAAGCAACTGCCGCAATTACAAAAACACCATATCTAAAATAAAAAAAAGAAATTTTAAAACTATGAATATTAAAATTATTAATTAAACTATTTATAATTAAATAAAGCCAAAATATTAAAAAAAATATAAAGTATTTATTTTTAAAATAAGAAAAATTTTTTTTCCTAAAGCAATAAATTAAGAACGTTAAACTAATAATTGATATGGATAAATCACTTAGAAATGGGCCTGTGATTAAGAAAAAAGGTATTAATGAAAACAATATAACTGGGATAATATAAAAAATTAATTTTTCTTTATTTGAATTAAAAGTCATTAATAAATAGTATTAAATATTGTAAATTATATTTTTTTCAAAATAGAAAATCAAAACTAAAGATTTAAATTTTAAGCATTTAAAACAATTGTAATCTATATACAAATTGAATTATATAATTAAAATTAAATGTATAATAGATAAAATTATTTTATGGACTATATGATATTAATATATATTTTAATTTGTTTTATATTGATGTTTTTAAGTGCTAAAACTTCATATAGATTTAATCTAGTAGATAAGCCAAATAAAAGAAAAATTCATACCAAACCAACTGCTTATACTGGTGGAATCGTAATAAGTATAATTTTGTTAATCTCAATCAAATTATTTAATATTTTTGATGACAACATAAACTTAATACTTTCAACAGCCTTTTTAGTTTCTGTATTGGGATTAGTTGATGATAGATACAATTTAAATTCTGGTAGCAAACTTAGCTTACAAATTATTCCTATCTTTTATTTAGTTTTATTTGAAAGTTTGACTTTAAGTCAACTCGGAAACTATGATTATTTTATATTGGAACTTGGGGCATTTACAATACCATTTACATTATTAAGTGTTTTATTTTTAACAAACTCATTTAATTACTTTGATGGGATGGATGGGACCCTGGTTATCACATCTATTTCTGTATTAGGAATATTGTATTTTTTAATTCCAAATAAAAATTTGCATTTTTTTTTAATAACATTTTTAATACCATTAGTTATTTTTCTATTTTTCAATTTTTCTATTTTTAAAATCCCAAAATTATTTTTGGGAGATAGTGGTAGCTTATTTTTAGGTTTTATAATTTCTTTTTTATTAATATATTTAGCAAATCGAAATTTTACTCACCCTATTTTACTAGCGTGGTCAGTAGTAATTTTTGTTTACGAATTTTTATCAATAAATATTATTAGAATTAAAGATAAAAAAGATTTATTTAAAGCAGGCAAAGATCACTTTCACCATTTATTATTTCAAAAAAATAATTCAATTTTTAAGACAAATTTAATTATAGCCTTAACAAATTTTATATTTTTTTGTATTGGTTATATAAGTTATTTATTTTTTGGACCATTAACTTCGCTAGTTTTGTTTGTGGCTTGTTTTATAATTTTCTTAATTGTAAGAATAAATAAATTTAAAAAAATTTAATAATTTCAAGCTAGTGCATGGCTTTTATTTATTGTCTAAAACTCTTACTACATAATTCTTTATAAATTTTTATATGGTTATTTACAATATTTTCAATTGAATACTCTTTAATAGCTAAATTTCTTCCTGCTTTTCCCATTTCAATTCGTTCTTCTGAATGTTCGATTAACCATTGTATCGCTTCACTTAATTTTTTTGGATTTCTGGCTGGTACAAGTAAACCAGTTTTATTTGGAATTATTGCATCTCGACATCCAGGAGTATCTGTTGTCACCACCGCTCTACTTGCTGCAGCAGCCTCAATAAGAGCCTTTGGTAAACCTTCCCCATAATATGATGGCAAGCAAACTATGTGTGAGTTAGAATATAAATCAGGAATATCTTTTTGATAACCTAAGACTTTAACAATTTTTTCATTTTTGATATTTAAAAACTCTTGTTTTGAAAGACTAGAAGGATTTCCATAGTCTAAATCACCTGCTATCAAAAAATTAGCTTTTATTCCTTTTTTTTTTAAAATTTTTGCTGCCGAGATAAAATCAAACACACCTTTGTCATGTAAAAGACGGGATGCGAAGCATACTGATACATTATTCTTTGGCTCATTAAATTTTGTAAATTTAAGTAAATTTACTCCTGAACCCTTTAATAACAAAATTTTTTTTGAGTCTAAAGCAATCCAGTTTATTAAAGTTTTTTTATCATCTAAATTTTGAACGATCACTTTTTGATTGGGGTGGCTAAAGGCTATCTTGAAAAATAGATAAAGTAATTTTTGAAAAAAAATATTAAAAAATTTTTTCTTATTAAATAAAATACCTAAACCTGCAACAGCAGATATTATGCACGGTACTCCTGAAATGCGTCCAGCAATACCTCCATACAAATATGCTTTTATAGTAATCAAATGAACAATATCAGGTTTCAATTGAAAAAAAATTTTACAAATAAAAAATAATGACCATATTTCTTTAAACGGATTGACACTCTTACGTTCCAAAGGTATTTGAAAAAAATTAATTCCTTTTTTTGCTAAAAAGGTAGTGTTTGCTTTTCCCAAATCACCATAAGCTATATCTACTTCATAACCCTTTTTTTTTGCTTCAATTGCAATCTCTAATCTATGTGAAATAAAAAAACCAAGAGAATTAACTAAAAAAAGTAATTTTTTTTTTTTTCGACTCATTAGTAATATATCAATATTTTAGAAATTTTTTCAAAATTATATTGATAATCATTTTTTATAATATTCTTTGAACCAATAAACAAATCTTTCCACACCTTCCTCTATAGAAGTGTTAGGCTGATAGTCAAAATGCTCAACTAACTCATCTACATTTGCCCAAGTATTTAAAACATCGCCTGGTTGGATAGGTAAAAATTCTTTAATTGCTTTTTTTGATAATGCATTTTCAAGAGCATTTATATAACTTTCTAATTTTACAGGTTGATTATTCCCTATGTTATATATTTTCCAAGGGGCATTACTAGTGCTTGGATCTGGATCTTTGCTGGACCAATTAGGATCTGGTTTTACTGGTTGATCAAGAACTCTTATTACTCCTTCAATGATATCATCTATATAAGTAAAATCTCTTTGATGATCGCCATTGTTATATACTTGAATTTTATCTCCTTTAATAATTTTATTTGCAAATTTTTGCAAAGCCATATCGGGACGGTCCCAAGGACCATATACTGTAAAAAATCTTAGGCCTGTTGTAGGCATTCTATACAAATGACTATAACTGTGAGCCATTAATTCGTTAGATTTCTTTGTTGCCGCATAAAGACTTAATGGATGATCGACATTTTGTTTAACTGAATAAGGCACCGTGGTATTTGCACCATATACACTTGATGAACTAGCATAAACTAGATGCTCAACATTATTATTCCTACATCCTTCAAGAATATTTGCAAATCCAACTAAATTACTATTAATATAAGACATTGGGTTTTTAATTGAGTATCGCACTCCCGCTTGAGCTGCCATGTTAACAACTCGCTGGGGTTTATGTTTTTTAAATAGTTTTGATACACCCTCATAATCAATAATATCTAGCCTATAATGTGTGTAATTCGAATATTTCTTTTTAAGTAATAACCGAGATTCTTTTAAAGACTGATCATAATAATTATTATGATTATCAATTCCAACAACTTCATATCCAAGATCTAAACATTTCAAAGTCAATGCTGAGCCAATAAAACCAGCGGATCCAGTTATTATTATTTTCATTTTATTTAGTTATATCAATAACTTTATAACAATAGTTAAAAATTACCATTAAAGAATAAATAAATCATTAAAGATCAAATTTAAAAATTTTAATTACCAAATTTTATTTTTGTGAATTTAAACGTGAATGAGCCACAATACCAATTTGAGTATTAGCAAATTTTGGAAATATTGAATTAATACCTTCAATTTTTTCAATTTTAAAATACTTATCAATTAATTTAGCTAATTCTCGATAATCAAATCCCTGATGCTCATCTTGAGTTACTAAATGACACCTTCCTAATGATTGATTTAAAACTTCTAGAAATGTATGAGGATAACTATCTCCCTGAATTAAAATTTTATATAAAAATTTAAAAAGAAATAAAGGGCCAATTTCCATAGGAACAGTTGCTATTAATGTTTTTGAGTGATTAGCAAGACGTTCGAGATATTCTTCAAGCACTAAAGGTCTCGGAAGATGCTCTAACGTCTCTAAAGCTAATGATAAGTCCCATTTTCCATTAATATCACTAGGATCAGTCGATTTTTTTATATTGTAATTTGGATAAGCTTTTGAAGCCTCTTCAATGCCGCCTTCCCATCCTGCATCTAAACCACAATATTTGGACGGTACAAAACTGAGATATTTTAATGATCTACAATTAAAACATCCTATCTCGATAACTGAAAGATTATTTTTTGAGTTTTTTTTTTTAAGATATTTGGTTTGAGTTTTCAACCATCGAAACCGGCTTTCATGAATATACTTACGAAGTCCACTTCTGAATAGGCGTTGGTCATATGTATTTTTAGACATTTAATTTAAAAAATTAAATATAACTACCATAGTAAAATAAACATTAAATATGTAATTTTCAATCAATTAAGTTAAAAGTAACGATTTATATGGTAAAAAATGTTTCGTATTTTGTCCATAAAATAACCAGACAAAAGCAACTGCTAAATATGAAGATATAATTATTATTGTTATTATAAATTTTGAAACCCCTGGCTTAAATATATTTGGCAATCTTGATAAAATAAAAATTTGTAAAGGTATCCAGAATAAACCTAATCTATCAACCCACGCTGATGCAGATGAAAAAATTAAAAGTAAAACAAGACCAAATCCACTTAAGGAGTATAACATCCATAATTTACCTTGATAACTATCTAGGTTAAAATTTTTAAAAAAAATTATAAAAATTATTGAAGGTATTAAAGTCATTGATAGACGCACTATATCCCCTATTGAATTAAGATTTTGTTCAGAATAAAATTTAATAGTATTAATAAAATATTCACCTTGGATAATGTAAATAAATATTACAAATAAAAAAATTATAAAAGTCTTAAATATTGATCCATTTAGAGTTTCAGAAACAATTACTAGAGGCAATAAAATAATTGCAGATTTATGGAATGATGATGCAAGCAAAATTAGAAGTATAAATTTGAAATATTTTTTATCTGCCAATGCAATTAGTCCTAAAAAAATAAAACCAATCGAAGCAGACTGTCTAGTGTATGACATTGCAACTACATTTACTAGATATGGAACTGCGACTAGAATAGCCAACCAAGGATTTAACTGCCTATTACAAAATCTTATTAAGCCATATGAAAATATTAATGCAGCAAAAGTATTAACCAAATATAACCCACCCCATTTTGCTCCAATTATGTTTAATAACATATAACCTGGATCACTAAATTTTATAGATTTTATGAAATTACCTTCTCTAGCTACCCCAAGCATATTTTCATAATTGTACCAATCTGGGCCTATCTGATGTCGCAAACCAATGGTTATTACCAATATAAAGAAAAAAGATACCCAAGCAAAATTACTACTAGTAAAAATATTAAATTTTCCAAAAGTATAAATTTTATTATGATCGGTAATGATCATTAAAAAAGGAAACAATAATAAAAACCAATAGATTAACATTTAATTAAAATAAATATTATTTTTTATAGCAATATAAAACTATTCATATATAATCAAAATTATTATATTTATTTAATCACATAAGTAAAAAAATATGCAAGATTTGCCATCAAATAAGAAATTTGGTTATTTTTTTAGTATAATATTTTTACTTATAGCTGTTTATTTTTACATAAAAGAAATAAACAATCTTTCAAATATATTTTCTTTTTTAGGAATAATTTTTTTTTTAATTTCATTGATCAAATCTGAAATTTTATTACCTTTAAATAAATTATGGATGAATATTGGATATCTATTAGGAAACTTTGTAAACCCAATTGTTTTAGGAGTCATTTTTTTTTTAATGTTTGTCCCAATAGCAATTTCAATGAGAATTTTCAGAAGAGATGAATTAAGTCTTAAATTTAAAGATAAAATTAGTTATTGGAAAAAAAGAGAAAATTCAAATTTTGAAATTGATAGTTTTAAACAACAATTTTAGCTTAAAAGAAGTTTATGGAATTAATAGTTGAACTTTTAACTTTTTTAAAAAAAAGAAAAAAATTATGGTTAGCTCCAATAATTGCCGCTATGTTAATTTTAGGTGGCCTATTAATTTTTGCTAAAGGTTCTGTGATGACACCATTTATATATACAATATTTTAATGTATATTTTAGGAATTTCCGCTTTCTATCACGATAGTGCAGCCTCTATAATTTATAATGGAGAAATTATTGCAGCAGTTCAAGAGGAAAGGTTTACTAGAAAAAAACATGACTCAAGTTTTCCCTATAATTCAATAAAATACTGCCTTAAAGAGGCAGGTATTAATGGATCTGAATTAATCAATATTGTTTTTTACGAAAAACCTATTCTTAAATTTGAAAGATTACTTGAAACTTATTTAGCGTTCGCACCAAAAGGTTTTAAAAGTTTTTTAAAATCTATGCCTTTGTGGATAAAAGAAAAACTTTTTCAAAAAAAAAATTTGATCGATGAACTTTCACAATGTTTATCTTTAAATAAAAATATAGTTAAAAAAAAAATATTATTTTGTGAACACCATCTATCACATGCTGCAAGTGCATTTTATCCTTCTCCATTTGAAACTTCGGCTATTTTAACTTTAGATGGTGTCGGAGAATGGACTACTACTTCATTTGCTATTGGTAATGAGAAAAATATAAAGTTGATCGAAGAAATTCATTTTCCACATTCTTTAGGGCTTCTTTACTCAGCTTTTACTTATTTCACAGGTTTTAAAGTAAATTCTGGTGAATATAAAATGATGGGTTTGGCTCCTTACGGAGAACCTAAATATGTAGAATTAATTAAGAATAATTTAATAAAAATTGCAGAGGATGGAAGTTTCAAATTGAACATGAAATATTTTGATTATGCTGCAGGACTTACGATGACTAGTGAGAAATTTAACAATTTATTTGGTGGGCCACCCCGAAAACCACATAGCTCAATTACTCAACGGGAGATGGATCTTGCTGCCTCAGTTCAAAAAGTAACTGAAGATATTATAATAAAAATTGCTTTAAATATTAAAAATAAAACTGGAGAAAAGAATCTTTGTTTAGCTGGAGGTGTGGCACTAAATTGTGTTGCAAATGGTGTTCTTCAAAATGAAAAAATATTTGAAAATATTTGGATACAACCTGCAGCAGGTGATGCAGGCGGATCATTAGGAGCTGCTCTAGCAACTTGGCACATTCATCATCAAAGCGATAGAAAAATTATATTAACAAAAGACAAAATGAAATGTTCTTATCTTGGGCCGCAATTCAATAATGAAGAGGTAGAATTTTATCTTAAAGAATTTGGTGCAAAATATTTAAGATTAGATAATGAAAAACTTTTAGATCAAACTGTCGAAGCACTAGAAAATCAAAAAACTATTGGATGGATGCAAGGTCGTGCTGAGTTTGGTCCAAGAGCTCTAGGAAATAGATCAATTATTGGAGATCCAAGATCTCCAATAATGCAAAAAAAATTAAATTTAAAAATAAAATTTAGAGAAAATTTTAGACCTTTTGCTCCAGCAATTTTATCGGAAAATTTAAATGAGTGGTTTGATTTTAAATATAAAAGTCCCTACATGCTTTTAGTTGGTAAAATAAATTCTAACAAACAATTGAAATTATCAAATGATCAAAAATTGTGTGAAGGACTAAATAAATTAGATATTATAAGATCTCAAATTCCTGCTATTACACATGTAGATAATTCGGCAAGAATTCAAACCGTAGAAAAAGAAAATGGTATATTTTATGATCTAATAAAAAAATTTTATGAAAAAACTAATTGTCCAATAATAATAAATACCTCATTTAATATAAGAGGAGAGCCACCAGTTAATTGCCCGATAGATGCTTATAAATGCTTCATGCTCACAGATTTAGATATTCTTGTGATTGGGAACTTTATTTTAAAAAAAGAGGAGCAATTTTCAAAAAATATATCTGAAAAAATATTTAAAAAAGAATTTACTATTAATGAAAATCTTGTGAAGTTTTCATTTAATGACGAAACTGTTAAAAAAGTAACAAATTTTTATGACGAAGCTCCATTTCCAAGTTATGAAATAAATGATGATAAGTCATCAATACAATACAAAGGAGATAAAAATTTTTTAGCAAGAGAGTTTAAAAAGTTTATTGGTCATAACAAAAATATTTTAGAAGTTGGATGTGGGACAGGTCAACTTTCTATATATTTTGCTTTAGGAAATAATAATAAAGTTTTTGCATTGGACCCAACTCTTAACTCGATAAATCTTGGAAAAGACTTTACAAAAAAAAATAAAATTAAAAATATAACTTTTGTGAATGCTGACTTATTTGAGGATGTATTTCAAAATGAAAGTTTTGATTTTATATGGTCAAACGGTGTACTGCATCATACAAAAAATCCTAAACTTGCTTTTGATATAATATCAAAGTACCTAAAAAAAAATGGTTATATCTTGATTGGTTTATATAATAAATATGGTAGGCTAAAGACATTGTTTAGAAGATTGCTTTATAAAATTTTTGGCGAATCAATTGTTTTGTTTCTGGATCCAACTTTAAGAAATATTAAAAAAGATAACGATGATCAAATTAAGGCCTGGATTAGAGATCAATACGAACATCCTTTAGAAAGTTTGCATACTTTTGACGAAGTGTTAGATTGGTTCAAAGAAAATGATATTGAGTATATTAGTTCAATACCAAAATGTAATTTAAACGAAAACAATAATAAAAACTTGTTTCAAAAAACAAGTAAAGGCTCTTATCTTTCACGTTTTTTTTCTCAAATATCTATGTTATTTAATAATCTAGGTGATGATGGTGGCATCTTTGTGGTAATAGGTAAAAAAAATTAGTACTTAACTGTAGTTAAAAAAATATATCAAATCTAATCAATGATTTTTTTTAAAAGATTTAAAAACTTTATTTATTATGTTTTATACCTTTGTATATCAACAATAATTTTATTAGAATTAATTTTTAGAATTTTACCAACTTCAACACCATTGCCTTTAAAGTCAGTTACAGACAAAAATGATATATTAAGATATGATGCACATCAAAGAAGTACTTTTTCACTAGGTAAAGATTTTTATCAAATTGTTACTAAAACAACTAACAATTATGGTTTTTTTTCATCATATGATTATATCAAAAATTCTAAGCCTGATTTGGTTGTTATCGGTGACTCAATGATAGAGGCCGCTCAAATAAAGAATGAGGACACATTTGGAGAAATTATAACAAAGTTAAAACCTTCATTAAGTGTTTATCAAATGGGAGTTTCGGGTATTGCATTGCCACAATATCTTAAAATGTTACAATTTGCTGATAATGAATTTTATGCAAAACATTATATTATAAGTATTGTAAGCAATGACTTTAATGAGTCTATATGTGATTATAAAAAAAAAGAGGGTACATGGTGTTTTAATAAAAATTTTGAATTAGAATTTAAACCTTTTGATGGTTATTCATTAAAACGTAAAATTGCTAGAAATTCAGCTTTTGCTAGATATCTTGTTTTTAATATAGGAATTAGTTGGAGAGAAGTTTTGCAAAAAATTAATCTTAATGACCCTGGCTTAAATGATACGATAGGTATCAAAAATGAAATAACTGACAAGGCTGAAGAAATTTTACTTTCTTATAAAGCAATAGATAAATTTTTAGAAAAAATTAAAGATTTAAACTTAGATCAAAAAGTTACACTTTTAATAGATACAGATCGTGAAAAGATATACAAAGATTATGTTAATAATGATTATAATACTAAGATGAGAGACAAACTAATAAAGTCTGCAAAAAAAAAAGATATTCATTACATTGATTTAAGACCAATTTTTGAAAATGATTATAGGAAAAATAATAAGAAATTTGATTTTAAAACTGATGGTCATTGGAACGAATATTCTCATTCTATTATTGCTAATACATTCTTGAGTTTACAAAAAAAATAATTTTGATGGTAATTTAATTTTCAAAAATTTTCTTTCCAAGCCTGAAACATTAATATACTCCATAAGTTATTTTGCCAGTTATTACTGCCTGATTGATGTTCATTCCACATCTTAGTTATCTCCTCAGAATTGAAGTAATTATTCTCTTTAAGCTTTTTTTCACTTAATAAGCTTATTCCCCAATCTTTAAGGGATCCTCTTAACCAAGATTCAATTGGTACATCAAACCCTTTTTTTGGCCTATCCATTATTTGCTTTGGAACATAATCATATACCAGTTGTTTTAAAATCCATTTACCTTGGTTTTCTCTATATTTTAAATTTATTGGTAACTTTAAAGAATATTCAACTAATTTATGATCCAAAAAGGGTGCTCTAACCTCTAGACTATTAGACATGCTAGCTCTATCAACTTTTGTTAAAATATCATCTGGCAAGTATTGAACTATATCCATAAACATCATTTTTTCTCTATAATTAAGCATTTTATCTAAGTTTTGAAATTTTTTTTGAAGTTCATAATAATTATTACTCGATATATCAAAGTTGTTAGGATTCGAAATTAATCTTAAATAATATGAAAATTCATCTGATGATTTGTCTAAAGCATTTAATAATTTACTCACGTGATAAGATAAATTATTATTTTTTTGTTTAATTGACAAAATTTGTTCAGCAACTTTCCAAGTTTTAAATGGTAACAATTTCAGTATATATAATAATTTATTTTGGATAACTTTTGGAAATTTACTAAAAATTTCAAAAATCTTAACACCTTGAATATGTCTATTATAGCCACAAAACAATTCATCTCCACCGTCTCCAGAGAGGCACACTTTAACATTATTACTTGCAAATTTACTAATCAAATAAGTTGGTATTTGAGAACTATCTGCAAATGGCTCGCTATAAATATCTGGTAATTTAGGAATAACATCTAATACATTTTTGGAGTCTATATAGAGTTCGGAGTGATCTGTATGAATAATTTGCGCAACTTCTTTCGCATATTTTGCTTCATCAAATTTATCATTGGAAAAGCCCACAGAAAAAGTTTTTATAGGTTTTGAATTTTGCTCCTGCATAATTGATGTAATCAGAGTTGAGTCAAATCCTCCTGATAGAAATGAACCAATAGGTACATCAGAAATCATGCAACTAGATACGGATTGTTTTATTTTAATTAATAGTTCTTTTTTAAAATTACTTATATTTTGTTTATTTAACGAACTATTATTTAAATTTTTTTTTGGATAAAAATTCCAAAAACTTTTTGGAATAATTTCTTCATTAAAATTATTCTCATTCAAAACTATATAATTTCCAGGAGGTAATTTTTTTATCTTTTTAAAAATACTTCTTGGTGAAGGAATATAGTTAAATTTTAGATATAATGACAATGACTCTTGGTCAATTTTTCCTTCCCAAGAGGGAAAATGTTTTAAAGGTTTTAGTTCTGAGCTAAAAATAAACTCATTATTTAATAATCCATAATACATTGGCTTCTCACCAATTCTATCTCTTGCTAAATAAAGTGTTTTAGATTTGCAATCCCACAAGGCGAATGCAAACATTCCATCAATTTCTCTTAGAGTTTTTTCTAATCCCCAATACTTTATAGCAATCAACAAAGTTTCTGTATCAGTTGTGCTTTTCCAACTATTAAAAAAAGAATTTAATTTTTGTCGAATTTTTAAATGATTATAAATTTCTCCATTAAAAGAAATAATATACCTCTCGCAATTAGAACGCATAGGTTGATGACCTGCTGAAGACAAATCTAATATAGATAATCTGGTGTGAATTAGTGTTAAGCCATTTTTTTTGTCATTAGAAACCCCCAAATCATCAGGCCCTCTATGACGCATGCTGCTCGCCATTTTATAAGCAATTTCATTATTTATAAAATTTTTACTCCAATATCCTGCAACACCACACATAAATTATTTTTTCAATTATATTTAATAAATTGTTTCAGGGTATTA
>Ga0181553_10003659_pt1 | contig 13221 bp, 6 predicted proteins | sample 011ome_17_FD_133753 | JGI IMG/M metagenome (GOLD analysis project Ga0181553, IMG submission 133753) | Coastal salt marsh microbial communities from the Groves Creek Marsh, Skidaway Island, Georgia - 011502XT metaG (megahit assembly) | ecosystem: Environmental > Aquatic > Marine > Intertidal zone...
CGCGGATTTAATGAGCTGTTCTTGCGTTTTGTGCGGTAAAGGGCGTTTGAATAAAGCGTCCACCGCTTTCGCTTGCGAGGCGTACGTTCTTTTATTCGTATTATTCGTTGTTAATTTTGTTGTCGTTGTTGTTGTCGTTCTCGCAAAAATGGCAATCGGGGTTGACGATGATTTTGATGAAAATGATTCCGACGCATCAACATTCAAAGCAACAACGGAAGAAGAAGAGAAAAAAGATGATGATTTTGATGTCGACGCGAAAACTGAACCCCACACTCTGCTCATCCTCGTGGTCGCGTTGTTCAACAGCACACAAGCAGCCTCAGCAGCAGCAGCAGAAAAGGAAGGATTTGTTGCAGCAGCAGCAGCGCGTCTCGACATGATTTGCCTTCTCTTGATGTTTTTTTTTTGCGGCTCCTTCCTTCTCTGAAAATAATTTAATCGATGATTATTGATTTTTGCGTTCGTCGTTTCCAAATTTTCTTTCTTTTTTGTTGTTTTTTTTTTTTCCTTTTTTTTTTTCTTTCTTTTTTCTTTTTTTCTACACAAAATCTACCACGCGTAAAGTAAAATTATTCTTCTAGTAGAGTATTACTATTCAGCAGAGAGAGTTTTAAAAGAACAACAACAGTAACAGGAGAAGAGAGAGCGTTTTTCGTGGTATTCTTTTAAAGCGCTACACTGCTGCAACCGCCGAAACTGCTGCCAAAAGTGTGATGATGCTTTAAGAAGAAGAAGAAGAAGAAGTGATGGAGAAAATGATGAGAACGAAGAAGAGTGATTTTGCCGCGCGGTTACGTTTTTGAATTTCCTTTTTATTTAGAAGAAGAAGAAGAAGAAGAAGAAGATGACGACGACGACGAGAAATTGGAGACGAGAGGAAGACGACGAAGACAAAAACGACGACGATAACAGGAGCGATTCTGCCGCCGGCGGCGAAAAAGGAGTTGGTGGTTTTGGATTCGGGAAAGGCGTTTCCGCGTTCGTAAGCAAAAGCGAAGATGGAGAAGAAGAAGAAGAAGAACTGCTGCTCGCGAGGAGGAACGCTTCTCCTTCTTCTTCTTCTTCTGCCGCTGCTTTATCCCAATCGTCGCTCTTTTCCGAGGAAGAAGGAGATGAAATCGACGATGGAGGTGGTAACGATGGCGGCGGCGCTCCGGAAACGCCAAACTCGATCGATCCGGAGTGGTTGCGAAGGCAACACTTTTACGCAGCGGCGAGGCATCGAGAGAGAGTTTTGAGCGACGAAGAGAACGAGTATGGAATTACGAACGCGAGGACGAGGACGAATAGGCGCGCAAGACGAGATGCTTTTGGTAACGTTATGGACGATTTCGACGACGATTTCGACGACGACGACGAAGATAGAGCGACGATGAATTCCGAGGACGTGTTTAGTCGAGACAATAATACGAACGACGATTATTACGAAGAAGGCGACTCGATCTTCTCAGAAGATTCAGAATTTTTACGGAACGCGCAAAACGCCGCGGCACATAGGAATCGCGGCGCCGGGTATAACCCGTTTGGTATGAATATGAATTCAAGTGCGAGTACTAGAAACGTCGGGAGGAGTAGTTCAGGAAGAGATTTTAGAAGAAACAATAACAACAATAACAACAAGATTAGGAGCAGTAATAAAGACACAGAAATCGAATCCGACACCGACGACGACGACGAAGATACGACGACGACGCCACTTTTAACGAAGAGTCCGACGAGAAAAGGTCCTCACGCGTCTCCGGGTAGGAAGAAAGCCGATAGCACCAACGCTCATCGTAATCATCAACCTCAAGTCGATACTTTCGTGCCGGTACGGGCGAGAGATGTTTTAGAGCACTCGGCTGATTTTTACGACACTTCGGTAAACTCAGGTCTATCTCCGTTTGAAGTCACTCGCAGGTTACGAAAGTTCGGCCCGAACTCTGTTCCTGGAGAGAAATTCGATTACGGTCAGTTGGTGAAACACGCCCTTCGCGAGTTCAACGCGCCAGCTGGGAGGGTGATTTTCTTTGCTATTTTCTTACAATGCCTACAAGCTATGGATCCAGCGAAAACACTCGATTCTATTATTGATGTTTTAGTCTTGTTCTTGGTTTTCTTTGCAAACTGTTACGTTGGGTGGTCCGAAAGCAGAGACGACGGCGCTTTGATGGCTGGGACGGAAGTCACGACTTCGGCTTTGACGACGACTTCAACAAAAGCAACGACGAAACAATCGCAGAAACAAATTTTAGAAAATATGACTCGGACAAACGCGCCGAGAAACGGACAGTTCCCCGCGTACGCGACAGTAGTTCGAGATAACGGGAAGCAGATGCGCGTGTCGTCGAAATCGCTCGTGCCGGGTGATATTGTCGAATTGCGCGTCGGTCAAATCGTGCCGTGCGATTGCGTCTATCGAGGCTCGGGCGTATTATTCGTCACGCGAAACTCGAATTATCTCATTAATACCGCGTCGTCATCGACGTTATCCTCGTCTTTGTTTGCAAATGGTACGCCGCGCGGAGGTGCGAGTCGTGGTGATGAATTGTCCATGCTCTTTGGCGATGATAACGAAATGGACTCGCTGGATTTAATCGGCGTCTCCGAAGGCGAACCGGTTTTAGGAGGGAGTGTTATTTACGCCGGTTGCGGTGCCGCAATTGTAGGCAGAACCGGTCCTCGAACAGCCATCGCGCGCAAAATGCAGCAGATTATGCAAATAGAAGAACATCGCGCGAACGCCGCTGGTATTTTAGGTTTCTTCTCGATGACTTCAACGAGTCATCAAAATCGCTCGAGAAAATCATCCATGGTTCGCTCGAAATCGTTTGGTGCTCTGTTTGGATCGTCGGCTTCAACGCAACGACGAAGTCATCACCATCGACAGCAAGTACCTACGATGGCGCGTACTACCGTTGCAACACCGCCGAGAGGGTCTGCGTTTGACCGGTCTTTAGATCTCGTGATGACCGGGGTGGCTGTGGCGTCGTTCGCTTCTGCAATTTCACTTTGGCTCTTTTTAGTCGTAGCCGGTAGAGGATTTTGGTTTGCGTGCTCCTTTGCAACCGTATTGTGCGTGTGCGCGTTGCCAATAGCTGTGAGAGTTGTCGTTCACGCGACTGTTGCGTTGGGTATTCGGAGAATGGCGAAAGCGCGCGCGTCTCCTGGGTACAGCCCAGGACTCGACGATTACTATCCCGAGTATTATTTGAATGAGCAAGCAAACAGAGAACATCTGAACATGCAACAACGACAACAGTCGAACAAAGAAGCATCGAGTAGTAGCAATCCGTTGTCATCCTTCGTTGGCTCGACGACGACGAGAACTTTTGGTATCAGCCGATTGAGTGCAATACAAGACGTTGCCGCAATGCAAGCGCTCTTCTGTTCGACGTCGTGCTGCGTGGTCGATCGGTTCGCGACTCGTATTGTCGGAGAACCCATTGTGTTTGCAGATAGTTGTCAACCGAGGGACGTTTTGGTTGCCGCGGCATTGGCATCGCGATGGTGGAAGAATTCATCTTCAGTCATGGAATCAGCAACCCCAACCACAGCGAGATCGAACAACAACAATGTCTTTGAGCAACATCTGGTAGCAGACGACGAAATGAATTTGATATTCGACGATTCCGTCGATCGCGCCATCGCGGAGCGACTAGCGGAAGACGGTTTGAGTTCGCTCTCAGAAACCTACATCCAGAAAACGTACGAACCGTACGATTCCGTAGTCAAACTTTCGAGAGCAACGATTTCCAGAGAAGAAGCCATGGATGGTTCAAACTCTGGTGTGTTCGCTGTAGCCAAAGGATGCTTAGAATCCATAGATAATTTAGTCCGTCGAGAAACTATGATTTCTCGCGCCGGGAACGAAGAACACGCGAAAAAAGTCTTTAAAGCGTTAGACGAGGCTCGAAATCGCGAGAGAATGTTTGAACGACGAGGTTTGCGATGTGTTGCAGTTGCATGCGCATATGACGTGCAAACAACCGCGGAAGTGTTCGAAAATAGCGCGCAGAACCAAGGCAGTATCGTGAACGGATGGGTCTTCTTAGGTATCTTTGCCTTCTCGCGTCACGTCCGTCAAGATTGCAACGCCGGCAGAGACGCGCTGAAAGCTTTAGGCGTGGACGTGAAATTATTCACTTCCGCGTCGGAATCGTTTGCTAAAGTGCGAACGGAACAGTTGCACAATCCAAAACGCGTGCTTTCGTCGACGAGAACTGGTAACGCGGGAGAGGAGTTTGCGTCTTCATCTTTACTCGATAATCAAGATACGGACTCAGAACTCAATAGGTCTGAAAATGCGAGTCAAAAAAATCGACAACAACCACCATCGGTTTCGCCCCGCGTGCAATCGTTCTATACGAACGCGGGTAAACGATACGAAGGTATCGTTCGAAATTGTCGAGAAGTTTTAGAAGGTCGACCACCGCCGGAGCAAGTGACATCTGAACAACAAAGGAGCGATTTCGTTTCCGATGCCGAAAGAGGTATTCGATCGTCCACGATTCATTCTACATCTACGACGACAATAACAACCACATCCATAGTGCCTATCAGTAAAGTCGATTGCTTTTTCGAGTGCAGCAACGCGGAAACGAAAGCGAACATCATTCGCCGGTTCAAGCAAGCGGCGATGCATCAAAACAGTCGCCACAACCAGCGGTTTTTGGGCAGCAGCAGGAAAGTCATCGTTGGCGTTCTCGGAGATCGTTTAGAAGATCTACCTGCCATGCGGGCTTCCGACGCCGCGTTTGCCGCCTCGCAATCGTCCACGGATGCTGCCGTTCGCGTTGCTGATTTTGTCGTGTCGAGACCGTCGCTGGCGCACGTCGCTTCTGCAATCGTCGAAGCGAGAGCTGTTTTTGCACGCGCAAAGACTTACGTTTTGTACCGCATCATCTGCACGTGCCACTTGCTCACCGTGTTTGTCCTGTGCGCCTTCTTAGTGTTTCCGAACGAAACTAACGTGGCGTGGCCGAAAACGTTCACTTTACCAGTCATCGCGTTGGCGTTGTTAGCCTCGGTGAACGATTGCGTCGTCTTGTCAATCGCTTATGATTTTGCGAGACCGTCAGCGTCGCCCGAAGCGTGGCGTTTGCCGTGCATCTTGGCATCTGGACTAGCGATGGGCTTTGTTGCCACATTCACGACGTGCTTTGTAGCGCGCGAAATCTTCTCCAGCTCAAATGCAAACTTTGGTTTACTCGAAGCGTTGGACATCGCGCCGGATACGTACGAGCAAGCCAAGTGCATGATTTTCTTGAAAATGGCATTAACGGATGCATTCTCGGTATTATGCGCGCGCTCGGACGGACCCGATCCGTTTTGGACGTTAGCACCGGGTGGGTTCCTATTCCTGGCCACCATGGCGTCTTCTTTTGCCTCCATTTTGCTCACGAGACATTGGCCGTTTCACGAAATGTCGCCGTGTACGTTTGAGCAAACGTTGTTTTGCATATGCGTTGCTCTGTTGAGTTTTCTCTTGCAAGATGCCGCGAAGACAATCTCTTACAGAGCATTAGTCAGAGCAGAGTGGATGCCTGAACGCAGACGTCTATCGTCCGCGGAAACGAAACGAATTTCCGCGGTTGCGGCGAGAGACATCGATTTAGAACGCAGGGAGGCGTTGCGCAAAGCGATCAAAGCGAAAACGTCGAAGGATAACAACGTGGCCACTGGAGCTACTTTCACCCCGAGAAATGCGCCACCAATCTCACCGTTCCTAAAAAAATCCACCGGCGGCTCTCCTATACGATCTGGTCAGCGCACACCGACGGCAGCGAACGATGCGGCGTACTTCAACAGCGCCCAAAAATTCAACGCGTCGCCGCACAGATCGCCTCGGCGATTAGAGACCACTATGGAAGGAGAAGAGGATGAAGAAGATGAAGGTAGAAAAAACGAAGATGAGCGACTGGAACATCATCATCAACAACAGCGAGGAGAAGGCGAACACGTGAATGCGGACGATGACGACGTAGCGGAGGAATTATCCTCCATCGATGAAGACGAGGACGACCACTTTGGTGCTCGCCCGACGTCTCTCTATGACTCGCCCGCGGAAGAACCGGAGACTGTTTTGCAAAATAAACTTCGGGCGGAAAAAGGTGAATTAACCATCGATACCTTCACACGCTTGACGTTTGGATACCGCACAATATTGAACAAGGAGTTGAAACAACTCTCGCTCTCTATCGATTGGTCTCGAGCCTTTCGCGATTTGCGAAGGGCGAAAGCGGATTCACAAGTTGGCGCTTTGCTGGACGCGCACGCGACGTTGAGATGTTTAGACGCCGATTGTGGCGTTGGAGCGTTTTCGATGATGTTAGCCGAAAAGTTAGCCGCGAAGAAGTTGAAGAAGAAAGGAGGAATGAGTGGTGGGAAGATGATGAACAGCGACGATAACGACGGAGAGGAGGAGTACGAACTTTCGTCTTCGGACTCGGAGAATTTGGAGAGGGAAACGGGTTTGTCGAAGGAGGAGAAGAAGAAAGTCATGACTTCCGACGAGAAAGAAGACGAAGAATCCGCCTTGAACGGTCGCGTGGTGGCCGTTGAATTGTTATCGACCTCTTTGGTTTGCTTAAAACACGCTTTAGAAGAGATTAACGAGAACGACATCGACTCCCCGTTCCGCGCAGTGGCGTTGCATCGCGGCACCTTGGACGTGTTCAAAGTGAAACCGATGTCCTACGACGTCGCGTATAATGCGTTTGGCTTTGAACGCATCCAAAAAGGTACAAGCTTAAGAGCTGCGGCGAGAGCGTTTGCTATGTCTGTAAAAACGAACGGTTTAGGTTTCATCGCCGTGCACGCGGCGAAGAGCGCTGACGCTCAATTTCACGCTTTATATCGAAACGCCTTCGTCGCGTCTTCAACGACGACGATGTTACCTTCATCACCAACAGCTTCGTCTGCATCGATGACTACTGCTGAAGACGTCATTGACGAGCTGCATAGGCTCGGCGTCGCGTACAACGTTACCACAAAGTCCTATCAATTACGAATCGAAAAGATAGGCGAATACAATCGTAGAATTTTGGAGAGTTACTTACACGGCGTCGCGATGGATGATTCGTTAACTTTAGAGGAGATATGTGCGGACGCGAAAGTGGCGCAATTCTTATCCAAGAACGATCGAGGTGATCACTTTTCGTTCACGCAAATCGTAGCGCACGTCACATTGTAATATTATTTTAAGCAAACGTGTTCATTAAAGCGTACAATTCGTTTTTTTATTCGCACTTCCCGATGCATTTCACTTCAATTTTCCCTCCTTGCCCGCTCCCTTCGTACTTCTTGACGAAAGAATCGCACCCCAAACTCATCCTCGTATCCACTCCGGTGTACGGATTCACCCCTTCCGCGGTTTCGCACAAACCTAACACCTGGTACCGATCGATAACTGCCTCGGTAAAATCCGCGTTCTTAATTTTCATCTCGCCCATATCCGACCGAATAAAGTTCGCCCCAACTGCCACCGCGTCTTCAAAGTTCGCGCCTCGCAACAGAACGTAATCGAACAGCACGTTCGAAACGTCCGACCCGTGCACGTCCGCGTTCGGCATTATCGACCTCGTCATCACTGCTCCTCGCATGTCTGACTTTGAGAAATTCGTGTTCCGTAGCTCGGCTTCCACCCAAATCGTCCCTCGTAAATCCAAGTTTGAGAAGTCTTCGTTCGAGTGCTCCGACTTGGAATAAAAATCAACCCCGTCGAGTTGTTTCACCCGTAAATCCGTCACCTCCGATTTTACGCTGTCGTCTAAAAATTCCGCTCGAGCAGAAAAGAAGTCCCCGATTTGGGCTCCAAATCCCATCGAGAACGCCGTGGCTAAGGAGAGAAGGATGGATGTCGTTCTTTTTGTTCTTCTTCTTCTTGAATCGTCGTCGTCGTACGACGTGCTCGGCGTTCTTTCATCATCATCATCATCATAATTTCTGAGTGACGACGATGATGATGATGATGATGATGATGAACGAAAGACTACTCCTTTTCTCATCTCAAAACGACGACGTAAACGAGCATCAGCGACAGTCAATCTTCTCGCGGTACTTTTAACAGATGTGCCAAAACGCGTCGTCGTCGTCGCGGTAGGAGCGGTAAGAGTCGTCGTCGTCATCATCAGCGCAGCAAAGTAATTATTTTAGAGTAGTTGAGATACGATTTTATTATGAAGCAAAACGTAGGTAAAAGCAGCAGAGTCGATCGACGATAGAGTACAACCGGACTACTCTACTACGAATACTATTAAAACGACTAAAACTAAAACTCATCCAAAACTCATCACGCGATGGTAATCGAGTTCACCATGACCCCTTTCTTCGGGCAATCGTTCGGGTGCGTCTCCACCGCGGATATTTTCATCACGACGTTCATACCTTCGGTGACTTTACCGAACACCGGGTGCGCGGACGGCGACGATTTGTCGAACCAATCGAGGAAGTCGTTGTGGACGGTGTTGATGAAAAATTGACTCCCGCCGGAGTTTTTGGCGCCGGTATTTGCCATCGACAAAGTCCCGGGCTCGTTCGAGATCTTCGCCGTCAGTTCGTCCGGAATGCAGCCTTCTCTCGCGTCTCGCGTTATTTCTTCCTTCGTGGCGAGATTTGTAAACTTTGAGTTTGGCGGCGGCCCTCCCATTCCTGCGTTCGCGGCGCCGTTCTTTTTCGAGTTTGGGCACCCAAACTGTAACATGAATCCGTCGATGACTCTGTGAAAGTGCAGTCCGTTGTAAAAACCGGTGTTTGCTAAATCGATGAAATTCGACGCGGTTAATGGCATTTGGTCAACGAACAGTTCGGCTTTGAAAGACCCTTCCGTGGTATCGAAAGTGGCGATTGGGTTCGTTGTCGATGATGCCATCGCTTGTATTCGTCTGTTGCTGGCGCTTCTGCGTGTTCTGAGAGAAGAAGAAGAAGAGACGACGTTTTTGATCACCCGCAGGAGTGATGTTGACGTTGAGGACATTTTGTCACGAACGAGACCAAACGAAAAAATGATCAAATTTGAGGTTTTTGCTCTCTTGGTCTTCTTCTCTCTTGTTGTTCGCGCAATAGTAAGGAGGGACAATGTATATAACATGTGGTATAATTATGCATTAAAAAGCAGCTATTAATAATAATAAATCATCACACCGCGTACGAACCGCGTGTGAACTTTGAAGTTTGTATTAATTAATATGTTTGGAATTCTTTTGCTTACTTTTCTTACGGAAATCTACCTCGCGAACGTCTTTTTCTATGGTGCTGCCCCCGGCCCCGGCGAATCCGTTTCCACCGGTCCAAGAGTACCCGGACGAACGCAACGGATTTTTCATCAAATACTCGTTCGTGAATTCCTCTTCGTATTTCTTCTTTTTCTTCTTACCTTTGACTTTTGGCGCGAACTCTCCGACGCCGTTCGCTTCGTCTTCCGCTTGTTGCATACCTTCGGAGATCCAGTCGCGGTTGTCGACAGTTTCTAAAGAAGGCAAGTCTTTGTTCAAAAAGTTATCTAATCGATTTAAAACCGCAGATTCGACGTTTTGTTGGACTCGCATTTGACCGCCATGGCCGTCGGAGCCGAACAAGTGCGCGTGACGAATCTTGGCTTTGTTTTTCGGTCCCGTCCACGTGTGGTCTTTGTAAGACTCCAAGTGCGCGGTGTGCCCCGAGCATACCGGCGCGGCTTGTCTAAACGTCGAGGAGGTGAAACAGTTGCATTTGGCGTCGCACACTGTCGCGCCTTCGCTAAACGCGACGTCGATGTACGGGTCGTTGTGATGCAACGCCATAACTAAATAGGTCATGTCGTCTTTAATCGAATCTAAGTGCTCGTTGTATCGAACGCCGTCAATGCGCATCAAAAACGGACGACCCGACGAGGACGTTTCATCGCGCGGTTTGCCGACAATGAACACTTGAAACGGTAATCCTTTAAACGCTTCCGAGGCTTCTTTCAACTTTTTCGCGCGGAAGAAGACGATGCGAGGGGTGGAGACTGGGCCGCCGATGCGTCCTCCGTGGTTCAACGTCTTTTGGAAACCTTTGATAACTTCATCCACGTGCTCTTCGCCCATGTGTAAAACGATCGTTTTCTCCTCGTGCTTCGTGTTTGCAATCAACGAGTCGCCGGTAATCATCGGGACGGACATCGTTCTGCGGTTCGTCAATCCTTTTCTCGCGTCGTCTTTTGACTTTGAAAGTTCAATTTCGTGCATGCCGTTTTTGTTTCCGATGACTTCTTGCTTGACTCGAACATCGCCGGCACCGGCTTCCTTCGCTTCATGTTCCGTCATTTCAACCACTCGTTCAAAAGATTTCGGCTCACCCTCGTAAATTTCTGTCACCGCGGGCATTTGTAACGTTTTGAACGATCTAGCGATGAGTAAACCAAACGCCGCTTGTTTTTGTCCAATTACGATGGCTTTATACGGTTTCGGTCCAACCATGGCGTTCGGTTCCGCTTGGTTGATGGTCGCTTGATTCGGTGCATTTTGCTCTTTTCCCTCTTTTCCTTTCTTCTTCAAAAGCATTCTGCGGTTGATCGTCGTTTCCTCCTCGGATTCTTCTTGAGATTCTCCTCCTTCTTGTTCTTCTTGTTCAGCCGCTTCTTCGGCTTTTTCCATCATCTCCATGGCGAGCAAATCCGAGTCCGAGGCTCGCGAACTCGGCACTTTCTTATCCGCTTTCTTCCAAAATTGCCATTTCTTTTTCATCTGTGTCTCCTCCTTCTCTTTTTCGTACGCTAATTGCTCCTCCGCTGCGGCAATTTGCTCCTCCGCAGACAGTTCTTGTTGTTGTTCTTCCTCTTCTCCTCCTCCTTCTTCGGCTACCTCTTCTTCTGCTTCCTCAACTATCTCCTCCGGCGGTCCCATCGGCGGCGGAGGCGATTGCGCAATCGCTGCTTCCAACACGTGCTCTTCCGTATCTCTCTGATCGTCGTCCACTTTACCTTCGGAATAGCTCGCCGCGGTTTCCGCCTCGGCTCGAATTTTCAACGCCTCCGCCGCTTTCTTATCCGAAATCCGTTTATGTTCAATGTACGAGAACCCTTCCATGTAACTCGCCAAAGCGATAAACTCCAACTTCACTCTTCCTGGCTTTTCCGATTTATCCGCCGGATTGATCAACTTTGCATCCGCGTCGAAATCGCACCTGTTTTTGAAAAAGTATTGCAAACTCGCTTGCTGTTCGAAATACGCGCACGTATCGCTCGCTCTGTTCGCGTGCGGCACGTCGGACTGTTCGTCTTCCATTTCGTTCGATTCCCGCGCGGATCTTATTTCCTCCATCGCTTGCTCTTCTTCCGTCGGTGCGTTCACTCTGGACGAGATTTCCTCCGTCGACGCTTCCGGGTCTAACTCGTTCGCGTTTTCGTCTTGCGCCGATAACGTCTCTTTTTCTGCCATCAAAGCCGTGACTTCCTCCACGGATTTCCCGTAGTTTGAGTTTGAGACTAAAACAACGGACAAGAAAAATACGGCCGGTACGAGGACCGCGCCGAGCCAGTGTTTCGTCGTCCACGACTGATTATTTTTCATTCCTCCTTTTTGAGAGGAGGAGTCGTCGTCGTTGTTGTTACTTTGTGACGATGATGATGATGTTAAATGATTAGTCGTCTGATGATGATGATGGTGCTGAGAAGACGACGCCGCTAACTTTGCCGCAACTCCCCCGGAAGAAGAAGAAGAAGCAGCAGCGGCAGATTTCGTAGAAGGTGCTTGCGGTTTTCCAGTCACCAACTGATGATCTGATCGCTGTCTAAACCCCGCGCCGCCGTTGTTCCGTTTCATCTTCTTTGTAGTCTTTGATGAATGAATTCTTCTTCTTCTTTGACGAATTTTTCTTCTTTTAAAGTGTTGTTTGTGTGCGGCTCTCCTCGTCGTTTTGCCATGAAAAAGCTCGAAAATTTTTTGGTGAAAAGCAAAAAAAGGACGAATTTTTCTCTTTTTTCTCTTTTCTCTTTTTTTTTTTTCTCTCTCTTGCTTTCTTTTCTCTCTCGTCTGGACAAAACAAAAACTTCACTCTCACAAAAGCTTTTCTTCCGTTTTACGACGCGGAAAGAAGAAGACAAACAACACGAAGAAGACAAAGACAAAGACGAACTGAAGAAGAGGAAGAAGAAGAGAGCGAGACGAAAGAAGAAGAAGAAGAAGATATCAACAACAACGTCTCAAAATCAGCATCATAAAAAGAAGAAAAAGTACATATATATAAATGTCGGATTTACTCAAACAAGCGGAAAATCGCTTGAACAAAAGCGGGTTCATGAATTTATTCTCCTCGTCCTCAAAGTACGAAGACGCGGCGGAGTTATACGAGAAAGCCGCGATACAGTTTAAACTCTCAAAAAACTGGTTGGAAGCAGGAGAGACGTACGAGAAATTGACGGAAATGTATGCTCAAATCGGATCGAATCACGAAGTCGCGATGAACTTTGTGGAAAGCGGTAACTGTTACAAGAAGTGCGATCTGAAGAAATCAATCGAGATGTTCAAGAAAGCGGCGAAGAAATTTAGCGAGATTGGTCGTTTATCGATCGCGGCGAAACATTTGAAAGAAGTCGGCGATATGCTGGAAAAAGAGAAGAAATTAGAGGAGAGTTTGGAGGCGTTTACGGCAGCCGCGGATCTCTATTTAGGAGAGAACACGGAGAGCACGGCGAACCAGTGTAAATTAAGAGTCGCGTCGCTCGCCGGTCAGTTGGAGCGATACGACATGGCCGTCGAAACTTTCGAAGACTGCGCGAAACACGCGGCGGAGAATAACTTGTTGAAATATAGCGCGAAAGGGTACTTGTTAAACGCGGGAATCTGTCGATTGTGCGCGGCAGACCCGGTTGGGGTTTTAAACGCCTGCCAAAGATACAACGACATCGACCCAACCTTTCCAAATTCTCGAGAAGAACAGTTGTTGAAAGATTTGGCCAACGCGAGCGAAGCCGGAGACCAAGACGCGTTCGCCAACGCCTTGGGACAATTCGACGATATCTCTCGCTTAGACAGTTGGAAGACGACGTTGTTGCTGAGAGCGAAGAAAAAAATCACAGCCGGTGGTGGGTTGTTAGGCGACGAGGATGATTTGACTTGATTTCGTTCCTTATCATCTTCTTAAAACAAACATACTTTCAGTCATGCATACTTTTAATAGTACTCTGCTACGCGTTCATTTTGGTAAAACAATGCTTCATTTATTATTCTTCTTTTCACGGCGCAAACTTCATTCAATAGACACACGAACGAACGAACG
>Ga0181553_10003660_pt1 | contig 13220 bp, 10 predicted proteins | sample 011ome_17_FD_133753 | JGI IMG/M metagenome (GOLD analysis project Ga0181553, IMG submission 133753) | Coastal salt marsh microbial communities from the Groves Creek Marsh, Skidaway Island, Georgia - 011502XT metaG (megahit assembly) | ecosystem: Environmental > Aquatic > Marine > Intertidal...
GGGCGAGACGCGCTGGAGAATAGCGAGAACCCAGGCTTGGCGTTGCGCTATGACGGCGCGATATTCGAGCTTGAGAGGTTTCAGCAACTACCGGTTCCGCGTGTGGCCGCGTTGCTTGACATATTCGAGGCGGCAATCGAGAGCGAGTTGGCCGAACCGTTGGGCATACAACTCGTCCGCCCGTTCACGCCCGGGCATGAAGGAGAGCTGGCAGAGCATCCGATTGAGATGCGGACGCTTGAAACGTTTGATGTCAGCTCGCTAGCGATCACCCCGACCTTTGACGAGGCGCAGGCCGTCCATCGCAAGCTGGCACTTTCAGGGGTTAGGCTGGGGCAACCAGTCAAATGCGTCCGGCGTGGTGGCAAGTGGGGTGGAACTTTTCGGATTGGGCTATCCATGCCGCAATTGGTCGCGCTTTGCGCTATACCGGAGAAGGAGGCGGAGACTGTGTTGCGCAGTGACATGCGCCAGATCGCTCAAGCTTTGTGCAATGTCGTACATCCCACTCAAAGCGGTCAGCAAAACGCCGCTTGCTAAGTTTCAAGCCGAGACATAGTCTCTTCGCACTTCAACGTCGGTCTTGGAGAGTGGTGCCGATGGGATTGCAAACTTGGTACGATGCACATCTGATGCCGAAACTTGTCACATTTGCCTGCGGGCAGGGGCAAGTGATGAAGCGACGTTCACAACTCGTACCGCTTGCGACGGGCGATGTATTTGAGCTCGGTTGCGGCGGCGGGCTCAATCAGGAATTCTATCAAACCAGTCAAATATCGAGCTTTTCGGGCATCGATCCGCACGCGGGATTGCTCGACGATGCGCGCGCTCGTGCGAGTGCGCGTGGATGGGACAATACGATCCGTGAAGGCGTGGGCGAGAACATCCCGTTTCGTGACGCGAGTTTTGACACAGTTGTGTGCACCTTTACGCTCTGCTCGGTCGACGATCCGGATCAGGTCATGTCGGAGATGCGGCGTATCTTGCGCCCTGGCGGCAGGCTGCTGTTTCTGGAGCACGGGCGCACGCCGGACGTTGATGTGGCGCGATGGCAGGACAGGATCGAGCCGGTCTGGAAGAAGATTGCCGGTGGTTGCCACCTCACGCGCCTAATTGGTGCGGCGTTGCGCGGCGCTGGTTTCGATGTCGAGCCTATGGGTCAGGGCTATTTGCCCAAGGCGCCGCGTTTTGCGGGATGGAACGAATGGGGCATTGCCCGCAAGGCCGGGCTTTAGTTCAGGACGCTACATCGGTTTGAGTTGCGGGTGCAGCCTGAGCCACACCCGCGCGATACTCATTCCTCGCCAAAGGTTCGCTGCCACCAGCCGCGTTTGGGCTTGCCATCATCATCGGCCTTGTCAGCGGTCGAATTTTGCTCGCTTGCCTCGGCTGTTCTGGTCTCAGCGCTTTCAGAAGCGGCCTTGGCTTTGCGCGGTGCGGACTTCTTCTTCGGCTTTTCTTCTTCGGCCGGGGCTTCATCGGCAGATGAAGTCACTTCATCCGTTGCGGATTCTGCGTGGGCCTTTTTCTTTCGCGGCGCGCGCTTCTTTTTCGGCTTTGCCTCTTCAACAGGCGCTTCGCTAGCCTCGGTCGCCGCGGGAGCGTCGGCGTCAGCCATCGCTTCAGTGTCTGCCTTCTTCCGGCGAGGCGCGCGCTTCCGCTTGGGCTTTTCTGTCGGTGCATCATCGGCTGTTTCTGCATCGGAAACGGTGTCAGCCTCCGCCTCTGCACCAGCCTCGGCTGCTTCGTTTTCTGTCGCGCCTTCGTCAACTGACTTGCCTTTGCTACGACGGCCTCTGCCACCACGCCGGCGACGTTTCTTTGGCTTCTCTTCGCCGTCGTCGTCAGTTTCGGTTCCGGGCCGCTCAGCTTCGTCTTCACTGCCTTCGCCCTCGACTTGATCTTCGCGACGCTTCTTGTTGCGGCCACGCCCACCACGGCGCCGGCGGCGATTCTTCTTAGCCGCGCTGTCATCGTCTTCCTCAGCGCCGAATTCCTCTTCGGGCAGATCGTCATCGTCATCATCGTCGACAATTGGTTCGAATTTCGGTCGTTCGGTTGGGCGAGGGCCAGCGCTGGCAACCGCCATTTTCGCGCCTTCGTCTTCGCCTTCGGGAATTACCTCTACACTCACACCGTAACGCTGTTCGATCTCGACCAGATCGTCACGCTTCGAATTGAGCAGATAGATGGCTGCTTCAGTGCTGGCAGCAAGGCGGATAATCGTGCCTTTGCCCTTCGCAGCTTCATCTTCGATCAAGCGCAGTGCGGAAAGCCCCGCACTGGATGCTGTGCGAACCAGACCGGTGCCATCACAATGCGGGCATTCGCGAGTGGTCGCTTCCAACACGCCTGTGCGCAGGCGTTGGCGGCTCATCTCCATCAAACCGAAGCCGGAAATGCGACCAACCTGAATCCGCGCACGATCGTTTTTGAGCGCGTCTTTCATCGCGCGTTCGACTTTGCGGACATTGGAATTGTATTCCATGTCGATGAAGTCAATCACGACAAGTCCGGCCATATCGCGCAGGCGAAGCTGACGTGTGATCTCGCGCGCTGCCTCGACATTCGTCGCGACAGCGGTTTGTTCAATGCCGTGCTGTTTGGTTGATCGGCCTGAGTTGATGTCGATCGACACCAAAGCTTCGGTGGGGTTGATGACCAGATAGCCGCCTGATTTCAGCTGCACGACAGGATCATACATAGCGCGCAACTGATCTTCCGCTCCGTAGCGCTGGAACAGCGGGACCGGATCGGAATATGCCTTTATCCGGCGCGCGTGGCTTGGCATCAACAGCTTCATGAACTGCTTGGCCAATTTGTAGCCATCTTCGCCTTCAACGACGACTTCTTCAATTTCGCGATTGTAAATGTCGCGGATCGCACGCTTGATCAGGTCGGAATCCGAGTGGATCAAAGCAGGCGCGGTAGACGACAGCGTCTTCTGGCGGATCTCATCCCAAAGGCGAGCAAGGTAATCGAAGTCGCGCTTGATCTCTGGCTTCGTCCGCGAAAGGCCAGCTGTTCGAACAATAAGACCCATAGTCTTCGGCAGCTTCAAATCCGCAATAATCTGCTTCAGGCGCTTACGGTCGCTGGATGAATTGATCTTCCGGCTAATTCCGCCGCCGTGACTGCTGTTCGGCATCAGCACTGTGTAGCGACCAGCGAGACTTAGATAGGTGGTAAGGGCTGCACCCTTGTTGCCGCGCTCTTCTTTCACGACCTGCACCAACAGAACCTGGCGGCGTTGGATTACATCCTGAATTTTATAGCGGCGGCGCAGAGCCTGACGGCGTGCGCGAACTTCGTCGACTTCCTTGGCGCGACTCTTGCCTTTGCCATTACCTTGGCGGCGGCGTCCACGGCGTCCGCGACCCCGGCGAGAATCGCTCCTGTCATCATCGCCATCGTCATCTTCGTCCGACTCATCGCCTTCTGAGTCGTCGTCATCGTCATCGTCCGAACCATCGTAATCGTCGTCGCCATCGACGAGACCTTCTTCGATAGTTGAAACCTTGTCCTTCTCTGATGTGTCAATTTCCTCGACCCCGTCTTCGGCTAGATCTTCGGCGAGCGCTTCGCCAGTTTCTTCGTCTTCGGCGTCATATTCGTCGCCGGGCATTTCGCCGCGATCTTCCTCTTCGGCGCGCAGGCGGGCTTCTTCCTCTGCTGCTTCGGCTTCTTCAGCGAGCAGCGCTTCGCGATCCGCTTGCGGGATCTGGTAATAGTCCGGATGGATTTCGCTAAAGGCCAGGAAACCGTGGCGGTTGCCGCCAAAGTCGACGAAAGCTGCCTGCAACGACGGTTCGACCCTTGTTACCTTGGCGAGGTAAATGTTGCCTTTGATTTGTTTGTGTTCGGCAGATTCGAAATCAAATTCTTCGATCCGGTTGTTCTTGACTACCGCTACCCGAGTCTCCTCGTGGTGGCGCGCGTCGATGAGCATGCGCTTTGCCATTATGTATTCTCCAGGCGCGGGGGCTTCGGGGCAATGCTCCGGCCGCTGCGCGCCTCTGATTGTATGATGTTTGGAATGTACCAACCGTTCGATGTGAGCGGTTGGCGATAGTGTTTTGACCCGCTGCGTGAACGCGTACGGGTGAAAATTCTGTTGTTTCTATTGCGAGAGAAAGACCGCAAGTCTGTGCTGCTACCCGGCCGACACTTGCCATCGCGCGTGGATCACGCGGCGCTGCAAAATCGTCGGAGGGCTGTCTATTCACTGCATCAACCTGTTGTGGGGCCTTGCAAAAATAGCTTCGCAAGGCAGCGGGAGTTGGGTTTGCGGAGGGAGCGGATGTCGCGTCTCTGCAAATGTAAACCGCTTGACAGCCTGCTAGCACCGTGGGTTTCAACCCGCAACCATATTGCGTTTACTTAGCGCAACAACCTAACACGCTTGGTTAATGACTATACGCCAACATATCATATTGATAGGTTTGCTTCCGAGCCTGCTGGTCGGGGGGTTGATGATGGCTGGCGTAAAAGTGCCCGTGCCCGAATGGGGGCGCGACTATGTGCTCCAGCTTTTGATGCCTGATGCTGCGGCCGAACTTGAGCTGCCAACTATTTACGGGCCCAGCGACCCTGCAGCCCCGCTTGTTGTGATCGATGCCGGGCATGGCGGGCGGGATCTTGGTGCCGTGGGCGCGGGTGTTCGCGAGAAGGATGTCACGCTCGCGCTGGCGATCGCATTGCGAGATGCGATTGTAGAGCAGGGGGGTATCCGGGTTGCTTTGACCCGCGAAGACGATCGTTTGATCACTTTGACTGAACGCCCCGATATCGCTCGGCGCATGGAAGCGGATCTGTTTCTGTCGATCCACGCCGATTCCGCTGGTGACAATGAAGCGGTGAGCGGCGCCAGCATTTATACGCTGTCAGATCGCGCATCGAGTGCCGCCGCAGCCCGCTTCGCCCGGCGCGAAAATGATGCAGACCGGGTCAACGGTGTGTCGATCGAAGGCCAAAGCGGTGACGTTGCGGATCTGTTGGTTGAATTGTCGCAGCGGCGCTCTCAGGCTGAATCTGCCGAGTTCGCTGGTCTGGTGACGCGCGAAGGAGCCGGAGAGCTCGCATTCCATTCACAAGCGCAAAGGTCCGCTGATCTTGTCGTGCTGCGAACGCCTGACATGCCATCGGCACTTTTTGAATCAGGCTTCGTTACCAATCAAGACGACGCAGCGAGGCTCGTGTCTGAGGAGGGGCAGGCGCAGTTTGCACAAGTGATGGCGCGTGCGATCCGGGTGTACTTCATCCGCCAAGGCCAGATTTAAGCCTCCGGTTTTGCCCGTTTCTGCACAGTTCATCGCGAAGTATATAGCAAGACGCGGAAACCGCGTGCTAAAGCGCCGTCCGAGCTACAAGATCCGACCATGAACAAAGCACTCACCTTCGACCTCGATTACATCCGCGCGCGTTTGCAAGGCGATAGCTTGGCCGCGCTCTCGTGGTTCAGGGAAAACTGGCGTCAGCAGCGCCTGTTTCGCTGGGGTGCGGCGGCCTTGGGTGCGTTCGTCCTGCTGCTGATTGCATCATGGTTCTTGCTGGCACGCGGATTACCCGATGCAGAAGGGCTGGTTGACTATGAGACACCCCTGCCGACGGTTGTTCGCGGAATCGATGGTGAGATTGTCCATTCCTATGCCCGTGAACGGCGCGTGCAGCTGCAATATGCGGATTTCCCCGAGCGATTGATCGAGGCTTATCTCGCTGCAGAGGACAAGACATTTTTCACTCACGGCGGGGTGGACCTGACCGGCACGGCAGGCGCGGTTATCGACTATGTCAGCAAGTTGAGCTCGGGCGAGCGCGCGGTTGGAGGCTCTACCATCACTCAACAGGTCGCAAAGAACCTGCTGCTAGGCGACGAGTATTCCGTTACTCGCAAGCTCAAAGAGATGATCCTGGCGACACGAATCGAGAGCGTGCTCACCAAACAGGAAATTCTTGAACTCTATCTCAATGAAATCCCGCTGGGCCGCCGCAGTTTCGGAGTACAGGCCGCGGCACAGGCTTATTTCGATAAAGATGTTGCCGACCTGGAGCTGCACGAGATGGCATTCTTGGCGATCCTGCCAAAGGCGCCAGAGCGATATGGCCGTGCGCGCAATGCCGAGCTGGCGATGGATCGCCGCAATTTTGTCCTCAGCCAGATGGAGAATAACGGATTCATCTCTGCTGAAGAAATGCGTGCGGCGCAGGACCAGCCGCTGGGTCTGGTCACACAGCCAAGCCTACCCTCGGTCGATGCGGGTTATTTCCTGGAGGAAGTGCGACGCCAGTTGCTTGCGGACTTTGGCGAGACAGCGGACGACGGCCCGAATAGCGTATACGCCGGTGGTCTTTGGGTGCGCACATCGCTCGACCCTGCGTTGCAGACAGCCGCGCGTGACGCATTGCGCAATGGCCTGAACAGCTACCATGGCAGTCGTGGCTGGGCCGGCCCAATCGCGACTATCGATGTCAGCCAAGGCAATTGGGCAAGTCAGTTGCAAAGTTCCTTCCTGGGAATCCGCTTTGAGGATTGGCGCATTGGCGTTGTCACCAAAAGCAGCGGCAGTTCTGCGACAATCGGGTTCGCTAGTGGTGATGAAGCACCGCTCGTGAGCCCGCCACCTGCTCTGAAAGCGGGTGACGTGGTCGCGGTCCGGCCAACCGGCAGCGGCTTTCGGATTGGCGTGGTGCCAGAGGTATCGGGCGGATTTCTGGCGCAGTCTGTCCAGACGGGACGCGTGCTTGCCATGCAAGGCGGGTTTGATTTCCGCCTGAGTGATTTCAACCGCGCGACGCAGGCGGAACGACAACCGGGATCAACTATCAAGCCGTTCGTGTACGCAACCGGACTTGATAACGGTATGACCCCCGCCAGCGAAGTTCCGGACCAAACCTTTTGTTACTACCAAGGCTCAAATTTGGGCGAGAAATGCTTCCGCAACTTCGGTGGTGAAGGTGGCGGTGTGCACACCATGCGCTGGGGACTGGAGCAATCACGCAATCTGATGACCATCCATATCGCGATGGAAGCGGGCATGGAGCAGGTAAATAATACTTTCGAACGGGTGGGGATCGGATCTTATGAACCCTATCCTGCCTTTGCTCTGGGGGCAGGCGACACGACTGTTCAGAAAATGGTCAACGCCTATGCTGCGCTGGCCAATCACGGTCGGCTAAACAAACCGACCGTCATCGACTATGTCCAGAACCGCCGAGGCGAGGTCATCTGGCGTGCGGACAACCGCCGTTGCGATCGCTGCAATATGTCCGAATGGGACGGGCAGCCCATGCCGCGTTTCGGCTTGAAGGGCGAAGAGGCAATGGACGCACGTACAGCGTTCCAGACTGTTCATATGCTTGAAGGCGTTGTTACACGCGGCACCGCCACCCGCTTGCGCGATCTCGATCTGCCATTGTTTGGCAAGACCGGCACGACATCCGGCCCGACCAACGCATGGTTTGTTGGTGGCACGCCAGAGATAGTGGCCGGCGTCTATGTGGGTCATGACCAGCCGCGCAATCTGGGTGGATGGGTTCAGGGCGGCAATACCGCCGCGCCGATCTTCAAGGAATTTGTCCAAAAGACACGTGAGCGATGGAGTGATCAACCTGCTGTTGCACCGGCAGGCATTCGCATGGTCCGTATCGATCGCAAGAGCGGCAAACGTGTTTTCGATGGCGATCCTTCGGATGACCCGCAAGCAACGGTAATCTGGGAAGCATTCAAGCCTGACACGGAACCACCGCGCGAAACGCGCCAAGATCAGATCGCAGAGCTGCGCGAGGAATTGCTTGCGCTTATTCGCCGAGGCACGGACGCAAACCTCTCTTCAAGCGACGGCCAGCCCAGCGACTTCGTGGAAGAACAAGGCGGAATCTATTGATCTCCGGGATCAAAGGCGCGCTTTGAACGCTTGAGTGAAGAATAGGGAAACTGGAAACCATTATGCGCAAACTTGTTCTCACCGCTGCCTTGGCACTTGGCCTGGCTGTTTCGGCGTCTGCTGATCTGCCCACGGGCGCTCAAGCGCCTCTGTTCACGACACAGGTGGCTTTGGCGGGACAGGAGTATGGCTTCAACCTGCGCAGCGCTCTCGCGAAGGGGCCAGTGGTCCTTTATTTTTACCCCAAAGCTTTCACCAAGGGATGCACACTGGAGGCAAATGCCTTTGCTGAGGCCATGCCCGAGTTCAATGCGCTGGGTGCCACGGTGGTCGGCCTATCCAATGACGATATCGAAACACTGAAGCGTTTCTCGACTGAGGAATGCCGCGACGCCTTTGCGGTCGGTGTCGCCAGCCGGCGGATCGTCGAAGCATACGATGTTGCACTGGTTCGAAATGGTCAGGACACAGGTGTCACTTCGCGCACAAGCTATGTCATCGCGCAAAGCGGCGAGATCGTAATGGTGCACTCGGACATGGACTACCGCGATCACGTGCGCAAAACCCTTGAAGCGGTGCGGATGCTCGCTAGCTGAGCGCAAGATAGCCGTGTTCAGCGCGGCGCAATCGCTTTACAATCACATATGTTGCGCTAATCGCGTGCGCGTCATTGTGCGAAGGATTTGTTATGCGTGCCGAAGGGCAGGCCAATATTGACCGGATCAAAGCGGCGCTGGCTCTTGTGCGTCAATCGCTCGACTGGGACGTTGCGTTGCGTCGGCTCGATGAGCTAAACGCGCGCGTGCAGGACCCCACGCTGTGGGACAATCCCAAGGAAGCGCAGGCGCTCAGCCGCGAGCAAAAGACGCTTGAGGCCGCGGTCAATACAGTCAACGAGATTTCCGCCGAGATGGCGGACGCGATCGAATTCATCGAGATGGGCGAAGCCGAGGGCGAAGAGGATATCGTCAATGATGGCCTCAAGAGCCTGGAGAAGCTGGCGGATCGGGCCGATGCGGACAAGGTTCAGGCGCTGTTGTCGGGCGAAGCGGACGGCAATGATACTTATCTCGAGATCCACGCCGGCGCTGGCGGAACAGAGAGCCAGGATTGGGCGGAGATGCTTTTCCGCATGTATGGCCGTTGGGCTGAACGGCGCGGTTTCAAGGTAGAAACAGTCGAATATCAGTCTGGCGATCAGGCCGGCATCAAATCGGCAACGCTGCTGTTGAAGGGCGAAGGCGCCTATGGCTACGCCAAGACTGAAAGCGGTGTGCATCGCCTTGTCCGGATCAGTCCCTATGACAGCGCTGCCAAACGCCATACCAGCTTCAGTTCTGTCTGGGTCTACCCGGTGATCGATGATGATATCGATATCGAGATCGATCCGTCTGATTTGAAGATCGACACCTATCGTGCGTCGGGCGCAGGCGGCCAGCACGTCAACACCACAGACAGCGCCGTTCGAATTACGCACCAACCGACCGGGATTGTGGTGGCTAGCCAGAATGATCGCAGCCAGCACAAGAACCGTGCGACCGCAATGAACATGCTGAAGGCGCGTCTCTTCGAGCGTGAAATGGCAGAGCGCGAAGCAGCGGCAAGCGGCGAATATCAGGAAAAGAGCGATATTGGTTGGGGTCACCAGATCCGATCTTACGTTTTGCAACCGTATCAAATGGTGAAGGACCTGCGCACGGGCGTGACTTCAAGTTCGCCTGACAAAGTGCTTGATGGAGAACTGGATCAGTTCATCTCCTCCGCTTTGGCGCAGCAGGTGACCGGCGAAACTGTTGAAGTGGAAGACGTCGAATAGTGTTGAACAGAGCCGTCCTCTTGCTGGTTTGTGCGCTGACTCTTGTGGGGTGCGACCAAATGAGCGGAGCCGGTGATCGTCCGGACAGCGCGCGTAGATTTCCCGAGGCAGACAGGCCAGTATCCGGGCTTGGCTCAACAGAATTCTCGAGCGAAGATGCGCGCGACGAGCGCGGTGAAGCGCAAAAGGTGATGGACCTGGCAGAGGTCAGCGTGGGAATGACTGTTGCCGATATCGGCGCAGGTGAAGGGTATTACACCGTCCGCCTCGCCGAGAGGGTTGGCGAGGATGGCCGCGTCCTTGCACAAGATATCGACCGCGATGCTTTGGACCGGCTCGGGGAGCGCGTCGAGCGGGAGCGTATCGACAATGTATCGATCAAGCTGGGGCGCGAGGATGATCCGCAACTGCCACCAGACAGTTTTGACCGCGTGTTTCTGGTCCATATGTATCACGAGGTGAGCGAACCTTACGCCTTTCTTTGGCGGCTCTGGCCTGCTTTGGCAGAAGGTGGGCAGGTGATTGTGGTCGACACCGATCGCCCCACCGATCAGCACGGCATTCCGCCTTTGCTTCTGTCTTGCGAGTTTGAATCGGTCGGTTATCAGCTCGTTGAGTTTCTGGAGAAGCCTGACATTCGTGGCTACTTTGCGCGATTTGAACGGGCTGACACCCGGCCAGCTGAGGGCAAAATCATCGGCTGCGCGCTCAAGTAAGCTTCGCGCGGCGAGATCAATCACCAATCACGCATCAGCGCGCCCTTTTCCTCTGCAAAGCAGGGTGCTAGGCGCTGCAATCACTCTTGGGGCAATAGGTGAGGAGTACCGCCGCGGATGACCGATTTTCCAACCAGTTTTGACAAAGAAGATCTGTTGAAATGCTCACGCGGTGAGTTGTTTGGTCCAGGCAATGCACAATTGCCGGCCCCACCAATGCTGATGATGGACCGGATCACCCAAATCTCCGGCGAAGGCGGCCTTGATGGCAAAGGTCATGTGGTGGCAGAATTTGATATCACACCAGAGCTTTGGTTCTTCGATTGTCACTTTCCCGGAAACCCGATCATGCCAGGCTGTTTGGGGCTGGATGGACTTTGGCAGCTGACAGGCTTCAACCTTGGTTGGCGCGGTTGGAAAGGGCGCGGCTATGCGCTTGGTGTGAGTGAAGTGAAGCTGACCGGCATGGTGCGGCCTGACCGAAAGATGCTCACCTATTACGTCAACTTTACCAAGGCTGTTCAAACCCGCCGTTTGACCATGGGGGTCGCTGATGGACGCGTCGAAGCCGATGGTGAGACCATCTATCAAGTAAAAGATATGAAAGTTGCTCTCTCTGAAGCCTAATCGGGCCAGAGGCAGAAAGGATCACATGCGTCGCGTCGTTATAACAGGGCTGGGGATTGTATCCTCGATTGGCAATAATGCTGCCGAGGTGCTGTCCGCATTGAAGGCGGGCAAATCCGGCATTTCATTCAATGAGGACATGGCCGAGCACGGCTTCCGTTCGCAGGTTGCCGGGGCGATTGACCTTGATCTGACCGAGCATGTGGACAAGCGCACGCTTCGCTTCATGGGCCCGGGAGCGGCCTATGCACATATCGCCATGGGTCAGGCAATTGCCGACGCTGGTCTTGAGGAAAAGGACGTGATCAATCCGATGACCGGCGTGATTGCCGGTTCGGGCGGTCCGTCAACTTCGGCAATGTTCGCGGCGCATCAGTCGGTGCTGAGCACCGGAGCGACGAAGCGTATCGGCCCGTTTGCCGTACCGAAAACCATGTCTTCTACGGTCAGCGCCAATCTGGCGACGGCCTATCAGATCAAGGGCATGAATTTCTCGATTACATCCGCGTGCTCCACGTCGTTGCACTGCATCGGCATGGCTGCGCAGCAGATCGCGCTGGGCCAGCAGGATGTGATGTTTGGCGGCGGCGGAGAGGAACTGGACTGGACGTTGTCGTGCCTGTTCGATGCGATGGGCGCCATGTCGAGCAAATATAACGACACTCCAGAGCGTGCTTCGCGTGCCTTTGATGCCGATCGCGATGGTTTTGTGATCGGCGGCGGCGGCGCCATCCTGGTGTTGGAAAGCCTTGAACATGCGCAGGCGCGCGGCGCGAAAATCTACGCTGAAGTGACCGGTTTCGGCGCTACGTCGGACGGTGCAGACATGGTCGCACCTTCGGGCGAGGGCGGCGAACGCGCGATGCGGGGTGCGCTCAGAACGCTTAGTGAAGATCGCAAGGTAAGCTACATCAACGCACATGGAACTTCGACGCCGGTTGGCGATGTGGGCGAAATTGAAGCGGTGCGGCGGGTCTTCGGAGAAGGCTCAACTCCGCCGGTCAGCTCGACCAAATCGATGACGGGCCACAGTCAGGGCGCGACGGGTGCACAAGAAGCGGCCTATTGCCTGCTCGCACTGGAGAACGACTTCATCATCCCGTCGATCAATGTGGAAACGCTCGATCCCGCGCTTAAGCCGGAGGAAATTGCCACTGAACTGGTTGAGAACGCTGGGCTCGATACGGTGATGACCAATTCATTCGGATTTGGCGGCACGAATGGTTCGATGCTGCTATCGAAGTTCCACGGTTAGAATTCTAGCGAGGGTTTTGGAACCCGAAGGCGGAGGTATTGGACATGGGTGTGCTTGACGGAAATCGTGGCCTCGTGATGGGCGTCGCCAATGATCGGTCGATCGCTTGGGGCATTGCCAAGGCTTGCGCCGAAGCCGGGGCAGACCTGGCCTTTACTTATCAGGGCGAAGCGTTTGGCAAGCGGTTGGCGCCACTTGCAGAAAGCCTGGGTTCCGACATCATGCTCGACGTTGACGTTTCCGACGACGCGTCTCTTGATGCAGCATTCGAGGCGCTGCAAAAGCGCTGGGACCGTCTGGATTTCGTGATCCATGCGATCGCCTATTCTGACAAATCTGAATTGACCGGACGCATCCTCGATACCACCCGCGCGAATTTCAAGAACTCGCTCGACATATCTGCTTACAGCTTCATCGAAGTGGCGCGCCGCGCGCACCCCATGATGGCCGAGCATGGCGGCACCCTGTTGACGCTGAGTTACATGGGATCCAACCGTGTCACACCGAATTACAACGTTATGGGTGTTGCCAAGGCAGCGCTGGAAGCGGCAGCGCGTTATTTGGCCAACGATCTTGGCCCAGAGGGCATTCGGGTCAATGTGATCAGCCCTGGGCCCATGAAAACATTGGCTGGGTCAGCTATTGGCGGCGCAAGGCGGACATTCAAGCACACCGATGCCAATGCACCGCTACGAAGCAATGCGACGCTGGAAGCGGTAGGCGGAACAGCTGTTTATCTGTGTTCAGACGCGGGAGCCTGCACAACGGGCGAAAACATCCGGGTCGACGGCGGTTTCCATGTTCTGGGAATGCCGCAAGCCGAAAATCTTTAGGCAATTGGCCCCCGCTTTTCGGGGTTGGCCATTCGATATTGATTTGATGGAAACTCGGGAGCTGGCCGAGATTGATCTCGTTTGAAGAGA
>Ga0181553_10003663_pt1 | contig 13218 bp, 8 predicted proteins | sample 011ome_17_FD_133753 | JGI IMG/M metagenome (GOLD analysis project Ga0181553, IMG submission 133753) | Coastal salt marsh microbial communities from the Groves Creek Marsh, Skidaway Island, Georgia - 011502XT metaG (megahit assembly) | ecosystem: Environmental > Aquatic > Marine > Intertidal zone...
CAGTTGCCCCAGTTCGACGCCGTATCATAGTCGAGGAGGTAGTGTTCAAACCAGTCGGCGCCGTGACGCCAATCGACGCCGGCGTCCAACGCGAGCCACGATGCAACGTTTTGTCGACCTCTATTGGACATGAACCCGGTGTTTTTGAGCTCGCGCATGTTCGCATCAATAAGCGGGTAGCCCGTCATGCCCGATTTCCACGCCTTCAACGCCGCGTCGTCTTCTCTCCACGCCGCTGAGCGATTAGAACACGTGCCGTGCAAATGGAAAATCTTATTTCCATACTTGAGCGCAAAAAACTTATAAAAGTCGCGCCAAATGAGTTCGAAAATTACCCAATACGTGCTCTTATTTTCCATTATCTCACTCTCGTACTTTCGAATCTCACTAACGACGTATCGCGGGGAAACGCATCCGAGCGCGAGCCACGGCGCGAGCTTGGTGCTGTAGTCGCCGCCCAACATTCCATTTCTAGTCTCAAAATACGTTTGCAAAAGTTTGGACTCCCACAAATAATACTTAACACGTGCCAACGCTTGAGATTCACCACCCTTAAAGTCCATTGCACATCTTTCGTCGACGCCATTTGAAATCAACGCGGCACAATCCTGCGCGAGTTTTGGCGTCGCAAAGGGCAAATCGCTCGGCTTGGGAAACCATTCGAAATTCCCCGCCGATGTCGGCACGCTTCCGAGCGCGCCGTTGGAAGGTGACGGGATCAAACTTCGAACTTCGCACTTAGACTCTACTTTGTTCCTAAACGGCGTGAAAACATCGGGCAAATCGCTCAACTCAAACGGCAAATCATCGATGTGGTACAACGTCGACCCCCAGATGCGCTCAAATCGAGCGTCACCACCACCCGTGCGCGCTACCGCTGTGCATTTCTTCTCTGCGCGTACATCCATGTCTGTTTCTTCGCTCGTCACTTCGGTTTGCGTGAGCACAATCGTGCGTTCATTCGCACCAGTAAGCGTCAACTCTGCGACGACGTCTTCGCTCTCGCCGACGCGCACTAATAAATCGCTCCCTAGCGCCTTCAACGTCGTCTTCAAGTCCTCGACCGACTCTAGGGCAAACTTCGCTCGCGCCGCACCTAAGCGAGCCACGCCGCGCTTGGATGTCTTAAAGAACGTCGGATCGAATACGAATACAGGGACTACTTCGGCTCCGGACGCGCGTAAAGCCGCCGCCCGCGCGACGCACGCGTTGTCGTGCACGCGCAAATCATTGCGGAACCAAATCACCACGCGCGTGCGCGACGGCTCCATGGAATCGGACGTTGACTTTCCCATCGCTCTCACCGGTGATGTCGTCGACGTTCTTGTTCTCGAACGGGTGTCAGCAAAAGCGCGAGAAAACGATGGTGACGTCAACGAAAGCGCAGTCTGTGCGCTTCTCGGTGCGGTGGCTTCAGGCGCGGTGAATGCGTACTCGCGCGCGAGAACGCGAGTGAAATGCGATGAAAAGCGGCGAATGATCGCTATGCGCTATGCGCAAGCTCAAGCGGTTTTCGAGTCCTTCGCGAAGCGCACAATGAAGCTAAGCGGTGCGTCGAAGCGCTCTTTTTCAGTTTAGATTATTTAGATTATTAGATTATTTTACCCCATTCTTACAAACTACCGCTTATGTTTCTTCTTATTCTTATTCTTGAAGAAGGCTTTGTCCCTGTTGCGCTTTTCTACGTTTTCAGACTTGGCTTGCGCGCGTTCGCGTTTCCCACCACCAAACTGCGTAACAAAGAGCTTGCGAGCCTCCGCGGTCTCGCTCGGCGCCGAACGCTTCTTGGATTCTTTCACCTCTATGTGACTAGGTTTTAGTGGCTGAAAATCTCTTGGAGCACCTGAACGTGCGATATCCAACATCGCTCGTTTTGCTCGTTCTGTTTCTTCGATGTTCTGCAATCGAACTTCGGGCGCGACGGCAACTTCTTCGATGCCAGTGAGCCACTTTTCGTTTCCTCGGTTGTCGTCCCCGTTTGACGCGCCCAGCGCGCCACCACCGCCACCACCTTCACCATCGTCATCTACAATCTCACCTCGTCGTCGTCTGAGCTCTTCTTCCACGTAAGCCGCCGCTCGCGCTTCTTCGGCGGTGCGCAGTCCGAATCCCGTGCCAGCGTCTGCATCCGCGTCGCGCCCGTCGAACACCACCCCAGCGCTGGCAAACATTTGCGACGTGCCCACCATAGCGGTGACGTGTCCGCGCGATTCATCGTCTTTCTGCGCGTCGGCCGCCTTCGCTGTCGCCGCTGAAGGCGTCGAGCGCGAGCCTCGAAGCAACGCTTCGTGGTCGAGTCCTTTCGCGCGCGTGCGCGCGAGCTGCCTCGCGCGCGCCTGCGCGAGCGCGTCTAGCGCACCGTCGCCGTCATCGCACGCGTCATCACCACCACCACCAACGCCACCGACGTCGTCGTCGTCGTCGCTCGCCGGTCGCTTTTTGCGAATGTTTCGCGGTCGCGGCGGCATGATTGTGACGACTTCACATCGATGCACGCGCGCGTCTTCAGCGTCTTTAGCGTCGTCGGTGTCGATCGCGCGCACACAGGAACGCAGAGAAAGCGCGCGCGCGTTGGTTTTGCCTCGTCGTCGTCGTCGCGAGCGCATTCGCCGCACCGCGCGGGGCACGTCGACGACGCCGCGATGACGACGAGGACGTTGTCAGCGCGTTTGCCGCCGCTCAGCACCTTGGAAGGCGTGCTGTTCGACCTCGACGGCACGCTGTGCGACTCCGATCCCGTGCACTTTGAGGTTTTTGACGACATGTTCACCGCGCACGGCGTGTGCGCGCCCACCGGGCTCACGCACGACTTTTTCACCGCGCACATCGCTGGTCGAGCGAATGTGGATATATTCACCGAGGCATTTTATCCGAATTTAACGCCGGCCGAGCGCGAGGCGTTGGCGGAGGACAAAGAGCGCGCGTTTCGTGAAAAGTTGTTGTCGCGAGAGTTGCCAAAGGCGAATGGGCTCGATGCGCTGTTGCGCACGCTTGATATGAGTGGCGTGAAGACGTGTGTGGTAACCAACGCGCCGAGGGCTAACGCGGAGGCGATGCTGGCGCGTTTGGGATTGAGAGAATACTTTGGGGAAGATAGATTGGTGATTGGGAGTGAGTGTGCGCGCGCTAAACCAAATCCAGATCCGTATTTAGAAGGTTTGAAACGCATCGGTTTGACATCGAGCGAAAAATGCGTGGCGTTTGAGGACTCTCCAGCTGGTGCGCGCGCCGCGGTGGCGGCGAATATACCAGTCGTAGGTATTTTATCTTCACAAAATGCCGAGGCGTTGATAAGTGCTGGATGTGCGCTGTGCGTCAAAGATTTTGCCGCCCCAGAGCTCTTCGACGCGTTCGGCGCCACCGTTCCTGAATGATTGGGTGGTAATTCGCTCGCCGCGCCTTGTTTGTTTGTGTATATCATCACTACTCGTATAATTAATTGCTACTACCTATTATGCTTGCTACCGGTACCTATTTCATATCAAAGTGTTACAGACGCGAGCGCGGCGAGACGTTGGAGACGTCGAGCAAAGCTTTAATCTCGTGGGCGTCGAGCGCGTTCGATCGAGTCGTCGGCGCCGCGACGACGTCGCTCTGGTCACTCGTAACGTCCAGCAGAGCTCGTCGTGGAATCATGCGAACGTCAACGAATGTCATGGAGAAGTCCCCGGCGGCGCCGATAGTAAGCGGCATCCACGTCTTTTCGTCCGTCGTCGAACACATCGAGTCGCTCGGTAACGGCGCGCCGTGCAAAAGCGGTGCCGAGACGTATATGAGCAACGCATCAGGCGATACCACAGTTGCTGAAGATGTAGCACAGGACCATCCGTTTACCGTGGCTTTGAGACGCGAGCACGTGCGAGAGTCGATGTGTGCGCCGCGCGCAAGCGCAGCGACGCGCGTTCCATCGCGCGTCAATACACCGACAGCGCGAATAAACGTCGCCGATGGCCCGAGGTGCTGACGAAGCTCAACAATGCTGCTGTCATGTTGTCTCGATGACACCGCAGGAGAGGAAACACCGTCATTGTCGTCATGCGCTACAAACGACTGCGGCGCTGCGATGCGAAGTGCTGCGATAAGCCGCTGTCGGTATGTCTTCATCGCATGCGCGTACACCGCGCTTCGCGGTTGGCTCAAACTCGCCGATTCTCGTAGCGCACGACTGACGGCTTCGTTCGCGTTCTCTACCACGGCTAGATCGTTGTTGCCATCATTGTCGTCTTCAGCTTCGTTGTTGCCGCCATCGGTTTTCACTACAACGCGACCGTCTTGTAACAAATATCGCGTCGGCACAAATTCGCCAAAGTAACCAGGGCGCGACTTTAAAATCTTCACAATCCTGTCTTCGGGCATAGCGATATTGGTGAACACATCGCCCCAATCTCGGTCGTTCACGAGCTGTGTGAGCTGTGCGTTGCCGAGCGGCGGGCACGCAAACGTCACACATCGAACGTGCTTCACCGCCTCGGGGCGTCTCAGTAGCAACATCAACGTCGCCAGCGCCGCCGTGGCTCCTCCCAAACTGTGTCCACACATCACCAGTCGTCGACCAGATGCACGTGCGCGGTCGTACGCCACATCCATCGCCACCGATTCTGCGCGGTTAACGAAGCCGCGATGCGCGCGCGCGCCGGACGCCACCGGCGTCAACCAAAAGTTTGCATCAGATAGTAAATCCTTCGCCGTCTGTGTGCCCGCAAAAGCGTAGAACACCGCATCACACGTCTCCAACGCAAGCGCTCGCGCAGACGACGTTGTCTTCGATACCTCCACCGCCTCAAAGTAGTAATAATCTTTCGCGTCGTCGGTTGGCGGCTTTTTCAACCACGACCACGAACGCTTCATCACTCGCGCGAGGAACGACGACGGCGGCGACGGCGACGGCGACGGTTGTTGTAATACTGGCGTCACCATTCGTCGTTCGAGTGACCGTAACGCGCGCTGCACATGTCTCCCATCGCCATCGTAACTGCATTCGCACGCACAACAGCTCACGACAATGTCCAGCGCGTGCGCGTCGTCGCGCGCACCGAGCGCGCGCACGCACGACGCGTGCACTCCCGGCGGCATGATCCTCGTCAGTCGTCACTCTTCACCCATAGGGTTTCACCATAGGTTGCCATAGGTCGTGGCTTTTTGTGAGGTGGGTGCGTGCGAGGTGCAGACGAGAGAAATGTTACATTGCAAATATAGAGTTAAAATTTACGTGTCGTCGGTCCAGGTGCCGATGCGGAACCGACCTATGCGTATGGCAAAACCAAATCCACCACCCGATTGTTGTCGTTGATTGAGGACGCCGTCGCTGACTTCGGCGACGCGTCTGACGAGGCGCCGGGCGCGACCGCGCGCCTTGGTTTGAAACTCGCTGAAAACGCGCTTCACGACTTCTATGGCGTCAACAATTAACACATCTTTGACGATTTCGAACGCACTCATCTCTTGGTTTTCCTCGCGAATTTGAGCAAAGCGTTTGAGCACTTTTGGCGCGAACATGGCGAAAAGTGTAAACACGACGCCAGAGACAAAGCTCGCGACAAAGACTTCTACACCAGAGAGCCCAGCGGCGACGGCACTACGCGGGTGATATCGCGAATTCAGTGGTGCACCAATCTTTTGCGCCGTTTTCCACGCCTGTGACGAATTTGGCGGCGAAGGTGAAAAAATACTCGCAAACAACTTTGACTTTTTCTGCGCCAAGTACGCCTCGCGCGAGGCGTCGCCAAACACCCCCGTCGGCTCTACGCCTCTGGCTCGCTGCCATTTCTTCACCGCCTCCGTCGTGCTCGGGCCAAAAAACCCTGTGGGTAAGCCCGTTGGAAGCTCTAACATGGACTCTCGAATCAACATCGCTTGCAACGCAGAAACCGCCGGTGCGCAATCGCCCTCGCACAACCGTCTATCACCCAAGTTGTGGACTTCGATGCCCGCCGCGCGCAGCGGCGCGAGCTCGCTCTCAAACGAGCGCGTGTACGACGCCGACGCCGAGGACGAGGACGACGCCGATGCCGATACCACCACCACAGACGCCGCCCCGCGCCGCCGTGGCTCGCGACCAGTTCTTCGCGCGCACGTAAAAGCTGCACCCATACCACCTCTCGCGCGCGTCGCGTCGACGACGACGCGACCGCGATGAAGGCTGCGACGCGCGCCACCACCCGTCGTCGTCGTCGTTCCTACGCCTCCGCGCGACGCCGTCGACGCGGTGAACATGGCGTCTCGCCGTTTCCCGACGTCGAGGACTGCGGTGCGACCACACTGTGCGTCGTAACATGTCGCCGCCGCCGCCGTCGTCGTCGTCGTCGTGCGCGCCGCCTCTGGCCCTGCGCATGGCCCTGCGCGAACGATACCGCGGCACGTTCGTGGATGGCTTGCGCGACGCCAACGCCGCGCACGCGCGCGAACACGGCGTGGGTTGGACTGAACGGCACATTGAGCGCGCGTACGATGCGCGATATGCGCGCGATGTCAAGGCGTTGTGGGAGTTATCGACTGGTGGTGACGATGATAATGATGACGACGATCGCGCCTCGCCATCGTCGCCGTCGTCGCACCCGTCGTCGTCTCAGCAGTCGTTTGATGGATTTGTTTTTGAATGGTGCGGACGCGCGTTTGGCGTGCGCGCGTTGATTGAAAAACGAGCGTGGGAATTGATGTGTAACGCCGAGGCGGGACGGAAGAGTAAGACGAGCGAGTGTTGTGAGCTGTTTTGTGCGTTCGTGCGCGGGGGTTATGATGAAGAGGCGTTGTTATTTTTCTTATATTGTCGTCGGTGGGCGCAGGCGGCGTTGAGCGACATGGTGAAGCGAGGAGAACGCGTGACGTCTGCCTCAGTTGATGCGTCGACAGTGGCAGACGTGAGTGCGGTTAACTTATGTGAGATGTCTCTTGATGTCAAGCAAGCGTTGACAATTGTGCGATTGATCTTCGTCGGTAGCGAAGCCGAAGGCGTCGGCGGGACGTCGTCTTGTTCTTCGTTTCTTCACGCCACAGTTCGGGCGATGATTGATGACGCGTTCAACACCGATTGGGCCACGGCACAGCGCGCGACGACGGCGAAGAAATTAGCAAGCAATACGGAACCCGTACGCATGGATGTTTATAGACTGCTGAAGATGTTGTTATCGGTGTTTGTGGACACGACGCCTCCCGCGAATGCGGCAAATACACCGTCAAAGACTCGAGGTTTGGAAGCTGCCATGAATGCCGTCGCTCTCGACGACGCTACCGGCACACCACTGAGTGAGCAAGAACAGACGCAAGGACACGAAGCGCCGCCGCCGCCAGCACCCATCGATCGATCGGCGGAAATTGCGAGATACGAACTCGCCGTCCGCGCGGCTCTTGCCGACGCCGCGAGCAAGTACGCCGCCGCCGTGTTCCCCGCCAAGGTACCGCGTGCGACGATTGCCGATGCCGAAACTGAGCTCAACGCCGCCGCACAAGACTTATTAACGCGTATCATCGATAACGCCTCGGCCGACGGTGATGAAAACGCGGACATTGTCAACGAAGCGCCCGCGGCGTGCAAGGCGTACGCGCGCGCGAGATCCTCGCTCCTTTCTGGCGCTGGCACGCCTGGTTCTGAATCGCCCGCCATGGGATCGAGCACGCGTGATATCGCACGTGCACTCCTAGCGACGCCTAAAATGCGTCAAACCATAGAGCCATTGCTCAAGAACGCGGTGGAGGCGTTGAAATCATCGTCATCCATCGACGTGTAAATTCTAGTCATACAATGCATAGCAGCACTCTATCCACTTTTCACGACACTGCGCGACGCGTCACGCAAGAACAATCGCGTCGTCAAGAGATTGCCCTGAGTGACGCACGTGCATCATAGCATCTTCATTATGTCCTCGCACCCGTCGTCGTCAGATGCGGCGCGACGTCGCGTGGCGTCTATAGCCAACCACTTGCCGTCGTCATCCGCTCATCCAGAGCAGCCGCAGTCTCGAGCGACGTATGCGAGCGCCACGGGTGAGCCCACGTCGTACGAGCGCGTGCATGGGGACGTCAGTCGCGAACCCGTGCAATGGCACGTGTGTTCGCCCGAGGAAGGCCCATTGCGCGACGTGATTTACGAAAAGAGCCCCGAGGGCATCGCGCGCGTGACCATCAACAGGCCCGAACGGCGCAACGCATTCACCCCACGCACGGTGAAGGAGATGCGGTGGTGTATGGATGATGCTCGAGATGATACGAGCATTGGTGTGATTGTTATGCGGGGTATGGGGGATTTAGCGTTTTGCAGTGGTGGTGACCAGAGCGCGCGGGGCGTGGGCGGGTACGTGGACGCCAAGGCGGGAGGCGCGGAAACCACGCCTCGATTGAACGTATTGGATTTACAGATGCAGATTCGACGAATGCCAAAGCCAGTGATTGCTTCCGTTGCGGGCTATGCCGTGGGTGGTGGGCACATCTTGCACATGGTGTGCGATCTGACCGTGGCGGCGGATAACGCGGTGTTTGGGCAAACCGGGCCAAAAGTCGGGTCGTTTGACGCCGGATACGGGTCGACGCACATGGCGCGATTGGTTGGGCAGAAAAAGGCGCGTGAGATGTGGTTTTTAGCAAGATTATATAATGCCACCGATGCCTTACGTATGGGATTGGTGAATACTGTGGTGCCGCTCGCAGAGCTCGAGACGGAGACCGCGGTGTGGTGTCGCGAAATTTTACGCAACTCGCCCACGGCGATTCGCTTGTGTAAGAATGCGCTGAACGCTGCGGAAGACGGTCAGGCGGGTTTACAAGACTTTGGTGGCAGTGCGACGTTGCTGTTTTATCAGTCCGAGGAAGGTAATGAAGGTCGACAGGCGTTCTTAGAAGGACGCCGTCCAGACTTTTCCAAGTTTAAGCGCTACCCGTGATTTACATTTTTTAATAACGTGCTACTAAAGTTGCTCTTCCGCCTTCCGCTTGAGCTTAACGTCTCTACGATCTTTCTTCCGGCTATTTCTTTGGTCTGCACTCATAATTTTCTTCGTAAAGCACGTCGTGAGCGACTTCCCCGCGGCTTCGTCGGCGCTCAACGTGATTTCTAAACCATCCAAAACTTGTCCCTCTCGCATGAGCACAGCAGATGTGGATCCGTCGTCGTTAGTTTTCAATCCAACTCCGAATAAAAGCATCTGTCGATCAAACTTGATGCTCTGCGGGGCGTGTTGCCACTTTGGTCCCCAGCCAACGAGGAACAGCTTGGGAACGCCGCGAAATTGCGTGAGATGCACGACGCCGAGCGTGTCTCTACCCTCCAACGCGACTGCAACGTGCGACCCCTCATAGCGCGTCGCGACATCGACGATAGTCCCGTTATTGAACGCAATCGCCGCTCCAGGATCGGTTTCTTTGCCGCTTGCAGCGTCCCACATGCGTAAATAGCTGTCGGCGCTCGCCGAGATGAATGTATCCTTTGTCGTCCACTCCTCCAGTACCTTGGGTTTCTGCATGACTTTTCGAACGCACGACACGTGCGCGGTGTGTGCATAGCAAAACGATTGAATTTCGGGCGCTGACCCAGGAAATCGCATTCGATCTTCCGGTTTCGGCATAACGCTTACTCTAATTTTATTTTCTCGATCGCCCGTCAAGACGTATCCCGTTTTCCCACCCGCCATGCATTCCAAATCGGTAATAATCGTCGAGCAATGCCCGAGAACGAGCACGGGATCGGCGCTATCGTCCACGGCGCACGAGTGTACTTCACCAAACTTGTCAGCGCAGAAATAGTGCTTTGAATCGTGCGTGAATGCGGCGGCGGACACCTTTTTGGGCATGGACACCGTGCGCGCGCACGTCCACGAATCCGTCGACCACAATTTGACCATTTTATCATCCCCCGCGGTGATGAACCACTTCCCGTCGTCACTGACTTTGAATACACGAATAATGCCCGTATGTGGCGTGGCATCATCCTTCAATTCAATCATCTTCGCCGGCGTCAATGGACGTTCGCGTCGTCGTTTCATGCGCTTGATATCGTCTTCGCTCGAACTCGACGAGTACCCTCCGTATTCATCATCCGAATCCATCGCGTCGTCCTCGCCATCGTCACCATCATCATCATCATCGACACGCACACCATCCATACCGCGCCACTCCGCGACGACAACTCGCGTACCGTACGCCATCCCGATGCGCAACTCGTACGCCTCGCTCTCGTCGCTCTCGTCGTCGCTCTCGTCGCTCTCGCTCTCGCTCTCGTCGTCGTCGTCGTCGTCGTTACCACCACCATCACCCACATCACACCGTCGTCGTCGTCGTCGTCGTTCACCTTCAAACACACACATCATCGCCCTCGGCGCGGCATCATGCGCACCATCCACCACGCCCGTCACCCGTCGCCCACCCCCCGTCGCCGCCTCCACGCCCGCCCCACCGCCACCACCCATCATCCTCGCGCCGCCGCCCTCGCCCTCGTCGTCGTATGGTGTCCCAGTGCGCATGTCTATGCGTAACAACGCACTCAATTCATCCAACGCCTCTTCGCGCTCGGCGTCGTCGTCGTCGTCCCCCATCGTGACGCGCACCACCACCACCTCGTCCGTGTGCCGTCTCGGGCGTCGGCGTCCGTCTCGGGGGTCGGTCTGTTTGGGTATTCGGACATATGGCGCCATCATCGCGGTCGGTCGCCGTAGGTAATTGCGCACGACGGACGGCGTCGCCGTAGGTGTGCGCGCGACACGTCGGTCGCGCCCGTATTTTGTATTGACGTGTACGAGTGCACGACGTCGTACTATCCTTTTATGCTGTCCGAAAAAAAGCCCTTATTGGACACATATGTAGTACAATAGCAGCATAAAAGGATAGGGGAAACCCGAGTGACCACGTATACTATAGGGGAAACCCGATCGAGTGACCACGTGATGCACGTCCACCCGACCTCGTAAATAAACCTCGCGCGCGGACAAACGCGTTTGAAAACGCCCGCGCGCGACAGCGACAGCTCGCGTCGCCCCTCTGTGGGTGGTTTGAATTCTTGCATCCAACCAACGTCGCGTTCAGTGGTTGGTGTTGTGGTGGTCGTCACATTGCGGCGCGCGTACCGTACACGCACGCGCGCGTGTGTGTGTGTGTGTGCGCGCACCACCATGCCGCGGTTGACGGAGCGACAGCAACTCGCGGCGGCGATGGCGGCGTCGGCGGCGGATTACGCGCACGAGCGCGGGACCACAGCGGTGGTGAAGATGACGACGACACAGATGACGACGACGACGAGGGTGATGATGCATGGCGAGCACGGGGTGGGTGGGCGAGGGTATTCGCCCGTGGTGCGTACGCCGCATGCGGTGAACGAGCACGGGCGTGGAGTGGGTGCGCGGCACGGGGCGTCGGCGGGGACGCCGCGGACGCCGGCGAGCGCGGGCGCGGACGCGGGCGCGGACGCGGGCGCGGACGCGACGCCGGCGACGATGGTGACCACGCCCGGTGAGTCAAACTTGTATGGTGCGTTGCAATCGAATAAGCGTAATCGGTCGAGGCAGGCGAAGGAGCTCGCATCGCTCGCACCGTGGGCGTGGGATCCGTTGGTGGGGAAACACGCCCCGGGACCGAGCGCGTTGCGAGACTTTTCTGAAGTCGTGACGGATAAGACGTTGGTGGCTTCGGCGAGTGGGGCGATTTCCTCCGTCGCGGTGAAGACGTTTACACGATTTCCTATCGATGATGTCGTCGTCGGCGATGCGAAAGGACGCACGGCGGCGGTGAAACAGACGACGGGTAAAGACGCGGCAAAGGTTGGCGCCGCCGACGTCGCGGCAAAGGCGAAAAAGCCTGCCGCGGCGACGACGACGACGACGACGACGACGACGACAGTGGCGGTGGCAAAGACACCGGTAACGACGACGACGAAGGCGCACGACGGCAAGAAGCGCGCACGAACAACCATGGGTGCGGTGACGCCTTTGAAGTTGGCGTCGACGTTGGACGAGGCGAGCGAGCGCGAAAAGCCAACGGCGGGAACGCGTTCGAGCGCGCGTGCGACAGCCGCTGCGGCGGCGCGTGCAGTCGCCGTACAGGTGAGTAATAAGGAGAACGCCGCGCCAAAGCAAAAGCGCGCGCCGTTGCCGCCACCGAGTCGCGCGCCGTCTCGCGCGGCGTTGACAGAGGTGAAGAACGCGCCGGCGGCGCCCAAGCGCAAGGCTGTAGAAAAGCCTACGGCGAAAGCGGTGCTTGCCGTCGCCACCGCCGTGGCGCCAAAGGCAAAAGAGGAAAACAATCTCATGTTCATCACGCCCGTCGCGCCGGCAAAGAAAAAGTCCCGCATCGGCGCGATGAGCGACGATGACGTGCGACGCCAATCGTACGCGCTCGAATGTCTCCTCGCCAGGACGTACGTCAAGGCTATCCGACATCCAATTATGCCCGCGGTGAAACCGTCGCGACGCTTGCTTGACGCGTACCGAGCGTTTTCAAAATCTCGCATCACGCCGAACGAGCGTGTCAGCACGCCTACGACAGAGCTCAAGATTGGCGCGGCGCTCGAGCGCGGATTGGACGCGTTGGTCGCCGAAGACGCGCGCTTCGCCAAGTAGTCACGCACTCATGTTTTTAATGCACAAATCACACAGCATCACGAACAAAACAGATATAGGAAGCTCATGCGTTCAAAGAGATTCAATGTAAATCATGATTGAAAAATCGATTCTATTTTGTCAGTCGAGGCGTCTCGAGCGGCTGACGGAAGCGTGACCGCGTGGTCAACTAAATGGAGTTGTTTTTGTGCTATATTTTTCTATTTTTTCCTGTGTTTATGCGGCGGATCCATTGGGCGAACCCGCGGCGATGAGCTCCCGCACGCGTGCCAAGACGATTTCATTCGCACACGCGCACGAATCCGCCGTGTACGGGTAACGCACGACGAGCGATCCCAAGACGACGAGTTCGACGTCGCCGGCGCCTTGGTCGCTCGCGCGCTCGACGAATGGCACCATGTTTTCATTCAAGCACCTCTTCACGCACTCGAGCTGTTCGCACGCCTTGGGTTTTAATAATGCCGCCATGCCCCCGTATGTGCTATTCGCACCCCATGAATTTTGTCGCGACCCCATGGCGGCTTTCATCGCCTTCAACCTGCCGTCGTCGCCCTCGGCGCCGCCTTGCGCGTGCGCGCTAAACCCATGCTTCGTGCCAGTGAGCATCCACCCCGGCGACGACGTCCCACGTAACGCATCAAGCGCCAACGCATTCCCTCCCATGACTTCCACCGCACGCACA
>Ga0181553_10003667_pt1 | contig 13211 bp, 22 predicted proteins | sample 011ome_17_FD_133753 | JGI IMG/M metagenome (GOLD analysis project Ga0181553, IMG submission 133753) | Coastal salt marsh microbial communities from the Groves Creek Marsh, Skidaway Island, Georgia - 011502XT metaG (megahit assembly) | ecosystem: Environmental > Aquatic > Marine > Intertidal...
CATTTTGTGTCTTGACTTCTTGCATATGCTTTCATTGCTGCTTTTTGGTTTGTGAAAGGAACTGTAATTCCTTCAGCCCAAAAAGCCACACCATCAGCAGCCTTTGCATTTGCTGCTTTCTGAACTCTTAGTTTCTTAGCGTCTCTACATGCTTTCTGAAATGGCTTTGCATCATCAAGAGCAGTTGCTCTTTTTGCATCAGACTTACGACCTTCAATGGTGTAAATTCTGTCCACCATTGCTCTTATTTCAGCACGTGTAAAGTCAATACTATTATCATCCATTGACTTTCGACCTACACGAATAGTTACTCTATGTAACGTATCTGGGTTCAAAGGAATAGCGCAGCGAGTTGCTTTACTTCTTAAGAAGGTAGCACATCTTGCTGCAATTTCCTTGTTGCTTATTGGTTGCGGGGCATCATTGTTTGGTTCATTTGTTTTCATTCTTAAAACCTCGACAATATGTTCTTCGTTTCTTTATATAGAATCTCTGTTTTTTTTGGCTGGAATCAAATCTTTTTTGAGTTCAATTCCTGTGATTTCTTCTCTTCAATTCCTGTATTATCCTAGATGTATATCTGTTTAGCGTATAGCGTCACAACTTTACAAGAAGGTAGCAAAATGCTACCCATATGGATGGGAGGGTCAAGGAGGCGTAGTGGCTTGGTAACGTTTTGTGTTAAACACGTTAGTGTTGGTACACATACTACCGCAGTGGTGTGGTGTGGTGGGGGTAGGGCGTGGTGCGAAAACGCTGTACTGCGCCCCTGTTTGCACCTACACACCCACCCCAACGCACCCCCACATACGCGAGGTTTAGCGGGGCTTTAGCGGGGACTTTAGCGCCAAACCCTACCCCCCCAAAACAGCCCAGAAACCGCTTTAGCGCACCCCCTTAGCGCACCTTAGCCGGAGGCATTACATTAGCGCAACCTTTAGCGCCTTCTTTAGTCCCACACAGCGCTCGACAAAATTTTTCATAAAACGGCTTTTTTGGGTTTTTGGGGGTACGCCTCAAAAAAAATTTAGAAAAAATTTCATAACATAAGTCATCCTCCCACTTATCGTGTCTGCATTCAGCAAAGCATGGTCTGTTCTGAAAATGGGCGACATGCCAATGATGGGAGGAGATGAAACGCCACAGGAATCTTATTCCCACAAAGATTTGGATGCTGAGGCACTCATAGACTTCTTAATCCAAAATCTAGGAATGGATTATCAAGAGGCCAAAACCCTCGTTACACACCACAAAACAAAGGAAATGGGTGAAAAGGCTCGTAAAAAGACTCCGAAAAACAATGGTGGTGATATGCCTATGATGCCTATGGCTAAGGCAATGGACTTTCTCAAGGGTCGTGGGGATTTTAGAATGCGGAATGTCAAAAAGCCGCAACAGATGGCTGCACGAACTCCCGTAGATGTAAGTCAGATGGATTACAATGAACTAACCCCAGATGAACAATTAGAAAGGCGTAGAAACAAAGTCAGTTCTTATGAATCTGAATGGCAGCGCAAGAATCGAGAGGAAAAAGAAAGGCTTGCTCGTGAAATGGGTGAGGGTCAACAATGACAGCATTCGATGAAGCGTTTCAGATATTGAAGCAAAATCTCAGAATATCTAATTTACCCCCACACATTAGAGCAAGAAATCTTACTGATATGTCTCCTCAACGTTTTATAGATGAAGACCTTCATAGAGTAGGAGCAAAAAATTACACTAGAGATTTTATGCCCGGCCCAAGTAGATATGATGATGAGGGTTTTCCTGAATATGATAGGGAAGATTTAGCACCACCATATGGAAAACCTGAATTTGGTGACGAAGAGGCTCGTCAAGCAGAAATGGAGGATGCTGAACGTGCTGCAATAATGGCAGAGGGTGTACCTCAAATGCCAAGACCGCGTGGTGCTCCTAGACCGGGTGACCTACGATTTGCAGACCCTAACAAACCAAGACCCCGTATACCAAGAGATATTTTTGGGAAGGCATGGGATTTTCTTAAAGCAGACCCCATTGATATGCACGAATATCCTCCGGGTTCAGGTAATTTCATGACTTTACAAGACATGCTAATCGCTAGAAACGCAGATGCTCGCAAAAATATGCAAAATATGACTCCAAAACCTAGACCAACAGGAGGTAACATGTATGACAAAAGACCTTCAGGTTGGCAATAACCCCTTCGACCAAGCGTGGATTGTGCTCAAAGCGCCGATTTATGAACAGCCTTCCACATTTGAAGAAGGTAATTGGCCTAATTATTCTGATTCACTAGGGCAAGATGATAGATTTACAATGTTACCTAACCTAGAAGAAATGGGAAAACCGTACATGTGGGAATCTGAAGATGGTAATGCAAGAGGTACAATATATCCTGATGATTTTATGAACTCGATAAAAATAGATAATTTTGAATTAAATAGTGATGTAAAAGGACAAGGTAAAGCAAGAAAATATCTTGAAGATTTTATTGAAGAAGGTCAAGATTATTTTATTGATAATGATGGTTTTCTTCTTGATGGAGTACACGTCACAAATGTAGAACATGGTGCGGCAGGTTTTTGGAATAAAATGGTTGATAGGGGTGTGATTGATGGGGCGCATTCAACAGGCTATATTAGAACTAATAACGCTGGTGATGAGCATTACACTCATGCTTATGACGATAAAACGCAACCTTGGCAACATGAATTAAATCCTGAATATGCTGAATATCATAATTTAGAAAAAGCGTATGAATACCACGGAACCGTAGATTTACCTAGTGTTTTACAACATGGAATAAGAGGTGGAAGTCCTAAAACTCGTTCAAAACGTTATGTGCCAGAATCTCTAAGAGCAGCAGATTTAGTAAATTATACAACTACAGACCCAGAAGCCGCACTAAGATTTGCACAAGAAAGGGCAAGAAGAACAAAGCAAGACCCCTCAAAAGTAGGAGTTGTGCGAATGAGAACCGCAGATTTACCTGAATATGTAGAGCATCAAGAGCCAGATTATGGTGATTTACAAGGTGGTATGAGTAGGGTTCGCCAAGGTTCAATACCCCCAGAAGTATTACAGCAGTGGTCTTAATACAAATATACCTACTATTATCAGCCCTACCATAAGTGAAATGACTGATTTTTGTATTGTTTTGCGTATTTGTCCCCGTAAAAGGTCATTAAAAGCCTCATGAACCATGTAAAACGTAACTACGACGGGTTTATTTATAAAGCATACCTGCGATTATTACTGATGAGTACCACTCCTGAACCTTTTACTGAGGCTTGGCAAGTGTTAAAAGCGTACCCACCAGAATCAGATTTTACTGCTGAAGAAAAACAAATCGTTATGTCAACGATTTTGAAGATGATGATGAGTGGTAATACTAGACTAGAAGAGGAGGCTGGATTACTTTTCCAGCGATATGCTAAATTACGGTAATCATTTCCCACACCCCATGAGTGACCCAGTAACAATTTTCGAAGTGGGTCCTAGAGACGGTTTGCAGTCTATTTCTAAGGCGATTCCAGCAGAGCAAAAAGCGTATTTAATTGACATGATGATTGCTGCTGGTTTAAATCAAATTGAAGTTGGAAGTTTTGTAAATCCTAGTCTAATTCCCCAAATGAGAGATACCGCAATGGTTTTACAAGCGATAAATCAAGAGAATAACCAGATTTCAGTATTAGTACCAAACGCAAAAGGAGTTGAACTAGCAAAACAAGCAGGAGTTAATTTGTATAATATCTATCTTTCACCGTCACCAGAGTTTAATACTCGCAATTTAGGAACTCCAAGTATTGATAGAATACTAGAAAGATATGAAATTGCATTGGAAGAAGTTTATCCTGAGCAAGTAAGGTTATACATTTCCTGTGCTTTTGGTTCTGCTTTCGGAGATTATGATGAATCTCTTTTTGTACAGATACTAAAATGGGGAGCAGAAAACGCCGGAACTGTCGTTCTTGCAGACACCACAGGAGTAGCAACCCCAAAAGAAATTACCACGGTGGTAAAAATTGCCCGCGAAATTATGCCAAATTTAGCCATTCACCTACACAAGCCTAGTAGTAGAAAGGTTGAATTTTCACATTTACTGGATGCTGCCTACTTATCCGGTATTAGGGAGTTTGATACTTCACTAGGTGGTATAGGTGGTTGTCCCTTTGTTCCGGGCAGTTTTGGTAATTTACCAACTCGGTATTTAATTGACTGGGCTTCGGATTACGGAATTGAAATTGAACAATCTGTAGATATTGCAAAATTAGAGGCTGCTGAAATGTATCTAAAAGGAATTGTTAATATTCCGATGGCTGAAAGAGCCTTCATTTATGTTTCAGGAAAACTGAGTGGGATTCGTAGAAGCCTTATCTCTTAGCATTTGACGAGTTTCAGCCGCTAATTGACCGTATCTTTCATCTTTTTCTGTTAAATTAGATTGTTGATTAGATTGTTGATTACCAACTTTTCCTGACATTCTTCCTAACCCGAAAGACGGTAACCCATATGTAGCCCCGGTTTTTGCTGCGCCTGAAACCCCAACTTTACCTGCCCCTGATGCAATTGCTGGTACACTTCTAGCGGCAGTTGTTGTCATAGCGCCTCCACCAACTGTTCTTGCTGCACCACCTACTACGTGTTTTCCCCCTTCTCTAGCAACCAGAGGAAGATATGACATACCTGCTCTCGCAACAAAAGGTACAGCAACAGCAGCAGCAGGTGCAGCCTTGACTAGAACATAGCCCATTGAAACTGCCCAATCAGCGAAATGGTAAAAGTGTTCTGCTTGTCTCGAACACTGTGATTGAACCAGCCGATATCATAGATGACCTCTTAAAAGGTCAATTTGGATATGCTGGTAAAAGTTACATTTCTGACCGACCAAAAAAGCAAGCAAAGGCCAAAGTTCAACGATTAGCCCGGAAAGTTAAAACCCGAAAAACCAAAGCGAAGTATGCCAGACAGGTAGCCCGAGGAGTTCAAAGACCAAAAATGCGTAAACAAACTGGTTTAGTTAGAGTATCAAGGAGTAGATAAAATGGATGCATTTGAAATGTCATGGAATTTGTTGAGAAAAGCGTGGTATGACTCTGTAGACGACAGACATCGAGAACAACCTTTCGATAGACCTGACGATTTTCCACCTTATACACCAAAGGCAGATAAAATGGCTGCTGCGAGATTACATTCACAAGCAATGCGTCAAGACAATGAGCCAACAGGGACACCTTTGGATGATTATGATGAAGTTCCAGAAAATGATTTCGAAAACATGTCAAGAGATAAATTAGTGGCTATGGTTAAAAGAATGATGCAAGAAAAGGAGATGTAAGTATGCGTGAAGAAAAAATGAATGGTAAAAAGAAAAAGAAAGGTATGAGTGTAGTAATTGCAGTTACCCCACCTTCTCCTAAATCTCCTACAGATACTGCAACTCCCGATGCTATGAAAAAAGCATTTCAATTTTTGAAAGATTACAACCAAATGGGGGTTAGCGCTGGTGCTGCTCAAGGAATGAATCTACAGGCTATGAGACAAAGAGTGCATGAAATGGATGCAAGAGCGCAACAAATGATGGCTACTGACCCACATGGTGCTGCCAAATTAAGAGCAGAAGCAGATTATTTAGCAAACCAACTTCAAGAAATGATGAACGCTCGAAGACAATGAGGGGGTTGCATGTTTTCTGATATAATGGTGAATTATATCTTAAAAGATGAAAATGCGTTACTTGAAGCACCAGAAGTTAACACTTCACGACTACCACCGGAGTTTTTTGCAGGACATGCTTCTGAAAGATTAAGTGACCCTCTTCGTGTACATGATGAAAATGAAAATTCTGAAGTAAAAACTAGAACTATACAGGGTTTAGTTGATGCTGGTATTATGGGTCCTTTAGGTAATTATACTAAAAATGCCCCTAAACATGTAGCGGTTAGGACTCATTTTTTAGATTCTTATAGAAATCCCATTGGTGTAAATGAGAAAGGGTTAAGACATTCACACGGAAATACTATTGTAAGTATTGTAAGACCTCATAAAAGGCATAGAACTCCTCAAGTGCAAACAGTAATGCTTAGAGGTAATAATCAAAAATTTGCAAGAGGTGATGGTCCGGGTACTATGAATGTAGAACATGTAATAGATGCCACACCTGAAAAAATCAAAACGAATAATCCACAAGTAGCAATAAGAAGAGCAAGAAAAGCAAAACAGAAAAAAGCAGCAAGAGTTAGAATTTTACCACCTTTACCTCCGGGTCCCGGTTCAACTAGACCATTAGTTAAAAAAATGGTTTTAATTAAAGCACCAAAAAGAAAGATGTCTGAAGCAGCCAGACAACATAAGTTAGCCTATGATAAAAAATACGAGTCTAGTCCTGAAAGAGTGAAATATCGAGTAGATTTGAATCGTGAGCGTAGACGCAGGGGTATTTATGGTTCAAATAATAAAAAAGATATTAGCCATACTCAAGGTGGAAAGTTTACTTTAGAAAACCAAAGTAGTAATAGGGCTAGGCATTTTAAAAATCGAGGCACACTTCGTAAGGTTAAGGTGAAAAAATGACAGGCGAAGAATACCCCATAATCTCCGACACCCATCATCCACAAGATGTGCCTATGAGTGATGAAAATATGGAATCATATTTTAATGTAAGTCACTTAGGAGAAATCGCAGATAGAAATAATAGAATGAAACGGAAATTAATGAGCGATGTTCTTGGTCATTCATATCGTGGTGAACCTACATTTTATCTAACACCTTTTAATGAAGAAACAGGGTTTAGCAAGATGAGTTGTGATTGTGGACATTGTGTAGGTATGGACACTGTTTGGAAGAAACTCTGTCCTGAAGGAAAAGCGGCAGCAAAAAGAAAGTTCAAAGTTTATCCATCTGCTTATGCTAATGGTTGGGCTGTACAATATTGTCGTGGTAAGTTTAGAGGGAAGAAAAAGAAATGAAACTTAAAAGAAAATCTTGTTGCTGTGGTGGGACTGAAAAAACACCTTGTGTTTGTATGATAAAAGGTGTAATGAATTGTTCTGCGAAATCTCCCAAGTGTCTTTGTTATGCCTTAATTGACAAACAAAAAAGTATTAAGAAAATGGTGAGAGTTATATGACACGATGTACTTGTCACGATACTCTTGTAGTTAAGAACTTAAATCGTTGGTTTAAAGAAAAATGGGTAGACGTTTCAAGAAAAGACAAAGATGGAAAACACCCACCATGCGGAAGGAGTGAAGCGAAACTTTCAGGTAAGGGTTATCCTAAGTGTAGACCTTCTGTAAAAGTTTCAAGTAAAACACCAAAAACATCAGGTTCTATGAGTAGTGGACAAAAACAAGCAGCGACAAAAAGAAAACGTGCAAAAAAACAAGGTGTGGGTGGAAAACCAACAATTGTTAAGACGGACTACTCTATGCGAAGTGACATGGATGCTTTTTCCGAAGCATGGAATGTGTTGAAATCAAACACTCTTCCTATCAGACCTAAAGTTATGCAATATGCAACTGACCAAAAGAAAACTATGAGATTGGAACAACCGGGAGGTGTCGCTCGAAGAGGCAGGGAGAAAATGTTTGATGAATATAAGGCTCGGATGGAAGATAAAACAGATGAAACTGATGTCATGAATCAAAAATATAGAGAACAAACTCCACAAGAAGAAAGAAATCAATATGAACAAATGTTAGAAAATTTTCAAAATCAAAGTAACTTCTTCAAAAGAGGTTGAAAGTTATATGGAGGGTTAGAATGAGTTGGTTTGACATATGTGATTGTTGCACACCTATGCAACAAGCATCAGTGGCTTTGTTAGATTCTGTTTTTGAAAAAGGTGAGAAAAAATCCAAGCCCTTTCATGGGTACAATCCAAAGAGACATCACAGGAAGGGTGGCCTCAATGCTGCGGGCCGTGCGAAGTTCAAGAGGGAGACAGGTGCTAACCTGAAACCGCCAGTCACGACAAAACCATCCAAACTCAAACCCGGAAGCAAGAGAGCCAAGAGGCGCAAGTCGTTTTGTGCTAGAATGGGCGGAAGCAAAGGTCCAACTAGTAAAGATGGAAAATTAACACCAAAGGGTGCAGCACTAAAACGCTGGAACTGTTAATCTCATTTGTCTTATTATTAATATAGACTCTATACATATGTATTAATTATTATATATATACTAATAATAGGATAAATAAGACAAATAACCTAAAACACCGGATTTTTGCTCAGAAGGGTTTAAGATGACCCCATCCGTGGCCTCTGACAAGGTGTGTATATGTCTGATACAACAGATTCCGAAATTAGATTGATGGGATTGATAATAAGTCAGTCTGCATTGATTGGGGTTGCAGTTGCTATTTTTGATTCTAGATTGTGGCTAGTAAATGATGAAACTTGGATGAATGGATTAAATTATGCTATGGGGGCTTTTGCCTTACAAGGTCTAGCATATTACTTATTCAAAATGTTCTTTGAAAGAAATCTTAGAGAAAGAGCAAGAATATCAGAATTTCAAAGACAACAACAATCTCGTTTTAGAAACATACAAGTTTCATTTGACCAAAGGCGTTCTGATATGGAATTAAGAAGACAAGAAATGGAATTAGAAAAAGAATTAAGATGGATGCAAGAAAATCCTGATAAAATAATGTCTCCACCCTCATTTTTAACAGAAAACAGAGATGTCAATAATATGGCTAATTTAGGATTAGATTACCATTCTACTTTTAATCCGGGCATTCCTACTCACAGTACAAATGTACAACAACCATTAGGTTTAGGAGTTGAATCTGCGAATATGAAGGAGATTTATCAGATGACCGATTCTATGGTGAAAGAATTACCGACTCCTCCTAAAGATGGAAAACCGACAAAGAGATTGAAAAAGGATGGCACTCCTGACCTTAGATATAAGAGTTGAACTGAATGGGTAAAATATTCAAAACACCAAAAGACGACTCAGTAGAAGAAACTCTTAGAGCAATGCATTTGGCTAATACAGTTGATAACGTATACGAATGGGGTTATGGTTGGATTAGGACAGTTGTTGTTGCTACTATTTCAGTTTTTATTCTTAGTGCTGTTGAAGCAAATAGTGATTTTTCTTTATGGGAATCTACTGTTGAATGGTTTTATTTTAAATTAGAGCAATTAGGAAATTGGTTAGTTGACTTAGGTTAGGTGTTAACTTGAGTATGACGGGTAGCGTTTTAGTAGGCGCTGCGCTGTGGGGACAAAATATTTACAATGCTTGGAGACCCAGAAGTGTTGGTATTTATGGAACAGCAATGGTAGGAAAAACCACTTTGGATTCTTATATGACAACACCGGGAGAGATGTATGATATTCCCATTGAAGAAAGAACTGAACACTATAAAATATTAACAAGATATATTTTACCTAAATCAACTAAAAAAAGAGTTTCTTGGAAAGGTGAAAAACGAGTTGTAAACTCTGCTGATATAGGTGGACAAGAAAGATATTGGAATCTTTGGATAGAGGATATGGTTTATCGACAAGCCGAGGCTGTAATTTACATGTTTGACGACAGGGCTTTGAAAGGTGGAGCAGATGGTATGGAGCAAGTTGCTGGATTCAAATATTTAGTAGATGTTCTAATTTCTAGAAATTACCGATATAGAAGCATAAGAAGTAGAATAAAAGGAAGAAAATACTCACCTAAATTGATAATGCTTGTAGCAAATAAAGCAGATAGATTTTTTGATGACAACGCTGCATTACTTTGGCAACAAGGAAGAATAGGAGAACATAAGGTATTTGACCCATTTAGGGATGATTTAATTCGTTTACAAAAAGCGGGTATTAGAACAAAAAGAAGTTTTATGGCTACCAGAATAGGATGGAATGTAGAAATTACTATGCTAGATTTATTAACAATGTGAACCTTACCTATCAAATGACCCCTTCAGTAACCTTTTTCATATGTATAGTAGTGCGACATGTAATGGCAAGAGTGAATAATGAGACTACTCTTGTGTCAACTGGAGGAGGTTCTAACAGTTTAAGAACAACTGTCCCGATGTGGATAATTGAACAATTTAAACTTACAGCAGGAGAAAAACTAAGTTGGAAGTTTGATGTGGGGGAAGATGGAGAATTATGTGTTAGAGTAACTCCACAACAGAAGTGATAATATGGTTTCTAATTATATTCCCGGTTATAACAATCAACAACAACTTAATTCTCTAGGTCATTCTAACGAAACCGCTTTGATGGCTTTAGCCGCACAAGGAAATCCTCAACTTAATAGAGCAGTTTTAATGGAGCAAGCATCGGCTCAACGTTCGATGCAACAAATTGCTGCTCAAAAAAATCTAGAAGTACCAAAAGTAAATTTTTACCCTTCTACACATGGTAATTCTAGAAAAGCAAGAAAATCAGATATAAGACAAGCATATAGGTTACTAAAACCTGCTAAAAGAAGTTTGATTTCACCTGCTAGACTTTTTGGAAGTAAATATAGATACAATAAGCAATCTCATATTTGTGTTGTGGATGGTTGTGACTGTAAAGAATTAATTCAATATGATAATCTTTATGAGAAAATATGTGATGATGAAACTGGTAGAAGTCTTTGGGATATGTATTGGCAAAACCCAGTTACAGGACAGGCTGAAGCGTTTTTGGCTATGGATAAGGTAACTAGTGGAAGAAAAATGAGGGGAACTTATTGCCCTGAACATTTACATTTATATCACTTACTTTGTAAATGGGAAGCAGAGGAAGATAAAGAATATGAAATGAATCCCAATCGTTTGAGGGATAAAGTTAAACAAGGCGTTTCAATAGTTACAGTCCCAGTAAGTGTCATGCAAAAAAGTGAAGCAGACACACCTTTGATGCTTTCTAAATATGAGCCATTTTTTGAATTATTAGAAAAAGATGCTAGGGATTATGAAGGGATAAATATTACACACTATAAAAATCCAGAAAGCGGTATAAATGATATTACCACTGTAACATTTGATTTGAGAATATTCCAAAAAGAATTGATAGAAATGAATAATCCGACCCCTGCTTTCCAACAGATGATTAATCAGCAACCTAATAACGCGCCACCCATACCCAATACCCAAGGAGTGAATCAGTAATGGTAGGAATATTTGGAAATAATCAACAAGTACCACAATCTACATCGTCTCTTAATTTGTCTCAAACAGGAGCACCTTTTGGACAACCAACACAACAACAGTTTGGATTTGGACAGCAACCTGCTGCACAGGGTTTTATGGCTGGTCTTGGGGTTCAAGACCAATATAATCAATTTAATCAATTTGCTCAACAACCTGTAGCGCCACCTTCTGATACTGAGATTTTAATGGCTATGCTTGAGACATTAAACCCTGTTGAAAAGTTTATTGTAAGTTCTCAAATGCCTGTTATGGTTGAAATGCTATCTAACATAACAACATTTTCACTTCTTAATGTACTAAAAAACTCAACATTCAAGTTAGATGAAGAAACTGGTACTCTTAGTTTAGATGTCACATCTCTCCCTTCAGATTTACAAACTTTATCTGCTGAAAATATTGTCGCACAATTAAGTAATTTACAGAATCAATCAACTACACTTATACAGCAAGCAGAAATGAGAAGGCAACAAGTTTTGGCTATGTCTCAACAATCTATGTTACAAGGAGCATTAGGAGCAGCACTTGAAAATCCCGGTATGATGGAAAATGTCGGTAATGCTGTAGGAAGCACCGCACGTTCTTTACTATTCGGAGGTAGAGCATAATGGTAATGTCAGGAATACCAAACCCAATTAATCAAATGAATGAAATGGCACTAGGAATGTGGAGTCCACAACGCAGTGTGATAATTGATATGATAATGGTTCAGTTGCTGTCTTTGATTGTTATGATGGTAGCGGTATTAATGTTTAGAGGCGGTGAACTAAGCACCAACGAGGCTACCTTTTTCGTCTTTGGTTTGTTTTCTTCGCTTGTATTCTTAAGTGCAGTTTACGCAAGAATAACACAATAGTGGTAATAATATTGAATAACAAGGTTATCCTACGATAATCAATGGATGAAGCAGCGCGTATAACAAAACGCTCATGTTCTTTCTGTCAACATCCAGATAGAGATGGTCTTGAAGACGATTTACTTGCTGGAAATACCACTCCTAAAGTAATGGACCAAGAAATGGGTTGGAGAGCAAATACCGCAGATAGACATTTTAGAAATCATATGGGAGAATACCACATGGGTGCTAATCCTAGTTGTGTGATTTGTTCTCATGATAATAGGTCTGCTTTAGAGGCTAGATTTTTTACTGACGGAACAGAATCGGAGGCTATTGCTCAGGAATTAGATATTGCTGAGAATACTGTGTATCATCACATGAAGCACCACTTTCAACCGTTGGTTAAAAAATCAGCAGCAGTTGAGGTCGCAATTACGGTTGGTCAAGAACTTGGCATACTTAGAAACAATGTCGAAAAACTAAACGACAAACTTTCAGAACTTCTTTCTGAAGGAAGCGTACATGAAGATGGTTTTGTTAGAGATGCTGTATCATTACATAAAGAAGTAAGAGAGTCAATAAAAGACTTAGTAAAATTCAATGATACTTGGGGTAGTGATACTACAGAAACTACAGTAAATCAAACAATAAATATCCTGAAAGTAGAATTAGCAAAAGAATCACCCGAATCTTGGAAGAGAATAAAATCCCAATTAATAGAATCTGCTGGGGGAGACATAGCGTGATTATTATTGATGAGTTGTTTGTTTCTTCTCATCCGGGCTACAAATTACTTCATGAAAATTTTATTATTGACGAAAAGCGATTACCTGTGTTTTTAGATTACGTTTCTTTAGTATTTCAAAAGTTTAATTTTTATGTAGAAAGAGAAAACTTAGATTTGATGTTTGGGAGTAGTATTTTAGAAGTTATAGAGTATCTAAAAATACTTTGCGAGAATGATGAGCCTGACAAAGTTTTTGAAACTAGAAGAAAATTAAGAGAAGTTTTGCCTATGATAAAGGGTGAACTAAAATTAATGGGGAGTTGTTTCTTAGACCCGCCTAGCATCCAACAGTTCTATGAGGACATAGCCTCTTCGTTGCAGCGCTCTAGTGCATATCTGATGGGGGATTAATAATGAATGAAGGGGTGGTGGGAAGAGGGTCTGATACCAGAAAGTACTCTCCTCGCTCCGAAACAGAGATTATTTTTAGAAATAAAGAAGGAGATGGGG
>Ga0181553_10003675_pt1 | contig 13202 bp, 11 predicted proteins | sample 011ome_17_FD_133753 | JGI IMG/M metagenome (GOLD analysis project Ga0181553, IMG submission 133753) | Coastal salt marsh microbial communities from the Groves Creek Marsh, Skidaway Island, Georgia - 011502XT metaG (megahit assembly) | ecosystem: Environmental > Aquatic > Marine > Intertidal...
TATTGGAAAATGGACATTTATAAATGTCCAAATCCGAAAAACTTTGATCAAACCTGAAAACGTAATTTTATTGAATTTATATATTAACACTGAAAATATATAAATTATTTAAATGTATTATAAATCCTTCTTATCTATCGTCACGCCTCCGCCATTACTGTTTTTACACAGTTCTAGAATTTGCTTTTGTAACTCCGTATTGCTTTTTACTAATTCCACAATTAATGATTTCATATCCAATTCGTGTAATATTGTGTTTTCATCTTATAAAAAAATTGATTTAAAAAACTAATTATAATAAGTATTTACAAACAAGCAAAATGGAAGAACAAAAAGTTAAACTCGTGATTGAACCTGAATTATCTATGGAAGATATTAACGCAAGAATAAAACAAGAAGTTTGTTATGAAACTTTGGAAGAATTAACTGACGCAAAATTAATGTGTGAATATAAAGATTGTAATTCTCTTAAAAATGAAATAAAAAAATTGAGCGATGTATTGGGAAAATATATTGACGAAGAAACAAAACAAAAAATAATACAAGAATATTTATTACAACTAATACCAGCAGGAACAAAAGGAGTTATAAGAGGCAATAAGTTTAATAAAATAGTAAAGCAATTTATCACAAAATTAGCATTAGACACAGACCGATTTGAAATTTGTTTTGAGGAAAAATGTAAGGTGGAAGGTCATGAAACAAGTGAAAAACCAGATTGGTATATTATGGAAAAATCAACTAATAAAATTATTATTGGTATGAATCAATTAGATTTATGGAACGGAGGACATCAAATTAACAGAGGTTCAAAATATATAAAAGAAAATAAACATAATAACGAAAATAGTAAGCTATTATGTGTTATTTGTAATGACATACAATTGAAAAGTAAAAAAAATAAAACATATAAATTATTTGAAACTGGTTTTAAATATAATACATTATGTTATTTGAATAATTTACAAAATATTATTACTTCATACTTTGATTAATATTCTAACAACGGATTGAATTTAAATATTAATTCCTGTTTTGATATGGATTTAGGACCAACCGTATTGTTAAAATCATATGTGATTGTAGATAATTTCTTTATATTTTCGTGTGTGGATTTCCCATTTGTAAATTTTATAAAATAGTGTGATTGAATACTTTTTTCATCAATTTTTTTATCTATTGTTCCTGCATTAACGCCAACACGACGAAATGATATATCTGGATTTTCTGTTTTTTCAACAAACATAAAATTTACTGGTTCTAATTTTTCATTTACAACTCTATTAGTTGTTTTTTTTTCCCATATTTGGAAAATACACGGAACATTATGTTCTACACCATCTACTAAAAATGATTTGTCTGGTAAATCAATTTCAAACAAAAGATGAAAATTTAATGGAAATGTTTTTTTTAAACTATCTTTTTTGAAACTTTTAGGTAATATAAATGAAACACTATCGCAAAATTCACAAGATTTTTTTATAAATTTGATTGCGAATGATGATTGACGACCAAATGGAGGATTACCTATTATGTGTATTTTACTATAAGTGTTCTTAACAATACCATAGTCGTATAGTAAATAATCTTGTTTAATTATTTCGCTATTATCCGGTTCTAAATCATAAAATCTAAAATTACTTGATAATGATTTAATGCCAGTAATAAAAGAACCGTTTCCGGCACTTGGTTCTACAATTAAATCATCTGTATTTATTTCTATATATTTTTTAACGAGATTTAAACACAACTCTACAACAATATCCTTTGTATAATATTTATCAATCGTATTACGGTTTAATCCTTTTATTTGTTTAGTTTTCATAATAAGGGTAGTTTCTTGGTCGGGTAAGTTGTTGATAATATTTAAATCAATTTTATCTTTATTTATAATTGTATTTTCAGGAATTATAGTGTTAAGTTTATCTTCAACTGCTTTATCAACTAAAACCTTAATTTTATCGGCATTATTTTCGCACATATTTTTTCGTTTTTGGTGTTGATTATAATGTGATTTTTGGGTAAAAGTTTTATAACATTTGTCGCAACTATAATTAACCATTTTAGTTATATAGTATATTAATATTTTATTTTTATATACTATATAACTAAAAATTAACTAAAATAGTTATTCCTAAATTATTTCAATAAAATATATTTTACATTTTACATTTTATTTAATCATTGAAAACTTGTTTTTTTCTATATTAAATTAATAAAATTTATAATCCTATAATAAAAGAATGGTCTGCTCTATTAGTTGCTCAATATCGTTCGTGTTTATTGTAGGGATGATTTACTTTTATAATGCAACTGGCAAAAACGAAACGGTTCAGCAGTATAGAAATACGTTAACGGCACATCAAAAAGTAAGATATGACAAAATTGCCAAAGAGAGATTGAATATAAGCATTCAGGGATATTTATTGGGGGTGTTTCTATCTCTCTTTGTTATTTATTACAATTACCAAAAGAAAGGATTTAGGCCATCCTCAGTCGTTTGTTTAGTGTTGGCAACGAGTTTCATTACGAATTATTTTTATTACAAGTTGGCACCGAAAAGCGATTGGATGTTGAATCATGTCGAAAGTCGTGAACAAACCCAAGCATGGTTGAAAATGTATAAAACAATGCAGTGTTATTATCATGCCGGTTTAGCATTAGGTATTATTGGGTTATGTGTGTTTGCGTATGCGTTTAGATGTTAGATTATCACGCACAATAATAGTATTTGTATAATATATAATCTATTATAAATGGGAATTTTTGATTTTTTTGATTATACGCCAAAAAGTTTTTTAAAAGATGATTTATCGCCGAAAGAACCGATTGAAATTTTAAATATGAAAGAAAATAAGGTAAAGAATAATTTTGATGAAAAATATAAAGACGATGAAACTTATCAAACATTAGATAAAAAAACCAAAGATTCTATATTCCTATTACGTGTATTGAAAAAAGGGTTGAAACAAGAAGATAAACAACATGTATTGTCGATATGTTTCGATAATAAAGATACCGAAAGCAATAATGCAATTATGAAACAACCGGACGATCCTTATAGCAAATATAATAAAACCACGGAACGCAAGTCTCCTTCAATGAAACCATCGCAACAACCAAACCCCAGTATTGAAGCACCGCCGACAACTATGCAGGAAGCACCGCCTACAAATTATAATAACAATGAAGATGAGCAAGAAGGCGGCAACAGCAAACGCGTATGCCGTAATTCTAAAAAGAAGAAACCAACAAAAACAAAATCAAAAAAAAAGAAAGGTTGTAAAAAAACCAAACGTCGTCATTATTAATTTCAAAAAATCGGTCAATGAGTAAAATAAAAAAAGTAAAAAATAATAATAAATTGGTTTAAATATAAAATATTATTATTTATAGTAAAAAGAGATATAATGAATCAGAATAACAATAACGACAATAACGATAATAACGATAATAACGATAATAACGATAAAACAATATGGAATACTCTAAAAAATGAAATAAGAACAATACCAACCGATCATCCTGTTTTTATTTATATATGTGTCGGAAGTGCGTCATATAGTAAGGACAATATGGAAATTCTCCCTCAATATTACCACCAATTCCCGCCTTTTTTACAGAACATGCGAAACACTTACCCTGAAATGCGGTTTGTCTTATTATTAATTGATCCCTTCCAAGAATCTCCGCCACGCGTTACCCAAGATTACTCACTCTATGAGGTGCCGGAAACAAATCAAACATATTATAAAAATCAAGACGGCACAATGCGTTCATTTATTTTAAAAAATACAGTTTATACTGACGCCGATGAAAATCTGTTGCATATAAAAAATGCAATTAATATCACAAAAGAATTGACAGATTTAAATGAATTTGCAAGGTATAATGATATTACGCTTTTATATGATACATTTACAGGACACCCTGTATCTAATGTTGCTGAATATGTTGATATAGAGAATAAAGGACATTTACAGCAGATTGTCTATGGAATAAGTGGACGCGATAATCACGGGTGTGAATGCGATTTAACACAACCACTCGCGTATTACCCATTTCGGTTAGATAAAAATCCCCGCTACATCCGCCCTATTATAAAATTATACAATCATTACAAGTATATCGTGAATAATGATTATACAAACATGCTTTATGATTTAACATATTACCCGTCGGAAATGCATATGTGGTCAGAATTACACAAAAATAAAATTATTGAAAATTCAATTGACAAACTAAAAAACGTTTATTTAATGGTTTTACGGAACTTATTTTTTCTGATAAAAAACAAGAATGAAATGGCAGATAGTCCATTATTATATATTTTTAATAAAATGCCTTTAATTTATCGAACTCTATTTGGCGATCTATATAATGAGAAAGAATATACAATTCTTTATGAACTTTTTTCGAATTATGTTTCGGATAAATTACACCATATTGCTTTACTAAAAACAATCGAAACAACAGGCGAACATATGCTACAAATGATAACAAATAGCAATGACCCATATACTTGGTGTGATAATTTGAATAATATGATGAAAGTGATTATGAAACACTAATAAATTGATGCTCTTATGTATTGATGCTCTTATGTATTGATGCTGTTACGCTTAGTGCTCTTACGCTTAGTGCTCTTACGCTTAGTGCTCTTACGTTTAGTGCTCTTACGCTTAGTGCTCTTACGCTTTTGCGTTTTATTAAATTTATTTTTAATCTGTTGAAAAAATCCTTCTTTTCCATCGTCGCTTTCGTCGCTTTCGTCACTTTTCTTATCTTTTTTTCCTATTGAAAATAATGACATATTACTGTATTTTTTGTGTTTTTTAATTTTATCTAATTCGGATTGTCTTCGTTGTTGCAATTGCTGTTCATATACTTTATTACGCATATTGATGATTTGTTCTTGTTCTTTACGATAACTTTTAATAGATTTCCGTTTATCAAGAGCGTTTTCTCTTATTGATTTTGAACTCATTTATCAATAATATTATTCTATACTATGTTTATATAATATTTGAAGTGAAAAATATATAATTAGAAAAAAATATATATTTTTGAAATAACATAATTTGAAAGCAAGTATTTACACTTTTGGACATTTTAAATATCAAATGGTGTAATGATTTTTAAATAAGAATTTCTAAATCGCTGACATTCCAATATTCTACGCCTCCATTAGGTAATGGTCGTTGAATAATAAACGGTAATTTCTTTTGTTCTAATTCAAGCATTGCGATAAAATACCCGTCAATGACGTTTAATGGAATATTCACAAATGCTTTTCCACCAGAATCCAATTGTTTTGCTCGTTGTCCTAGAATACGCGTCATTTCATACTTGGTTAAAATCGGGATAGTTTTATGTAAAGGGTCAATGATGATACCACGTCCATCACGCACAACGCGGGTCATTGCTTTCACTTCTTCATAATTATGCGTATTCGATTCGGCATGATTTTCTAAAATATAATTTTCGCGCAATTCGCTATCGAATTTTTGCAAATAAAGTTCGTTCATATCATCGTCGTCACTATAACCATCACTATCATTTTCATTATCGTCATCATCATCAATAATAATTGGCGCTGTCTTTTTGGTTGTTTTCAACATTTCAATACCACTAATGTTATTCGTTTTTCCAATTTGTGCTGAATTCGTTGTTTTCTTACCCTTTTTAGATAATTTATTTTTGCTTTTACCACTATTAAAAGTCCCATCATCGTCGCCTTCTACGTTATCATCGCCTTCTACGTCATCATCGCCTTCTACGTCATCATCGCCTTCTACGTCATCATCGTCTTCTACGTCATCATCGTCTTCTACGTCATCATCGTCGTCACCTTCCAAGTCACTATCGTCGTCGCCTTCCAAGTCACTATCCACCCCCAGAACATCCTCTTCGCCAGCGTCCTCTTCGCCAGCGTCCTCTTCGCCAACATCCTCTTCGCCAACATCCTCTTCGCCAACATCCTCTTCGCCAGCGTCCTCTTCGCCAACGTCATCTTCTAATTCTGGATTAATGTCAACTTCTACTAATTCATTAACATCTGTCACAGTCTTCTTAGTTGGATTAGTCCTCTTAGTTGGATTAGTCTTCTTAGACAGTGACATGGGATTATTTTTGATTGTTGAAATATTCATATCGGCGTTTATGTATATATAATAAAAAAATTTTATATCTTTTCAATTTTATAATATATTAAATATGAATGAAATCAATTACCATAATTAACTATTATCTGTTTTCCAAGTAGTATTGCAATGAACGCATACATAAACATATTTCATATTAATATCATCGTAACGAATATATATTACTTCGCGATTTGTCTTTGAATTCGAACTCGTATCATTATTCATAACTTCATTTTCTGCTAAATCCAATTGTTCTTGTTTTTCAATTTCTTTTTCAATTTCTTCTGCCGCTTTGGCACTTGCCAACGCCTCTGCTGCACTTTTATTTGCACTATCAACATATGTTTTTAAGGTTTTCGCAGTTGCTGCTTTTTTACTACTACCAGTGCCAGTGCCACTACCAGCACCACCACTCATCGTATTACTAGCGCAGTCTTGATTAGGGCATTTAATCGTATTAATGCGCGGTAAAGTCGGGTCGTATTTTGTATATTCATTTACCATATTCGTGTATTTTTGTTCGCTGCGTTTCAATTCAATGTCCGAGACACAAATTGTTTCTTCGCCGATGCTTTCATCTTCGTTACCACAATTGCGACAATAATAAATTAAGGTATTGCTAATTTCCCCTTCAACATCACTAATTTTTAAATAATACATATTGTGGCATTCCGAACAGAACTTCATGTTTGGTATGTGTATGTAATATATAATAACATCTTTTATTTTTAATTCAATTTTATAGATAAAGATATACATTGAAGACAATTCTTAAAGGCGAAGACAATTCTTAAAGGCGAAGACAATTCTTAAAGCATAATATTTAAAGATATCTCTCTTAACTATAATAAGAGCACTAAGGTCTCATAATACAATAACAAATGACAATTGTGGAAGAATATTTAAATTTAACGACACAATACAAAACCGAGTATGGAGAGAAAACCATCGTCTTAATGGAAGTCGGCAGTTTTTTTGAAGTGTATGCACTAATAAATCCAGATGGTAGTTATACTGGCAGTAATATTGAAGATTTTGCAAAAATGAACGATATGGTGATTGCCAAGAAAAACATTTGTGTGGGTAAACTCCCTGTAGCAATGGCAGGTGTTGGCACAGTATATACAGATAAATATATTCAGCGATTACAAGAACACGGTTATACTATTGTTATTTATACACAGGACATTAATGGAAAGAACACCACCCGAAGTTTATCGGAAATCATCTCTCCCGGCACTTTTTTCCCGCCCGAATCAGAGAAATTGTCTAATAATATTATGTGTATTTGGTTACATAAAACAAACGCATTTCGTAAAATGCCATCACGGGTTACAATTGGAATTGCGAATATTGATATTTTCACGGGTAAAACATCATTATTTCAGTTTATGGCAAATTATAATCATAGTCCATCAACGTATGATGAATTAGAACGGTATATTTCTGCATATAGACCAAGTGAATGTATATTTATTGCTAATTTACCAGAACGTTTAATTGATGATATTATTAGTTTTGTTGGACTAGAAAATACGAAAATACATAAGATGGATACATCGGATAAGCATAAGATGGATACATCGGATAAGCATAAGATGGATACATCGGATAAGCATAAGATTACTAACACTAAAACGCATGATGCATTGAAAAACGTTGAAAAACAAATATATCAGGCAGAAATTTTAAAACGGTTTTATCCGCATCTCTCTTCATTCCATGAAATGTTCCCTACACACTATATTGCGATTCAATCTTTTTGCTATTTATTGGATTTTGTGTATCGCCATAGTCCTAATTTGGCAAAAAAATTGGCAGACCCCGTATTTGAGAATTACACGGATCGTCTAATCTTGTCGAATCATACCCTAACCCAATTAAATATTGCGGATGACGCAAGACACACTGGTAAATTTCGGTCGGTCAGTAGTTTATTGAACAACTGTGTAACAACTATGGGAAAACGCCAATTTCTTTATAATCTTCATTATCCCATCACACATGAAACCACTTTACAATCGTCGTATGATATTACAGAGCATTTAATAGAAAAGGGAGTAGAGAACCATCAAGTAATCCGCAGTAAACTAATGACTATCAGTGACCTTGAAAAATTTATGCGTAAAATGGTAACTCAAAAAATAGTCCCTAAAAATCTCTCTTCATTGGTAGATGACCTAGAAAATATTGAGAAACTAAATACATTTACACAGGAAGATACTATACTTTCTTCATATCTATCGTCTCTTACCTTACTTGGAGAAAAGGATTACCAGAATATTAAAACTTATTGTCGAACCATTATTAATGATATCTCTCGCGTATTTAATCTGGAAGAATGTCGTCAACTGTCTGATTTAAGTTCAAGCGTTTCATCAACTTCCATAATTAATAAAGGAATCAGTCCATTAATTGATGAATTGTGTAAGAAAAGTATGGACGGAAGAGAGAAGTTGGAAGCATTATGTGTGTATTTTTCTGGACTTGTTCAGCAGTATGAGAAAACACCTGCAAAAAAGACGACTTCAGCACCAACCTTAGCACCTTCTTATATTAAAATCCACGAAACTGCCAAAAACAATCCGTCATTAATTGGGACAAGTAGACGCGTAGGGTTATTAAAAACTGCCATAGCGAAAGAGTCCTCCACGAATCACCACATCACTTACTATTCCAACTACAGCGGAACAACGGAAGGGTTTACTCTTAATATCGCTGACATTGAATACACGACCGGAAGTGGCAGTAAAACAGATATGGTTGTAACTAGTAAAGAAATAAGAAAAATTATTAATGACACTGAAGAGTCGCAAACAAAATTAATACGTGAAATTCAAATGTTGTTTTGTAAATACATTTCTGAATTATCTAGATTTGAAAGAGAATTACAAAATATTATTCATTTTACAACAGAAATGGATACACTTCAATGTAAATATTATATTGCAACCAAATACAACTATTGTAAACCCAGTATTCGGGATAACAATATAGTGACATCAAACTCTTATTTATCTTTTACTGGCATCCGCCACCCGTTAATCGAGCATATACAAACAAACGAATTATATGTGACGAATGATATGGCGATTGGAGGTAGGACGAACGCAAATGGTATTTTGCTCTATGGCACAAATGCAGTAGGGAAAACAAGTTTTATAAAATCGGTTGGTATTGCGGTGATAATGGCGCAAGCAGGATTATATGTGCCATCTGAAACATTCGTCTATAAACCTTATCAAACTATTTTCACGCGAATTTTAGGGAATGATAATTTATTTAAAGGGTTGTCTACATTTGCTGTTGAAATGACGGAATTGCGGACGATTTTAACAACAGCAAATAAGCATAGTTTAGTTCTTGGTGATGAATTGTGTTCAGGAACAGAAAGTGATTCTGCCTTAAGTATTTTCACAGCAGGATTGGAAATATTACATAAAAAGGAAAGCACGTTTTTATTTGCCACACATTTTCACGAGATTGTGAATTATGAGGAAATAACCGCACTAGATAAATTGAAAATGATGCATATGGCAGTTCACTATAATAAAGAATTAAATACCCTAGTGTATGATCGAAAACTGCGCGATGGACCCGGTGAAAGCATGTATGGACTAGAAGTGTGTAAATCGCTCAATTTGCCGGAAGATTTTCTCGAACGGGCACATGATATTCGTATGAAATATAATCCAAACGGCAAGAATATGCTGTCTCTTTCAACCACGCATTTTAATGCTAAAAAAATAGTTTCTGATTGTGAAATATGCATGAAACATAAAGCAAGTGAGGTTCATCACCTACAACATCAGAAAAATGCTAGTCCAGAAAATAATTATATTGTGAATAAATCCAAACAAAGTTTCCATAAGAATCATGTGGCAAATCTAGTAAATATTTGCGAACATTGTCATAAGGAAATACACAAGGCAAATCAAGAACATAGAGTAGTAAAAACAACGAGTGGTTATAAAATTATGCCTTTATAGAATTATGCCTTTATAGAATTATGCCTTTATAGAATTATGCCTTTATAGAATTATTAATTCTCTCTTTATAATAGATTATAAATAGAAATGAAACTATCCTTCTTTAGAATAAAAAAAATATGCTTCTTATTAATGATTTTATTAATAGCAGTTATATCTTGTCTAACCTATATTAAATTAACAAATTTCTATTATAGAGAAGGATATAATAATACAACACCCGAATATAGTGGTTCAAAGGGGAGATTACACAACTATGTATATGACCGGTCCGAATATGCATCGGCAGCAGTAGAAGGCACAACAGATTACGGAATGAGACAGATAAATAAGGTTGATAAGAAAGTTGGCGGAGCGTTAGATTCTTTTCTGGATTTAATTAGTGAAAAAAAAGAAATACCACCTCAATGGAAAGATTTTTATGGCGATGGTGAAATGGCAGAAAACAATATCTATAAAGAACTGCCCGATACTTCACTTATTATAAATGACAATTGCAGCACAAAAGGGTTTTTACATAGTGACTACAAGGAAGATATTTGTTCGAAACCAGGTCAATCGCAAACAGAATTAAATGAGAAATGTAAAAAATTATCATCTTCAAACTGTAAAATACCGAGTTGCTGTGTTTTAATAAACGGAACCAAATGTTTGGCTGGAAATGCAACTGGTCCGACTTTTTTAACTGATGAAGGAAAAGACTTGGACTATAAATTCTACTATCATAGAAATAAATGTTATGGCAAATGTGATATTAGTGGAAATGCCTTATCAGAGTGCAAAAAATATCTTCATAATAGTGTTGGCATTTCCAAAGAATGTATGCTGCAAATGTTCAATAATTTTGGTTGTTCTAATCCTTCGCCAGATTACTTCATAAATGCTAGTATGGTGAAAGATCTGAGTTTATCGTCGAAAAGTTATGTAGAAAATCATATTAAAAAAGAAGTAGAAAGTATTGCAAAAGAAAGGTATAACTTAGATAATATTATAAAATGTAAGGGGAAACCGTATGTGATTGATAACTACCGAACATATAATATATTATTAATGCCAGAAACAACCGATGAAGAAATTATGGATAGATTACGCACAAAGAACGAAATTGATTTGTCGCATATTTATTCAAAATATTATGATTAGTGTCTTATTTTTATAATATGGGTATATGGATAATTAATTCTTACTATATTATAAATAATCTATTATGAAGATTAATACATTTTTAAATAAAAAATTAAATATAAAAATAAGGAATAATACAATTATTATCATAATATTAGTGGCATTATTAATAGTTTTAGGAGTTTATTGGCAGTCCAAGCGCAAGAGTATAATAGAAGGAAACTCCGTGTTTGATGCTATAAAGAATAAAACGTTAGATAATATGTCTTTTATTAATGAAGCAGTAGGCGGGACTGAAGGTGGTGATGATATTCAAAAACAAATAAAAGGATTGATGGACGATTTAGAGAAGGTAACAAAAGAAAGTGAAGACCTTTATAACAATGATAGACCGTATGCAGTTGATGAGGATAACAATCCTGCCAATTTAATTAATAGAACACCAGAAACATATCCAGGCAAAACATTTTTACTTGGTGGTAATAATAGATTTAGTGATGGATTTTGTGAAACATATGGTTCAAAACCTGATTTAGATATTCAATGCAATAAATTAACTGCAGAACATTGTAATCAAACGGACTGTTGTGTATTTTTAAATGGCAAAAAATGTGTTGCTGGTAGTAAAGATGGACCCGATACAACAATAGACACTGTTAGTGGAGGGGATATTGATTATACCTATTATTCGCATAAGAATACATGTTATGGTAGTTGTGGAGATGGAATGACAACATCGGCAAATCCTTGTTCGATATATAAAGATGATTCTTCAAAGATATCGAAAGAGTGTATAAAGCGTTATTGGAAAAACACAGTATGTGGTAAAGATGAAAATAATCCAGATTATATTAGTGACGGTTTAGTGACCGAATGGAAAGATTATAGTAGAAAGGCAATAAAAGCGAAAATTCGTGATATTGCAACCAATGAAGAAGAGTACAATAAATGCTATGGCGAAGATGAATCAAACTGGCCTGAACCCTGTATTGGAACAAGACCGACCAGTTTTGGATTATCTAAACGTTGCATGACCCATTTATTTAAAGAAACGGGTTGCACTTATGAAGGCACTATAAGTTCAGCATTTGTAGAAGAAAATAGATTAGAACCAAAATCGGCAATGCTTAATAAATTTGCAGGATATTTTAATGGAACGGATAAAGAATCAAAACAAAAATGTTATGGGTATGATGAGATTGCATGGCCGGATCCGTGCAAAGATGTGACCGACAATACGCCAATGAAAGATGTATCGGAGGTGTGTATGACAAAAACAATTCAAGACCATTTTGGTAACATATGTAACAATGGTATTAAAGAATGGTCGAACAAAGAAAAAAACTACAGTTATGAATTTTGGTCAAATCCGGCGAATAATAAAACATTTAAGGATTTAAAAGATAGTTTAAATAGCGATTTTGATGTTAATATAAGACACGATTACAAATTTAATCCAAGCAATACGATATTATGTTATGGTTCAAATCCAAACAATTGGACGAATCTGTCAGGTGTAGATTTTGAAAAAGTAGTTCCCGACCCGTGTGAAGGAGTCAGTTATTTAAATAAAAGAAACAATTATAACCCAACAAAAGTAGGGACTATTCCAGAAGAATGTCGGAGCAGATTAGCTGGACTGATAAAATCCACAACAAACATTAGTGAGGATACAGTAGACCTTCTGAAAAGTCAATTAGCAAATAAAAATGAAACTAAAGAACTAGGTTATTATCTAGGTTATATTAGTCCACTTTCTACTCTAGTTACAACTTCTTAAACCAATGGTGTAAAAAATTGATTTATTTATATCATTCTTTATTTTAAGTATTATCAAAGAATGAGCGAAATAAATAATCAAACCGAGAAGAGTGAATGTGGATTTTGTTTAAGCAAATATTGTGAATTATTGGATAAATATATTCACGATATTTTATTACGA
>Ga0181553_10003677_pt1 | contig 13194 bp, 11 predicted proteins | sample 011ome_17_FD_133753 | JGI IMG/M metagenome (GOLD analysis project Ga0181553, IMG submission 133753) | Coastal salt marsh microbial communities from the Groves Creek Marsh, Skidaway Island, Georgia - 011502XT metaG (megahit assembly) | ecosystem: Environmental > Aquatic > Marine > Intertidal...
ACATTCTCGGAACACCAACCAGCCCTCTGCTCGACATCTTTGCCCGCGATAACACCAACGATGGTGGGGGATGGGACGTGAGATTCCACCACTTCAGCGGCCTCGAAGCCCACGGCTACCCACGCCTCTACAAAAATTTTCCTGACGAACATATCAACCCTCTCGCCGACTACGGCGGCGGATCAGGATGCGGCTCTGTCTACATTCACGAGCCAGGCTTTCCGGACGAATGGAAAAACGCGCCCTTCACCTGTGACTGGGGAACGGGAGCGCTCTGGAAACACACCGTCCAATCTGTCGGTGCCAGCTTCGAAGAGATCACGGAACCCCAACCCTTCATTCGCATGACCCGCCCCACTGACGCCGATGTCGATGGGATGAGTGCGGTCTACCAGGCGAGCTGGAAAGGCGCGACCTTTCGATGGGAGGGGCCGGATGTTGGCTACATCGCAAGAGTAACGCCGAAGGGGTATCAACCGGAGCCACTTCCGAATTTTGAGAAATTGAACGACGCGGAGCTCGTCGCCGCCCTTGAGTCACCGAGTCACATTCGGACCTTGGCTGCCCAGCGGACCCTGTTGCGACGAGGCTCCAATCCGGAGATTTCAGACGCACTTCGAAAACTGATTGGAAACAGCGACAAGCCATTGAAAGCGCGCGTAGCAGCGGTTTTCGCTGTGGGACAGCGAGGCTTGACAGAATCTGATCTCGTCGATCTTTCGCAGCTGTCCTCCAGCGAACCCGAGATACTTCCCTATCTTTGTCGGATGATTGGCGATCACCAGTCTGAAAACGTTGACTCAGAAGTGCTAGGCCGAACAATCGTGAAAAATGGGCTGGAATCAAAAAACCTCCGGGCTTGTAACGAAGCGATTATCGCCGCAGCCAGACAGGACTACGCTGACTTCTCACCGTTCATCGCAGAGTATTGCCTCGCCAACCCCGACCCGCGCATCGCCCACACCGCATTTCAGGGGCTCGCCAAACTCGGAGCGTCCGAAGCAGCATTCGCTGCCCTGATGGAGGAGAACACTTCGCAGGGTGCCTCTTTCGCCCTCATGAGAATGCACGATACCGGCGTCGTCGACCGGCTCATCGAAATCGCGATGTCAGCTGACAAACCTTTTGCCAGGCGCAACGCACTAGCCGCTCTCTGCCGGCTCTATCATTTCGACGGCGAATGGACCGGCGACAGCTGGGGGACTCGCCCCGACACCCGCGGCCCCTACTACCAGCCGGAAACCTGGGAAGAGTCCGAAAAAATTCTGACTTCTCTCCGAGATTCCCTCAAAGCCGCGACACCCGAAGAAGCCACCTTTCTTGTCCGCGAAATGAGCCGAAACCGGATTCAGTCAAACGACGCTCTCAACCGGGTATTGAAGTTGTCGCAGACCAATCCGGAAATGGTTCCGGAAGCAATGAAGCAACTCGCCGCGGTTCAGGAAATTCCAGCCGATGGGGCCGCGCTTATCAGGATGGCTCTAACGACCCAATCCCTGCCGCACGAAGCTCGGGCCAACGGTGTCATTGCTCTCGCAAAAACCGACAGCCCCGAAATGGTTACCCTTTCGCTTAGCGCCCTCTCTGATCTGAAGGCTGGTCTGTCCGGCTTTCGGGAAAAGGTCAAAGCGGCCTCGCAAATCCCTGATCCCAACAAAGCGAAAAGCGAAGGCAAATATGCGAAACAAGCCCTTGGCGATGCGACCAAGCAGTTGGAGGCCGCGAGGAAGGCATTTCTCGCAGCTCCAAAACTGGAGAACCATCATCTTTTAATCGAAGAGCTTTCCACCAACGATCTCGAGGCACCCTCTACCTTCTATGCCAACGCGGCCCTCCTATCGCTGGCATCCCGAAAGTCCGGCAGCCCAGAGTCGATCGAGATGACACGGAAAACACTCGAAACGGGATGGCAAAATGCGAAGCAACGCATCCTCCTCATTCAAGCGGCAGCCGAATTGAAAAACCGAACTCTCGACGACCGTATTCGCATCGCCATGACCGACCTCGATCCGTCCGTGGCAAAAGCAGCGAAGGATGCAGCTAAGACTCTCAAAATCCAGGCCGCTGGTGCTGACAAAACGCCCAAAATCGCAACACTTGATCCTGACAAAGCCCTCCAGCAAGTCATTGCTCACAAAGGAAACGCCGCTCTTGGTGAAGCCGTGTTTGCGCGAGCCACTTGCTCTGCCTGTCACACTGTGACGCAGGACGAGGCACAGAAAGGCCCTTACCTCGGAAACATTGTCGAAACCTACAAGCGGCCCGAACTCGCCGTCTCCATTCTCGATCCTAACAAAACCATTGCCCAGGGTTTCAAAACAAACGTCTTCACTTTTAAGGATGATTCGGTAGCGATGGGCTTTGTTACCGATGAGCAAGGCGAGCAAGTAACGATCCGCGATATTGCATCACAGGAACACACCTTCCTGAAGAGCGAAATTGCGAAGCGGGAAGAACTCCCAACCTCGATGATGCCTCCGGGCCTGATGATGAACTTTACCGTTCACGAATTTGCCAGTTTGCTCGACTACCTGGAAAAGCTGGCGAAGAAATAAAACGAAAGGCTTCCTGAAACAAGCTCGAATCGCCCGCCCCTGTCATATCGTGGTTGCCGACAGATATTCCTTAGAGGACGAGCCCGTGGAGTTTAGCCATACAATGCAGTGCCGCCGACCACTGCTCCCTCTTATTTTCACCCATGATATCTCCGACATGACTGACAAATACGATGCGCTGTCGTTCCCGGTTTCCGACACCCCAGTCCGGTTAGGTATCAAACGTCGGGTTGGTAACAACATCGTTTTCGGATAGGTAGTATTGGGTATCCGAGATCACCACGATCGAAAAGGTGCCGTCCGGTGCAGGAGAGATTTCTGCGGCTGTGATTCCCCCTCCGACAGGGAAAAGGAAAACGCAGCCATAGTTTTCAAGAAATAGGATTTCATCGAGGCAGGATCGACACGGTGGCTCAGAGATTTTGGCAAACTCCAGTATCATAGCACCCGAAAGAATGATAAGCCCCGCAATCCCTGTTAAGGCGCGGCGGCTACGGCTTCGCCTCCGCTTTTTCCTTCCCGCTTTGCGGGATGCATTACGCTAGCCGCTTCGCGGGTTCAATTCGTGAACGAGTGGAACTCTGGTGACCTATCCACGGAAAAACTGCCGGGAGAAAAGAAGTGGCGGAGTGGACGGGACTCGAACCCGCGACCTCCGGCGTGACAGGCCGGCGCTCTAACCAACTGAGCTACCACTCCGCAGTGGTTTGGGAACCGACATGGCTCCCGGTTGGGGAGCGGGATACTAGGCGTGAAATATTCTCGGCGCAACAAAAAATCTTCGGGAAATCCGTTGCTTTCTCCTCTTTTCCGCGTAAGGGTTTCCGCCCCTCGCGGGACACTTCCTCCGTGGGGCCTTTTTTCCAAACTTTACGCCGTAAACACAATGAACGTGATTGATAAAATCGAACGCGAGCAAATGAAAGACGATGTTCCTGATTTCTCTCAGGGCGACACCGTGAATGTTCACTCGCGCGTTGTCGAGGGCGGCAAAGAGCGTATCCAGATCTTCAAAGGCATCGTCCTCGGACGCGGCGGATCGGGTCTCAACGATGCGTTCACAGTCCGTAAGATTTCCAACGGCGAAGGTGTTGAGCGTGTTTTCCAAGTTCACTCTCCCAAACTCGCTAAGATCGAGGTTGTGAAGCGCGGAAAAGTTCGTCGTGCGAAGCTCAATTATCTCCGCGGACGTCTCGGCAAAGCTGCCACAAACGTGAAAGAGCAGGGCAAGAAAGAGAGCTAAGGGCTTTCTCCTCTCACTTTTTTGGAAAAGCCGGGCGGAAACGTCCGGCTTTTCTTATATCTCCTTCTTTCGGCGGAGTGCCGGGACATTCCCAAGCCAGGTGCAGATCACAGCAGCAAGGACGCCAATGGTTGCGAGAGGCATCACCGCCGCATGGAGTTCTTTCCCTTGATTCATCATTTCCAGGACAACAATCACTATCGTAGCGAGGTAGATGTATGCGGTTATAGAACCAAATACTATGCGGCCGGGCACGGACTCATTGTCGAAGCTCAGTGACGCCGGAACGGTCGAAATCAAGAAACCGAAGCCGCCGAGAATCGCAGGTGACGAATCAAAGCCAAAGCCGACGCCAATCGCGATCAGCCCGAGAATCAATCCACCTCCGATCGCGATCCCTTGCGCCCTTTCGCTGCTGCGCAAGGCGAGCCGGGCATTTCGATCGAGCAATATCAGGAGATTGCCAACTCCCGGAGCAAGCCACACCCACATCACGAGTGCAAGCCATAGAAACGTCAAGCCTCCAGCAAGCAACGGGCTAACTTTTTGCAGGGCCTTGCTCGCGAAGCGATAAACCAGGTAGATCCCGATGATGATCATCCACTGTTTTCCACCCGTAAACCTCTGCATGAAAAAGCAGTACGAAAGGTAGGCCCGGTATAGTGGAGACCGCGCACGGAAGGACTCAACGAGGCCCTCGCGAGCATGATCGCAATCCGGATCGAGTCGAAGCGCCTCGCGAAAATGTTCCTCGGCCTTACGATGGTCCCCACGCTGCAGCGCGGTCCATCCAGCATTGATGTGGGCGATGTCACTTTCGGGATTCGCCGCAAGCATCTGATCGACGGCGATAGCATTGAGATCTGACTTCCCCTGCATTCGCAGGGTATGGGTCAGCAAATTTGCTGCCATCGAGTTATCACTATCAGCAGCGAGAGCCCGACGGCTCCACTTCTCACCTTCAGCCCAGCGATCCATCGCGCAGTAGGCATTTGCCTTGGTCGCGAGGGAAAAACTGTCTTCCGGATCGAGGGCGATGGCCACTTCGGAGGCCTCCAGCCCCTCCTTCCCTCTCCGCAAGCTCGCAAGAATCAGCGACTTGATGGCATGATGAAAAGAATATTCGGGCTGGATTCGAATTGCTTCCCCAATGGAATCGAGTGCGAGAGTCTTCTTGCCCTCCTGATCGAGCAAGCAAAGGGCGAGCCTATTATAGGCGAAATCATTCTCCGGTTCCTGAGCCAGCACACTGCGAAAACAGGCTTCCGCCTCTTCCATTTTCCCCTGCTCCTGCAGAAGAATTCCGTGGGAAAGTTCGCTCATCGCAGCCTATTTATTGATTCCCAGATACTCGAGAATCTCGTCGTAAAGGCCGCTTTGATTGGCGTAGAGAGCGTAGTTCCGGGCGCTCTCGAACCACTTCCGCGTGCTCGGCTTAACGGCCTTAGCTGCTTTAACGAGTTGCTTTTGCGTAACAGGAACAATTTTTCCGGATTCCATCGCCTGACCAAGAGACGCTTCAATGGCCTGATCAAAAACCGCTTTGATATCGGCACCTGAGAAATCCTTGGCGCGTTTCGCGAGGCTGGCCGGATCAAGCCCCGCCACAGGTTTGCCGTCCGCCATAATCTTTACGATTTCCTCTCGCGCCTCCACATCTGGAGGAGGAACAAAGATGAGCCGGTCAAACCGCCCTGGTCGGAGAAATGCCGAGTCGAGATTCCAGGGAGCATTCGTCGCTCCAAGAACCAGCACGCCGTCGTTTTCCGCGGCTTCGCTATCGAGTTCGGAGAGGAACTGATTGATGAGCGTCCGGCCTGCGGAAGCTCGCAAGTCTTTCCGATCTGCTGCGAGTGCGTCGACTTCGTCGAAAAAGAGAACCGAGGGTGCTTGGCGACGCGCGACTTCGAAAATCTCGTGCAGTTTTTCCTCTGACTTTCCGATCCACATATCAAGGATCTGGTGAAGACCAATGTTGAAAAACTTTGCGTTGATCTCGCCGGCTGTCGCTCGACTGATCAGCGTCTTTCCGCATCCGGGAGGACCATAGAGCAAGACGCCGCCGCCGGCTTTCTTCCCATAGGCTTCGAATAGCTCCTTGTTCTCCATCGGGTAGAGAATCTTCATTCGAATTTCCTCCTTCACTCCCTCCATCCCGCCAACGCGATCAAAATTCGCGTCCGGCTTTTCCTCAAATTCGATCTCGATTTCGTCGTCGTCGAATGACTCCTCGTAGTCCTCGTTCAGATCCGCATCGAAGAAAGCACCTGCCCGCGAGTCGCTGGAAGCCATCGGGGTCGGGTTCCCCTTCTCTTGGGAAGGCTTGTTCCCGCCCGCCTCACGGATTCGCTTTAACAACTCGGCGTCGGCGACTTCCGTATCAATCCCAACGGCGCGGTCGTAGCATTCACGAGCCGACTCACCATCGTTTTCCGAGAGCGCAAACTTGGCCCGCAGCATCCAGGCGGGAGCGTAACTTGGATGCTCTGCATTGACCTGCTCCAGGCGGATAATCGCCTCCGAAGAACGACCTTCGACCTCAAGGATCTGCGCAACTTGAGTTCGAGCTTCCGGATTCCCCGGCTCCAGCTCGATTACTTTCTCAAACGTTTCCCGGGCGTCCTGAAATTGAAACTTCCCCAGGTAGGCTTTTCCTAACAAAAGCAGAAGAGGCAGGTTATCTGGCGATACTGCGAGAGCCTGTTTGAGAGATGCAATGTCCGCCATAATTTCGTATCAACGAGAAGCAAAAACGAAAGCGAAGGACAACGCAAGTCGGCATTCGGGAAAGGGCGTATATAACATGGAAATCGCTCAAACAATTGAGAAGAGAGAGATGCTGAAAGCATCTGAGAGACTAGATTAGCCGCCCGTTTGACTCCAATTCATTCCGAAAGAGAATCCAAACCAGCAAACTGCACAAAAACAAACCCTGTTATCTCATCGACCTTACAAGGTTAGGTGTCAGATCCAACAGGGTTGCCTTTTCGACCTGAAAGGTTCAGGCCGAAATTTGCTTCGAAATCCTTCGGCTCAGCCGCCGTAAGATTGCTCGACTCGCTCAGCCACGTCTTTGTAGTCGTAGTCGACTGCGTAGATTTCCTTGAGGCATTCGAGGTATTTCTCCTCGGTTCCGAGTTTCTCGTAGAGGAGCGCGAGGTTGTAGAGAAGCTCTTTCTTCGTGTCATCCATGATCTGGATTTCACTGATTGCCTCCTCATACTGACTCGCAGCAAGGTCAGTCATGCCCATCCTGTCGTAACAGAGACCGAGCATATTCATCACCTTAATTCGCAGGCTGGGACTCCGCTTCGCCTGCTGGAGGTGCTTGATTGCTTCGCGGTACTGATCCGCATTGAAAAGACGCTCTCCGAGTTCGAATCGAAGTTCGTTGTCAGTCGGGTTACGGTCGACCCGCTCTTGAGATTCGGCAATGAGTTGGTCCATCTGCCCTTTCTGAGCCTCGGCAAGCTGGGCCTTGTATTGCTCAATGTCGGGATGCTCGGGGTTCTCTTCGACAAAACGACGAAGTTCATCGAGCTGGCCGGAATTCACGATCTCGCGAATATCGGCGACCTTTTTCTCCAGGGCGGGATCCTTCGCACTGAGGTGGTAGGCCCACTCGTAGAACTGCAGAGCTTCTGGGAATTGCTCCAACTCCTCATAGGTTGCGGCAAGGCGCTTGGTCACATCGATATTGTTCTGGTCCTCTGCATACTCTGCGGAGAGGCGCTCGACCTGAATTTGCAACTGATCCGCCGTCATCGCAGCTCGGCCCTCGGATTCGAGATCGGCAGAAGCGTCCTTGTCTTTCAAAAGATCACGCCAGTCACCATCACTGTCCCATTTCTGAGATGCGATGGAACCTTTCGCGGTCGCGTCTTTGTACTTTTTCGATGCTGTGAGGTCGGTGCGATCTTTTTCAACGATCTTACCAAAGGTGACAGCAGCTTCTTCAAATGCCTCACGATCCATGTAGTAATCGCCTAGCTTGTGGTAGAACTTGATGTTATTCGGGTCACCCTCGATCACCGTCTCCAATGCAAAGCCAGCCGTCATAAAGAGTCCCGCAGCTTCCGCTGCCTGGTAAAGCAACTCATTGCCCTGGGCATTGTAAGGATCAGAGGCGAGCACCTCTTTCTCCAGCGCATTCATCACGGCGATAGGATCTTTCTTCACCTGACTCTGCATTTTCATGACCTTGAGGGCTTCTCCGCCGAGCTTCACCCCGCGTTTACCTTCGTTCTCTTTCACCGAGGCGAGGCGGAGACGTTTGCGTCCGTCGAGAAATCCAGGTTCTTTCATGAGAATGGCCTGCAGCAGGCTAACTGCGTAACTCCAGTTTCGCAGTTCCATCGCGGCCTCTGCCTTGAGGTAGAGCTTATTCAGATTTGCCGGCAGGTGATGCTGTTTAATTGCATCCTGACGCTGCAGCTCGGTGCCTTCTGCGGGAGGTTCTTCTGACATGGTGTTTCTTTCTGGGTAAATTCTGTCTGTCCGGTGTGTTTTTCCGGCGAAACATTTCAGTCTATCATGAAATGCCGTGGTTGATCTAGCGAATCTTACCCCTTGCGACAACTAAAAAAGCACGCGGAATGGCATTTATCGCAGCCACCTTCCGGTGCTGGATTTTTTTCCAACAGCTAATTAGTATGATGTCGGCGAGGCAATTACCACTTCACACCCGTGTGACACTTGATTTCTCCCCAGCGCTGGCGATCGCAATTCTCGCAGCTATACTTTCTTTCCATGGGGGAAATTCCCTTCGCTCTACGAAATCGGCAATGATATGTAGGGCGTTACGATAGCCAATGGACACGCCTTCGTCGCCGAAAGCGCCGGAGGGCCGGGCATCTACCAGATTTCCCAAGAGAACAAACTGGTATCGCTGGGAAGATTCGAAGTTCCCAAGCGGGCTATCCGGTAGGTTGAGATGTCTCTGGATGGTCAAAATGCCATGATCCAGATCGGTGCGAATCAGTTCGCCATTCTCGATGTGCAGGACCCAGCAGAACCTCGTCAGGTTCTTAAGGACACCCGGCACGGCCTGCTCTACGGGGACCAGACGATGCGCGGACTGGTTCACGATCGCTACACCTGCATTTTCTGGCCTTCACTGGTATGACCTCAAAGCCGATCCCACCCCGGCCTTCAGCGAAAAGGAAATCTCATCTTTGGGAAATCCCTGTCTTATTGCAGTAACAAATGGAATCGCCTTCGTTTCCAATGCTTATGAAGGGATGCTGCTTCTCGAAGAGAAATAGGTTTTGTTTCGTTTCTCCCAGCGCGTATACGAGAGAAATCACCTGTTCCGACTGGTTTTCGTCCGCCACACCTTACGGGAACGCAACTTGCCAAGCACCCTGTTCCCCGCTTATAATGCCCAAGAATGAAGCGCGGAATCCTCGTCACCCTCCGCTTGTCAGGGCTAGTATGCGCCTGCCTCGGGGCGGGGAAGAAATACAAGCTCTACCTTGTCACGTTTCATTTGGAAGCGGAGAAGACGGACAATCCCAAGATGGTCACGCCGGTCAAACTCGGTAGCGATCACCGACAGTATTTCTTCGACAAGATTCCGAGCTTCACCGATCACGATATAAGATGGTTCTATCCTTTCTCTGCTGACGATGGTGTGAGCTATGGCGCTGCTTTCAAATTTAAGGATCACTCGACGACGGAGCTGAAGGCAATCACCCTGACAAATCAGGGTAAGCTGCTCGGTTTGCGTTGCTCGGATGCTCCCTTGCAAGCGGTCCTGATCGATCGGCCCATCAGCGACGGAATCGTTGTTGTCTGGAATGGTTTGCAGCAAAAGCATCTTCAGGAATTTCGAAAGCGTTTTCCTCACGTCGATGATCTCGCACCACCTTCCGGTCCGACCTTCAGTCTGCCGGGTCGAGAGTGAACTGGAAAATCAGCTAACTTGTGGAAAACCTGGTCGCGCGTAATAATGTGCATCCATCCGCCGCTCCTTTTCGCCATGCCCCTGTTTCGGATTTCTCTAACCGCAGTCCTCCTTCTTACTTCGTCACCTCTCCTCGCAGGCCCTCTTGGGCTCGTCCTTCCGACAGATAACGACAAGATTTTCTCCGATCCGACGCAGTTTTACATGTATACGGATCGTAACTTTGAGGGCGTGAGCTCAAAGCCCTGGCAGGGTGGCACCTACGGATTTTCCCGCAACGGGAAGCGTACCTCAGTTGGCATCATCAACACGCGATTCCACGAGGGTATCGACATTCGCCCGGTACGGCGCGATGCATCGGGGAATCCACTGGATGATATTTATTCCATGATGAATGGGACCGTCGTTTATGTGAACAGCGACTCTTCGAAAAGCAACTACGGTCGCTACGTGGTGATGCATCACGACTTTGGAAATGGACCCTTTTTCTCGCTTTATGCGCACATCAGCTCGGCGACCGTCGCGGCAGGACAGCAGGTCCGCGCAGGTCAAACCATCGCCAAAATGGGATACACAGGAGCTGGAATCAATCGGGAAAGATCACACGTCCATGTCGAATTAACCATGCTGCTCAGTGATCGATTCCAAGTCTGGTATGATCGCCATTTCACATCCAAAAATCACCACGGGATCTACAATGGCATCAACATGATCGGACTCGACATCGCTTCGCTCTTGAAAGCGCACCGTGCCAACCCGGGATTGACGATGGATCAGTTTCTCACCTCGCAGGAAGTCCACTACAAGGTCCTCGTCCCTGGCTCGAGAAATTTAGCCTTTCTTCGAAGATATCCGTTTCTAGGGAAAAATGTGAAGTCGGTCACGTTTCCCAAGAGCTGGGAATTCTCTTTTGCCGCGACCGGAGTTCCTCTGGCAGTGGAACCAAGCAAGAAGTCGCTGTCCCATCCCGCCGTTACCTACGTAAAAAACTCAGGAACAGACCATTCCAACGTCACTAGCGGACGCCTCACGGGAAGCGGTTCGAACGCGAAGCTGACCCCGAGTGGGTCGCGCTACATGCAATTGATCAGCGATTCGTTTTAGTAGCGCTCGCAGATTCGCTCTACATGCCGCTTTCCTGAACGGCTTTCTGCAACTCCTGCTGAAAGGCCATGGCCTGTTCTTCGCTCGGACGAAAATCGGGATCATCGGAGTCCATTCCGAGACGGCCCATTTGGTCAATCCACCATGCCGAAGTTTTTCCTCCGCCGAAATCGACTCGGCCGCTGATGACAGCATTGGGACGCTGAATCTTGTCCACCGTCACGGAGACGCCGCCTTCACCGGCCTGTCCCTCCTCAGCGCCTTCTTCACTTTCCGCAGCCTCTGCTTCGGGAGCATCTTCAGCTGCATCTTCTTCTTCCGGCTCAGGCTCAGGCTCAGGCTCAGGCTCGGTCTGCAATTCGATTCCAAGATCTTCCAGTAGAAAACGTGTCTCTAGGTAGGTGACCTTGATTTCCAGCTCGTCACCAAGACGCTTCTGAATATCGGAAAGCTGATCGCCGTTGTCGGCCCAGGAACGGATTGTCGCGATTTGCTCGTCGGAAAGGGAATTCGGATTACTCATTTTTCCAAAGCTGTCACCGTCTCGCAAAAGTTCCAGTGCCATTTCCATTTTCGTGCGTATCATTTTTTGTCATAGCAATCGCGAAACATGGACTGGGAACAGCACTATCTGGATAATCATACCCCTTGGGATAAAGGCGCTCCTGCCCCTACCCTCCTCGATTGGATCGAAAACAATCCTGATGCCATCTTTGGAAAAGTCCTCGTTCCCGGATGCGGGGTCGGACATGATTGCCGACCGATTGCCGAGATGAAGAGCACGACAGAAGTCCTCGGAATCGATATCGCTTCCGAGGCTGTAAAGCGCGCCGACCAGAATGTGGTCTCAGAAAAAAATCGCTACGAACTTGCCGATTTGTTTCACCTTTCGCCCGAGTATCAGCAGTCGTTCGACTGGGTTTGGGAGCACACCTGCTTCTGCGCGATCGATCCCAGCTTACGCGATGAATATGTTCGCGCCGTTCACGGTGCACTTAGAGAAAACGGAACGCTTCTCGCGGTTTTTTACCTCGATCCCTACGACGAGGAACACCGCCCTGGCGATGGGCCACCTCACGGCACCAGCCTCTGGGAATTAAACGATCGCTTTGTTGGTTCCGGCTGCTTTCGCGAACTGGAAAGCTACGTCCCGAACAAATGTTATGCTGGTAGGGAAAATCTCGAGCGGGTAATTCGCTACGAAAAAGTGTAAAGCTATAGCGGCTCGAATCGCGTGCCGGGTCCGAGAAGTTCCTGCTCAATCACAGCTCCGGCCTGGTAGGTCACTATGCAATTGGTCGCCGAATGAGCGAACCCGCGAAAGTGACCGCCTTTTGCAATTTTGAAGGTGTTCCCGTCTCCCGCGTGGGCGGTTACCAATCCGCCTTCGTGGACAATGAAGTGGCAATCTTTTCCACTCGCCCCGATAACCTGCGCCCCCGCAGGCACAATAAACGTGGTATTCACCTCGTCAGGATAGAATAGCGTGCCCTGCACTGTCATTGACTTTGCCGGCGAGCCACCCATATCCATCGTCTCACACTGCGTGAAAAGCAGCGGTAGAGCCAGAATCGCCATCGCAGCGAAGCATTTGTTCCGAAAAGACATGAAGTGACAAGAAGTTTTTGGTTTGAAGGCCTACCTTGTTGCGGTTACGACTTCGCATCAAGTTTCAAATTTCGCACGGATGAAAGCTCTCACACTCACCGCCTACAACCAGTTTGAATTTTCCGATGCACCCGATCCTGAGATCGAGGAAAACGAAGTGCTCATTTCCGTCAAAGCCTGCGGCATCTGCGGATCCGACATTCACGGAATGGACGGAAGCTCAGGGCGCCGCCAACCACCCATCATCATGGGACACGAAGCCTCCGGAGAAATCGTCGCCGTAGGGAGTGCCGTTTCCGAGTGGAAAGATGGAGACCGAGTCACCTTCGACTCCACCGTATACTGCGGAAAATGCGAATCCTGCCGCTCTGGCCAAGTGAACCTCTGCCCCGACCGAAATGTGCTTGGCGTATCCTGCGACGACTACCGCCGCCATGGAGCCTTTGCCGAGCTCGTGAAAGTTCCTGAACACATCCTCTACTCCATTCCCGACGAAGTCAGCTACGACCAAGCCGCCTTTGCCGAGCCCGTCTCCATCGCATTGCACGGCGTCAATCGCGTTCCCCTGAATCCCGGTGACTCCGCCGTCGTCGTCGGCACAGGCCTGATCGGTCTTCTCGTCGTCCAAGCATTGAAAGCCAAAGGAGCGGGGACCGTAATCGCTGTCGACATCGACGAAAAGCGCCTCGCCCTCGCCAAAGAACTCGGGGCAGATCACACGCTGATCTCCGGGGACGACGTCCCCGAGAAAACTCGCGAAATCGTTGGAAACGGTGATG
>Ga0181553_10003694_pt1 | contig 13163 bp, 8 predicted proteins | sample 011ome_17_FD_133753 | JGI IMG/M metagenome (GOLD analysis project Ga0181553, IMG submission 133753) | Coastal salt marsh microbial communities from the Groves Creek Marsh, Skidaway Island, Georgia - 011502XT metaG (megahit assembly) | ecosystem: Environmental > Aquatic > Marine > Intertidal zone...
ATCTGTAAAAAGAGGTCCATAAATTTCAGTATAATCCCCACCAGGTGAAGATGTTGCTAACTGATATGTTCCAGGATAGTCATTTGTAAATATAATAGGAAGAAGACGATCGACTATAGTATCAAGTTCTGTATCGTCTGCTGCTTCTACTTGACTAGCAGATTCCTTCCATATCATAGGTTTTACAAACGGGGGATCTTCAGGAGCAATACCATTTATCTGATATAGAGTTGTTGAAACAGTTGTAGTGGTGATAGTTGTTGAGCCAACAGCTCCATCAAATGAGGTATCATCATAGGTACCAACTGTAGTACCACCGCCAGTATTTAGGGATGCAACCTTTGATAATCCTGCTTGGCCAAGCTGAATGCCAGCCTGATAAGCTAGATAGTTTTCTTCTGCAATTGTTATCTTCTTAAGATTTCCGTTTGCGTCTTCGATCTTAAGAAGGGCGTCAACGAGTGCCATAATCTATCCCCTTACCCGTTTAAGAGTGTGCCATCGGAATCATATATATTTGGAATCCTATTGTAGGTTGTATTTATAGCATCAATTACACTGACCGATGAATCCCCAACAAAGGATCCAATATCACCAGAAACAGTAGTAACTGAAAGGTACGTTTGATTGATTGCATCGATTATACTAGTAGCAGGGTCTCCAGCAGAATCACCAATAAAGTCAGCAAGAAGACCAATAGGCGTAACTGTAAGATCAGATTCTATATTGCTAACAGAAGTCTTTACTTCATTAACAGCAGATACCATAGTACCCTTTTGATCTGTAATAAGTAGACCTAAATTACCTAATTCACTATCTAGTTCGTTAATTGCACCGCCAACGTCGGTAGCAACTGTTGTAAGAAGTGTTAAATCTCCAACTAGGGTCGCTGTCGCATTCGTCTGATTTATAAGATCCCTAAAATTGGAATTCAGTGATACCTGTGTTATTGCCATTGCTTATTCTCTACTAGTTTCTCGAGTAGTTTTTTAATATCACTTACATCATTCTTTAGGTTATTTACTTCAGACTGTAGATCTCCTAAAGCCTGTTCTTCTGATTTTCTTTTAGCCTTTAGTCTTTTGGCTCTTTCTATTTCTTTTCTATTTATATTAATAATTGCACCGGATCTTGTATCACGAACCAGATTTGAATTACCTTCAACTCTTAATCTACCCATGTATTATACCGCCAATGCAATTACTCGTAAATCCCTAATTACTGGTACCTTTGAACTATTAGTTGAAAGCATAACAATCTTAATTTGGAATTCAGTAAAGTCATCAAGTGATCCACCAAGACCACCTGCAAGATATTGATATTCTCTAAATTGGAATCCTGTTTCGTCTGAAGCTGGTGCTACACCTTCGACTGTTACCTCTGTAAAGGAAGCTGATGAAATTTCTCCTTCAGCATTTGTACGGAAGTAAACCTCGATTTCTGCTTCATTTGGTCTAGATGCACCAATTAGAATCTTAAGACCCTTAGCTGATTCTTCAAGCCCAATTACGTTTGTAAGATGTTTAGCAAGTGCTGAACCATCATCAGGATCTGTTTCTGCTACGAATGTGTCTAATGTAGCATTGAATGATCCAGCAACCGCTGCACCTGCTGGTCTATCGATAATATTATTAATCATCGTTACCGAAGCACGCTGCATATCTAGAACTGGAGTTACTTTCGAATCAGAAGTAGTAAAGTTAACTTGATAGGTATTCGATCTGATACCTGCACCAAGTTCACTAGTTTCATTAGCTGAAGTAGCAATTAGTTTCGGTGAAGTAAATCTAATAAGTGATCTATCCTGTATATTTCTCCAGCTGGTTTCTTTTACATAAGGTACTTGTAATGCACCGCCGACGTGTGCATACGATCTACCAGAAGTAAATTTAGCTTGGTATGTAAGTCCTGTAAGGATTGGAAGAAGTGGTTCGCCTAGATACGGCAACGCATAATCACCAAGTGCCTGATGGCTTGCTGTAACTGATGTACCACCTCCTGATGCACTGCTTGTTGCAGATGCACCTGCAGTAAATGTATATCCCGTACCATCAATAGCTACGATTGTTCTATTACCATTGAGATTACCTGCTGAAATACCACCTACTGCTGTTGCTCCTGCAATTGTTACCGTATTTCCAACAAATAGTCCATGATTTGGATGTTTTACCCTAACTACTGCACTTGAATTTGTTGTAACAAGCGGATTACTTATTAATCCAGCAAACTGTGTTCTACCATTAAGAAGTGTTGGGGCAAGATCTACGTTTTCAATAGTTGCATATCCACCGGCTGTATCGAAGTTAGCCCGATATAGTCTAAAGGTAAGATCTTTTGTCTGATCTGCCTCCCAAGTTCTTGCATTCTGTGATTTAAAGAGAGATCCAAGACTTGGCTGACTAGCAATACGTCTTTCAGTTGTTCCTATTTCAAAAGCATATGTTTCTGCAATAAAAACATTGTATGCATTACTATCACTTCCAATAACAACACAATGTTCACCGTTTGGAAGATAAACAGGCTCATCGAATTCAAAGGTTGTAGCAGTTGTAGCAGTTGTACTTGTACTAATTGAGGATGGTGCTAAGTAAACGGTTGATCCTGGATATACTTCAGAAGCAGACGGATAGCCGTTTACTACAGGTCGAAGTTCTACAAATACTGGAAGGCCTGCTGCAGGCTTTGACTGAAAATAGATATCTACCTTTGTTGCAAAAATACCGGTTCTTTCTCCTACAAAGAAAGTTTGTGCCAATGGATCGCCGTCGCCATCACCACCACCATCATCGTTGTTGTCAAAGTCAAACACAATTGTTGGCCGAGGTGGTGGAGGTGGTGGTGGTAAAGCAATTCGTCTTTGTGATCCAGCACCAGTAAGGGTAACATGTCTTGTTGAAAGGAACGTTCTTTCTCTTGTTTCAAGTACCCCAGATGATAAAAATGACGTTGATGCACGTGATAATGAATTTGCAGGATCGTAACTAGTAACATCTAATAACATAAATTCTGCTTCGCCTGTTCTAAATTTCAGGCTACTTGTAGAAGGCAAAAAGAATGTTCCTGTAATTGATCCATTTGCATCCGAAATCAAATTTGTAGATCCATCCGGATGACCTGTTGCATTTGCATATTGATCACCATAATCGACAACATTTGATGCTATTGTCTGGAAAGATTCTTCTCTAACCCAACTTGCCATCGCTTTTTTATTAAAGTATGCAAAATATTGTGTATTTGGTCTTAGTCCTTGTGCCTTAAAGTATATCTTAACGCTTCTCATAAATGGTATAGAAACCCTAGAAACTTGTCTATCATCTATCTGTTCGCGAGTCGTTTCAATACTTGAAACCGAAATACTTCCAGTTGTTAGGGTAGTACCTGGTGCACCTCCAGTTGTTTGGTTAGCAAGGGTTTGGCCTACTATAACACCATTTAGGTTAACATCGCTAATACTTGTTCCTGCCCAGTTCCAAATTTGTTGGTTAGCCAAAAGATTATCCGATTGTATAATATTAGTTCCACCACTTATTGTTCTATCTGGATTATATCTAGTTTCTTTCCATGTATCTGAAGATGGGGATAAACGGACTTTACCTCTGTTTAGTACAACGGCAAATGGATTGACGTTTTCTGTTCCAGAGGCTCTAGGCTGATTAATATAAGTTACGTGGGTATAATTCAAATATATGTTATCGCCTTTTAGAATAACGTTAGACGACTGCGCTGAATCATAAGCAAGAGGTACATTCTTTTCAATTGCCCTTGCCTTCATAATTTTACCCTGAGGATCAATAGCTGCTCTAAAATCGGTTGCAGTAGTTAATGATCTACTGTGATCTGTAAAATTATCTACGAATATACCAGATTTAAATCTATCATTATCAGCTGAATCAAGAACGCTAAATGAATTTGTATCTAACTCAAGAAGTGAAAGTGAAGTTAGTTCTTCTAGGTCGTCAATTCTTTTTTCTAATCTTCCTATATCTGACATTGTATATCTTTTAGCATCAATTCTAGTTGATACTAAATCACTGTCATTAACAGTATAGGCATTCATCTGAACTCTAAATAGTTCTAGCTCATCTCCCGAAGTAGAAGGAAACTGCGGATTAATATTTGGTTCACCTTCTCTTACTGTTAATTGACCGTCTGGATCAATTACCAATATTGCATTTTTAGGAAGATAATATTCAACATCTGTTGTAATCAAATCTGTATTTTGTGGAATTTCATTAATACGTGCACCACTTCCAAAGGTACCTGATGAATTAACAGATGAACGGAAATCAAGAACGTCTCTTAGATTAACTGATGTTCCATCTCTAAACGTATAGTTAGGAATATCTTCATAGTTTACTTGACCAGTATAAGAATTAACTGCAAAGAATGAACCTGAAGCAGCATGACTAAAGTGATCATAATCTACATAAACGTCACCTGCTGGAGCTGCTGCACCACCACGTAGTCTTAGTCTACCTCTAGCGTAGTAATCGTCTCGTTGGCCGTTATCAATAATATATCTGTCTGAAATATCATCGCCACTTACAGAACCATCTTTAATTTCGTTTACTCTATAGATATCAACATTTGAGAAGATAACATTGTCATCTCCGTCTGGTGTAATAGTTTCTGTTACACCTGTATTTAAAGTCTTTGTTCTTACGGTAGCATCTGCTTTGTTTACATAGTAGGCAACATCAACTGTTGCACCTGGAGCTACACCTGTAATCGTAGCTGCCTGTGTACCAGCACCGCCAATACTTAATCCTGTATTGATAGCCGAATCAGCTACAATCCAATCAGTAGTATTTGCAAATGTTTCATCAGCTGCTGATAATGTCAGGTTAACAGTACTACCAGTTGCTGTAAATGTACCAAATCTTTGTACTGTTAAACTAATATCACTAATAGATCTTGGTCGAGTTCCTGGTAAATCAAATATCAGATTATCTAGAGCTACAGTTGTATCGAATCTCTTAACGCCGCCAGTTGTATCGACGTTAAAATAATTTGTAGATGAGGTGCCGATAGAACGTATACTACGGAATGCCTGTCCGGCATTCATAGAAACATCAAAGAGGTAAACACGATATTTCCCACCGGTCTCTTCGTCAATGGCTTTAATACGTGCAGTACCAATTGTACTACCACCATATTGTACTTGATTTCTTAAATCAAACTGTTCGAACTGACCGATATTTGGAAGACCGTAACTATTTCTTCCCCCAGCGCTATCTTCACCTAAGGCTAGAACATAGTTACCGAAGTTAGCTGCTGAAACCTCGTTGTTTTCAGTAGCTGTACCTCTTGGCTTTTCAACAGCAACCTGTGCAAACGTTGGATTTTCAGCTCTATATCCATTTACATATGCTAATCCTGGTGTAACATTAAAGTTTAAATAGTCATTATCATCAGAATCAGTATCAAAGGTAAGCTGGAATTGTTTTGCAATATAGTTACCAGATTCTTCTTTAGTTCTTGTAGCAAGTATATCACCCAATGTTGATAAATCGTCTTCAGCCTCAATCTGTTGAACGATTTGACCGCTTTCCATTTTAGCTACTTCAATGAAATTCTGATCAGAATCTACATTAGCTTGATCGACTAGTGTAAGACGAATTCTATATCTGTCGGCACCTGGAGACGAAAGGTTAGGACTTGCGCCTTGATTATCATAAAGCCCAGTATCATCGTTTACAGTAACAACGTCTTCTGTAACTAGAAATCCTAAATTAGCATCAGGCGTATTAGAATATTTAGAAACTGTAATTGACTGAGGAGGACTGAATACAAAATGATCTTTTGCAAAAAATACACCTTCAGCATTATGGAATTTTTTACCTTGACCAACAATCGGTGCTACCTGGCCAGTTGCAGTAGATCCAATAGTAAGTGTATATCCACCACCTGATAAATCTTCGCCCTGTGCAACTCTAATTGTTGATGTTCCCGGCGTACCAGAAGAAGTATCAGTATATCTTACAAAAAGAGTTGCCGGATCAGATCCAGTAGCTTCAAATACTTCTTGTACTTCTACTTTAATACCGCCATCAGATGTAAGTTCAACTCCTACAAGATCACTTGGTGTAGAAGGAAGAGCATTAACAGATGTATTTAGTTTTATGAATTCCGGGGAAGAAATACCAAATCCACCTGGATTAACTGCAGCACCTTCTTTGAAAAGAAAACGACCGAGTCTCGCAAGTTCTTCCTGTGTAATTGTTTGTGATTGTGTAAGCTCACGAGCTTGTAGTGCCCTACCGCTATTAAATAATATACGGTGAAAATTATCACTATCACGAAAATCATCTTTATATGTTGATGAAAATGTATTTGAATTAAAAATATTTGGCATTTCTTACACCGTTAAATTTGGATAACTATTTTAAGATCGTCTTCTTGTCCGTCTGCTCTTGTAATAGCTGCTCTATTATCAATATAGAGAAGATCACCTGAGAATGGATCTATTTCCGGAACTAATCTAGGATGTTGGATAACCCCTGATCCAGAACCAGTTGTTTCTGTAACAGATTCTGCAGAATCGAATGGGGTAAATCCTGTTGTTTCATCCTGATGATAATATATGATATCAGAATCTATTTTATCAATAATCCCTTGTGCACTAGATGTACCGCCTTCCATGGTATTATCTATAGTAAACGCTACAGCAATTGATGAAAGTTGCATTTTAAAAAGCGCGTTTGCTGTAGCTTCAGTAAATAAATTTCCGGGCGCGCTTGAATCAAATAAAGTCGGATTACGAAGAATGCCAATCTGTCTGAAATCTTGATCAATCAAGAAGTCGCCGCCTTCAGCACCATTTGGCTTTGTATTAAACATAACACCTCTTGCCCTAAGATCGACCCTTGGATCATTACCTAAACCCTTTCCGGCAGGAGATTTAGGACCAAGTATAGCTCGTGCTGTTGCCTGTGTACCGCTAGGTGGTGGTGCAATTGAAATTTCTGCGTAATTATAACCAGAACCTGTAGTAATTACACCTGAAGAATCAAATAATTCTAGCTTTGATATTTGTCCGCCATTTACTGTAGCTTGAAGCTTTGCATCTGATCCGTCACCTATAACTGTTACGGCTGGTGCTGTAACGTAACCTGATCCATTATTCGTCATTATTGCACCAAGTACCTCACGAGAATCTCTGGCATTATTTTGAATACTTAGTTGTTCTAGTTGTGTAGCTGATAATAATCCTGAAAGAGCAGAGTCTTCAACGAATTCTACAGAATGGAAATTAGCAGCTACGAATTTTGCTGCGTTCAGCGCATCAATTGTATATAGAAACTTCCAAATATATCCATCCGCTGTTTCAAAAGGTGTAAGTGCTGTACCAGTTGGCTTGACCGTAGATATTTTAGAAACGCCTGCGTCCGTTTTAGCCTGTTGTAAACAGATATATATCTGATTTTCATCTGTCATAACATAATATGGCTGATCTGGTTCATTACCTTCTTGGTTATCATTATATGCGCTATAAATTGCACCGGATGCCCAAACATTTCTAGGAACTATCAAAGAAGAGGCGGTAACCTGTTTCATAGATTGCATAGCAAGTCTTAGATTTCTTTCTTCTCTTTCAGTAGGAATAGGATTTGGAGCAGTATCTGAACTGTCCCAATCATTACTACGCCCAATAGCAATATACATGTTACTGTCAGAATCTTCCGCTAGGAGTTTCTGAGCTAATAACAATTTTACCGGTTGATTAATTACTGCTGCCATTTTTTCCTCTTAAGCCACTATCACTCTGTTTCCAAGTCCACCAGATGAATCAAGTCCTACCAAATACCAATTTGAACCTTGCCAAATAGCATCTACCGAAGCATATTGGTTTAATGTAAATGTTGATCCGTTTCCTAAGTTAGTTGGTGTAACAGTTGCCGCACCTGCACCTATATTTAGCATTTTTTTCATATGACCTGCTGCAGTTCCATCAGCAAGAGTCATAGCCGTACCTGCACCAGAATTTATAATTGTTAGTGGTAAAGCAACACTGATAGCACCAGATCCTGTAAGCGTTTCACTAGCAAGTCTTTGCGGGTCATTAAATAGAATTGTTCCAGCACCTTTTGTGGTTAACTGTAAATTAATATCTGTATCATCACCAGATACTGTAAGAATTGGTCCAGTACCTGTGGCAGAATTTGTAACTCTTATTTCATTAACTGCTGATCCTGTACTTGTAAATGTAATTAATTCTAGTCCTGCTGAATCCCTGATGCCACCATGTACAATTGGATTGTCTATAACGGGACTAGTTATTGTCTTATTTGTCAAAGTTGATGTCGAAGTATTTGTAACAAATGTATCGCTATCTGAAAGTACTGGTAAATTAATATTTACGTTTTTACCAGGCATTGTCTGCGCTGATCCTGGTACAATTGCATAGAAATATGGTGCACCAGCAGAATCATATACATCAGGATGTATTAGTTTAGGATCTTGTAATGTTTTATTTGATAAGGTTTGTTCTGCAGAATCAACAATTAATACCCCGCTTGAATCAGGCATAGTAATAAGTACGTCGCCTGCTGTCGGGTTACTTGCTCTTAAATATGTTTCATAGGCGTCAACAGTACTACCTTCGAAAATAATTCCGGTACTATCAAATAGAATACCCGTTGTAATATAATTCGAATCGCTTCCGAAGGCCTGATATAATTCTACGAAATTCTGATTGATCTTCGTGGCAGCTACTCTTAGAGTATCGCCAGTTCCATCATTCGCCGTAGCGCCTGTATTAATAACTTGTCTAGTCATGTGCTAATCCAAATAAACTGTTAACTTTATTTATATAAATTTTAAGCGGTACTATCATAATACTTGTAATTTACTTCATCCATTTGTTCGATTGTATTATCGATAGTCATTACTGAAGCGTCACCTGAATCTTCGTCGAGTCTAAAGGAATTAGTATCCATAAGTTCACCGATATCATCATATGCGCTATCAACCTGACCTATTGTTAATCCTAGATCAAATGCAGTTTGTAACGTAATTGGCTCTGCATTGTTATCTTGTCTAAGTCTATCACCACCTGCAGAATCAATTAGTACGATACCTGTCGTATCAGCAATTGCACTTGTTACTAGAGATGCTGAACCAAGTGTAATAGCACCGAAGGTAATACCTGCATCGAGTGCAGAATCTGTACTTAGTGTTGCTTCGGCCTCACTTACAACTTGAAGTTGTGAACCGAGATACATACCTGCAGGATGAACAAATAGTTTATAAACATCTCTCCATTCTGATAGAGGTAATTCCGATTTAATTAATACAGCAAATACTTGATATAGTTCTGCATTAGTAAGAAATTTTTGAGAGTCAAATCCAATTTCACTTTCCCCGACAATAAATCTCTGGGATTTAGTATATTCTACATCAACATCTATTCCAAAGAAAGCATTAAAAAATTGTTGAATAGAATATTTTGTACCTTTAGATCTATAGAAAATATTAGATATCTTAGCTGCTGCTCTTTTATTCAAAAATCCACCAAAGTATTCTTGACCGAGGAGTAGTTCGTCTTCTAAGAAATCTAATAAAGCATCAGGTGTTTGGCCTACATCTCTTGCTATAAAAAGATCTGATATATGGTGTGATGGCGAAACATCGGAATCTGCCCAATCATAATACTTTTCTAAGAAAGTAATTAGCTTTGGATATCTTTCACGATAATATTCAGGAAGAACCTTTTCTACGGCTCTTTGATCCAACAAGGAAAGATTTCTTCTACCATTATCTTTATCTGTAAATGTACTATGTGTCATTAGTTAGTCGCACTCGTTACAACGGCCCTTGAGAATGATTCATTCGCATCGTATGTAAGTATTTCTTCTCTATTTGGTACTACAGCACTCTGGTTTGCTGGAACAGCTTTTATTTTAATATAATTCACACCACCAATAATACTTTCGGGTCTAAATCCGGTGATGGCCACCGTTGCGTTTGGACCATTATATTGACCGACGTTATCTACTAAAACAGTAGCTGAGGTATTTGAAAATATTTCTAATGTTGTTGATGATAGTCTATTTCTTAATACGCAGCTTTCACCTTCGAATATAAATGGTGAACTACTAATAGTATAAGTTTCAACATCTTCACGGGCAATATCTTGAGGAAAACGTAGCGTAATTGAATTTAATGCACCGAGTGTTGGCGTAATTCTTTGCTGCATTCTAACATTCATCCGACTTGAAAGAATAGCGGGGCTGATTTCATCGATATCTGCTAAGATATTTGATCTTCTAAATGCCTGATCAAAATCTCCAATATTAGTTGCAAAATATTGTGAAACTTGATTATCTACTGATGACCTAGCTGCACTTGAGGAAAGAGTCGTCAATCTAGGATTAAACTGGAAGAAGGTTTCTGTTTCAATAAATGTTGTAACAGGATCAATAAATTCTATATCAAATGAAAGTATTGCTAACTGATTTGTAAGATCCGTTATTTGGGTCTGGAGAGAAGTAATAGTTCCTGCATCAACATCATTATTATAAACAATTGAGCAGAATACCGTTCCGAATTTTGCTTCTAGGTTTTCTTCACCACCCCATGTTTTAATATCGCTAATATATGATCCGAAGTTTCTAAGTATAAGAGTAGCATAATCTACAGCTGTAACCATTCTATTCTGCGAAGCATACTGGAACGGAGCATTTTTTCTAATAGATTCCATAGATTCTTTTAAGCTACCGCCAGATGAAGCTGATGCTGTAGTAACGGAAAAGGCATAGTCAGTACCACCGAAACTATAATCTACACCGCTAGCAAATCCAGTAGCTTCGTTTGCCGCCGGTCCAGAACTTATAAGATATTCAACTTCTATCTTTGCGCCAGCTACTGGTGCTACCCCGAATGTTGTTCCATCGCCAAATGAAAGTTCGAAATAACCATTTGGTGTTTCTTTTAAAATATAAAGGGTAGTAGAGGCTGAAAGTGTTGTAGCATTAATAATATTAGTATATGTCGAAAACGAAGATGAGGATGGAGTAGCATACACGCGAACTACTGCAGTTGAAGTATCCATTGCAGATTCTGGAATAATATAAATTGCATTTTGTGTAGGCGCATCAGCTATAAAGGTTTTAGTATTAACTGCTCCTTCATAAATCTTAATAGCAGTATTATTATTACCATCTACAAAATTATATAATCCGTTACCATCATCTTGGGCTGAAATTGATTCTCTTGTTTGGAAAGTATAGGTAACATCATCAACCGATGCAGTAAACGTCTTACCAGAAGCAATTGAAATTGTTCCAGGACGACCAGCTACGCCTGATAGATCTAGAGAAAGATTGATAATACCAGAAGAAGGTATACGTGAATAAGGAATATATCCTATACCTTCAGCCAATGATACTAGTGAACTACGTAGTTGTGCTGTACCAATAAAAGATTCATTCAGTGCAAAGTTTGCTGTAAGACCATTGATATGGGTATTATACGCAAGAACGTCAAGTATATTCGAAAGCCCAGAAGCTTCAAAATTATAATCAGTAAATTCATCTTGATTTATAAGATAAGTTTTTAAATTATTTTTTATAGATTCAAAATCAAGAGAGGTTGATCTAATTGTTGTTGCCATTATCTTAGCCTCGAAATATTTGTTGATACGACTACTACTTCGCCTGTGTTAACAATTTCAAATGTAACCTTGACGTCTAAAGAATTCCTATCCGGTTGAGCATTAACATCTACTTCTAAAACATTTGCTCTTGGTTCATATAAATTAATAACACGAATAACATTCTGGTAAACGTCATAAGCTGCATTATCATCAGCAAGCTCAAAAAGATAGTATCTTAAATTTCCTCCGAAAAAGGGTTGAAATGGCTTTTCATAATGATTTGTTTGTAACAGATTCGATACTGCCTGTTTTACTGCAGCAGCATCTGACTTTTTATAGATCTCACCAGAAGCTTTATTTGCAAATGCAAGGTCAATATCTTTATACTTTTTGACCCTATTTGCAAATACGGATGATGCTTCTAAATTAGCGTCATCTGTTGATAATCTTCTTACAATTGCCATTCTATTTCTCTTTTTATCTATTTATATCAATTATAAAGGAAGAATCTCCATTATTTCATTGGTTGCCTGAATCTCATTATTAAAAGAAGTTTTTACTTTTTTATTAAATGTCTGGATAAATGTACTAGGAATATTATTAATTGTCATAACGATGCGCGCATTCAAATTATTTGGTCCATTATACGTATCATAATCCAGAGTAAGTTCTTCAAAGGCAGTATTTGCTGCTAACCAAGTAGCGGCTTCAAAGGTCTGTTCTAGATCCATACCACTTTCATCACGAACCTCAAAAACTATTCTTCTACCCTCTCTTGCTATATCAAGCGGACCGGCTGTTGTATACTGTTCATCTTTGTAAGGTATATAAACACCTTCAGTGACATATAATTCAAATCCGGAAAAGTCTTCTACATTATCATTAAAGGTTTGTAGAATAGTAGCAAAGTGAGCCAGGTTTCTAGCAACTTGCTGTGTATCGGTACCTGATTGAACTATTTGTGGTAGGGTAGCTGAAAAACCTTCGGCTGATAAAAATCTACCTAACCTAATATTTTTTGTTAGTTGTGTTGAACTAGTAATACCACCAGAAATAGATGCCTGTAAACTTACTGGAAGGAGTAAATCACGTACGGGTGCAATATTTTGTATAAGCCTAATTGCACTACCTTCTGGAGAGATATTACCAATAGGAGTGCTACCTTTTACAATTATCCTTTTAGCACTTCTAACTCTTCCGACCTGAGTTGCTGTTTTTCTTATATGATCAGATGATAAGTTACCTTGTGCAATATTGTATGCAGTAAATTTAGAATTAGCTCGGTGGGCTGGATCAGCCATACGCATACGTACGCCCTTAATATCTAAGGATCTATTCGTTACTCCCCCTTGCTTTGTAGATAGATTAATATATCCTAAAATAATATTATTTGGATCTACTGCTACTTTTTTGATTCCATATTTTGTTAAATAGTTTCCAACATTTGCTGCTGTTGGTTCTGCGGTTGCAGTAGTATTTCTAGCAACGTGTGTATTAGAACCAGGTGAACCAGCAGAGCCAAGAGGTGCTTGTCCAGCAGTAGTAGCAAAATCTGCTTGGTTAGCAT
>Ga0181553_10003705_pt1 | contig 13142 bp, 16 predicted proteins | sample 011ome_17_FD_133753 | JGI IMG/M metagenome (GOLD analysis project Ga0181553, IMG submission 133753) | Coastal salt marsh microbial communities from the Groves Creek Marsh, Skidaway Island, Georgia - 011502XT metaG (megahit assembly) | ecosystem: Environmental > Aquatic > Marine > Intertidal...
ACCCGCACCAGCATCCGCACTAGCACCCGCAGAACCCGCACCAGCATCCGCACCGGCACCAGCATCCGCACCAGCAGAACCCGCACCCGCACCCGCACCAGCATTCGCACACACACCAGCGAAACAGACCATCACAGCAGCGAGATTATCCCCTGAAGCGATAAGAGAAGCGAGAGCAACAGGGAACGCTGCAAATTCTCCATCCAATGAAACTGAACGTGTTGAAACAATAAACAAGGAATTAAAGGACAAAATAGAAAAATATAATGATAAATTAGAAGAAGAATTAAATTATTCGGAAATTCTAATTATTCAGAAAGATTTAATTAAGGATAAAAAAACATCCAATGTGAAACTAAATAAGAGTTTAAAAGATGAAATTAATAAATTATTGGAAAAGACTGATAAAAAACTTAAGGAAATAAAAGAAAAGGCAAGATTACAAAAGGAGCTCGCCCAGCACAACACAGCAGTTAACGCGTCACCCATAGAAGAGGAACAACCAATATTGTTAAACTTAGAATCATTTACTAATGCTATACTTAATTATATTAATATTTTATGGGATACAACTCCATTATTTTATAAACACTTTGAAAACAAAGATGATTTTATTGAGGAAAATAAAGATGCATTTATTAAATACTATAATATAGTAACTAACATTCCTGGAATTTTAGTGGAAATCCTTGATAAAATCAATAAGATAACACTGAAAAAAGAAGCAGGTAATTTTGTAAGTATAATTAAAGGTATTAATGAAGATATTAAAAAAATTAAAAATCGGGAGGTGTCAGATGACGATATTCGTGATAAATTTGTGACTATTGCTACAATAGGACAAAATATAAAAAAACAGAATAACAATAGTTTGATTTATCAGTTTTTAAATACATATTGTGTGGATAAAGTCAGTCTTAGGAATAATGGTAGGGTAGTGAATTGTTGCAAAAATATAAAACCAGGAGAGAAATGTATGACAATACCCACAATGTTTAAAAATTTAATTAATAACGAATCAAATATACAAGAAGTTAACAAAATACTTCAAAATAATAAACAGTTTTTAGATTTGAAGAAAAATTATAAAGAAGTAGCATACGAATATACAGATGAAGTAAATCAGTTGAAAAATAATTTTACACCAGTAAATACATACATAACTAGTGTCCAAAACTTGTTTAACAAATATAATACTTCTACTAGAACCAGAGCAAATAAATGGGAAACCCCCTTAATTAATAATCAATAGTTTCATACCTTTCCTTATTTGGAATAGGTATAACCTTTAATTCTGTTAGATTTAGATTTCTATGAATAACAATCATACACTTATTACCTTTATTTTTCATAAAGAAGTTTCTAATAAAAAAATTTCTGAACATTGTATACATTAAATAGTAGGTATGTTTTTAAATACAAAAAATGATTTTTTCTTTCTTTTTTCTTTATATGGTCTAACTATTGGAATGATGGGACAAAGGGCTTCGCATTAACATTCAAACCTTGGGTGCTTCGGTGCTTCTTGTACTGGTTGAGCATGATGTCCATGTGCTTCTCCAAGGTGCTGTCCATGTTGAATGGAGACCTGCTTGACAAGAACCGAACCTTTTCTCCTTCTGCGTAACGGTCAAGTGCGTCTTCCATCATGTCGCCGAAACTATTGAAGAGACCCATATTCTTGAACAGCTTTATCTTTTCTTCCTTCCAGAACTCGGTGTATACCTTCCGACCGGTTGTATACTTTAGATTGAACCATAGTTCGATCATGTCGGCAAACGCCTTGTCCGTTGTCATGCGTGGTCCATCAAACTCAGCCATAGGAAGACCCTTCTCTACTTGGAGGTGTTCTCCACTTTGTGCTACTTCAATCTCATCTCCAAAAGAGAAGACCTTGCCTTTCTTGTTCTTCTGGGGCGATGTTGGTGGTGTGATAGGTTCGTCATGTGGGAACCATTCTCCATTAGCGAAGATCTTGAACTCTGGCTTCCATAGACAATCCAGACGCTCTCTCTCTGGATTCTGAACCAGGAAAGGGTCGGGTGTCAGGGCGGGAGAGATACATTGCGCCCATGCATCTTTCTTGAGTGTCCGCTGCTGCTTCATAGCTATGATGTCGTAGGTGTTGTTGATCCACTGGATCGCGATGTGCTTGAGCTTGATGTACTTGATGACGGCAGAATGCTTGATGGCGAACTCGTTGTCTTCTTGCGGCTTCTTCTTCGCGTCTTTCTTGAGCTGTAGATCCTTCTTCAAGCGAGCGAGTTCGGCCTTAGCGAGAGAGAGTTGAAGACGCTTGTCTTGAGAGGCCGTCGTGGGGTTGCTGTCCGCGGTGCTGTTCTGACGGGTGAGTCCGGGCATCGTTTCCTGGGTGTCTAGCGTGTAGTCTGTGTCTGGTCCTGCAAGCCTAAGAGCGAGTGTGCGTGTGTCAGTCTGTGCGTTCTGTATCGTTTTGGTTTACATGAGTCTTAGAAAAAATTTCAAATTTTTGAGAAAAGATAAATTTTGGAGGAACAGTGGAAGATCTCTTAAAAATTTGAAACTCTTTCATAGACCGCAAACAATACAAACGACACACAGAAACAGCTCACAGACACACGCTTATACTCGCAGAAAGGAAGAATGACGGCTGAAACAGAAGACGACGTTCTGATGAGAGTGATGTATCCTTCAAAGGAAGAATGTCCTGACTGGCATGATTTCAGGATGATGCCTCTCGCAGAGTTCATCTGTCAATATGCGGATGAGCTTGAAGACTACTTTGACGAAGACTTTGGAGCAGGATTTTGGTATGATCTGAAGAAAGGACCTATGATGATCATCTGCTACGTAGACTGTCGCGAGGGGAACCACATGCCTACTGATATCCGGACGAAACTCAAGAAAGCAGGTAAGGCGCGACGGAACAAGATGAGGGATAAGTGGTCATACATCAACCCGATGAACAGGATTCTTGGTTACATCGCCGTCAAAGATGTTACAAATGAAAAGCACCCCGAGAAGCTCTTTTCACTTTCAGCAATATGCTCTACCATCTACACCGAACAGAGAGGTATCGGTAAGAAACTAATGGATACTCTTATAGAGTGGTCCTCTCGTATGGGTGCCTCTGATCTAGTATTGGAGGTAGCTAATGAGTGGGCGGGTATGGAATGCGAAGAAGAATCAGACGAAGAATCGGAAGAAGAAGAATTAGACGAAGAATCAGACGAAGAAACAGACGAAGAATACACGGATACATACTTCCATCCAGATGAAGGGGCTACATCTGTCATCGTGAATCAGTTATGGAGAAAGTGTATGAGAAAGACACCTGATGGAGTTGTTGTCTACAATCTTGATGAAGAATACATCGCTGACATCGTAGAAGATTACTTCGAAGGAGAAGAACAGGAAGAACTTTGGGAAGGTTACGAAGTTCGTGAGGTTTCAGATAATCCACAAGGACATGAATATGGTGGAGAATGGTACAAGAAAGGCAAGAATAGCAGTGTATGTTCGCGTCTCATGTCATTCTATGAGATGTGGGGATTCAAAGAAGACAAGAGGGTTAACCTTGAATTTGGTTGTTTCTCCATTGTTCCATATCCATCAATGAGACTAGATATGAAAAACTTCCGCGTTCTAAATGATAAGGTAGTAAAGCTTCAATAAACAATCCGTTTTCTAAAAAATAAATTTTTTATTTAAACCTTTGAACATTTAAAATTTTTTTTATAGTTATTACTAAGTATGTATCCAGCATTTGAACTTGTCCTCAGAGATATCCGCAAAATAAAAATGTCTCAACAAGATAATAAACTAGATATTAAAAAGGAAACCCCTTCAATAAAATCTATCAAGAAAAATAAATCAATTGAAAATTTTATGAAGTTTCAATGGACATGGACTATTTAACTATATAAAAACAAGATAATAATATAAGTATATAAAAAATGAAAACATATAATAGTCGTCAGGAACTTTCAGAAGATATTGATTTTTTAAAGATGACACTTTTAGATTTAGAAACAACATCAAGATATGTAGATGAATTATTTCATCAATGGAAGAATACATCACCAGATTCACCTTGGTATGAAAATAGAATACTAATGGAAGAAAAAGAAAAGAAAGCTGTTGAAACTTTGATAAAGATATCTGATGAAGGTATTAGTAATCAATGGAGTGGTGAACACATTGTATTTAGAGATTTATAGACTTTAACCCTCTTATTAAATTATTATCAAGATATTGATCATGAATACAATAATCTTCTTCATCAGAATCCTCTATATCTACTATTATTGATTGTGTGTATCTATCATTTTTTTCTTTTAAATAACTATTGGATGCTTCATCTTTGTATATTTTCTCAAACATATAATCTAAAAGACAATTTATAGGTCTTTTAGTTTGTTTTAATTTATTTATATTGTATCTTAATACTGGCAATGTACTTTTCGCACTACCTTCTCTTTTTTTAGGATGAATATCTCCAATACATTCAATGATATTTTTATACTTTCCATACGATTCTGAAATATTTTTATATTCATTCGATATATCTATCAAATTAAAGAAATTTTGAGTAAAAGTTGAAAATATTGTAATAACTAATAAAGTTTTTAAAACATTCATATTTCCATTATATAAATCTGATATTAAAATATTTGAACCATCATTAATATCACAAATTGACTCTAGATTTTTTTCTTGTTCTGTCCAAATAATAGCAGTAGTTACAGATGAGGAAATTATAGATAAGAAACCTAATAACTTATTTATATATTTATAAATAAAGCTAGTTTTTTTATTGACTATATAATTATATTTTGTCTCAATATGTAATTTTACTAGTGTATCATTATCTTCTTTTTCTGACCATTTTTTTTTTTTACTAGATGACATTTTATTTATACTATATTTTTATCTTCCAGTAAAAGTATTGATAATAAATGGAAATAAGGTAAAGATATCTAAATAGAGTAAAACCGTAGCTAAAGAAGACTGATCTACTTTCACATTAAAAGTCCGATTGTTTGAAGATATCATATTTTCTGTATCCCATAAAATGTATAATGTTGTGATTGAAGAAGAAAGGTAAGTTGAAAGAAGGTATTCTATATCATTAAAAAGAGATAAAAATATAAATATTAGAAACTCGCTTGTAAAAGATATCTTTATTAAAGTTGTGTAATTGAATTTGATTGTATTATGATAAGTATACATTAAAGTTGTTAGGTTGAAAACTAATAAATAAATGATACAATAAATCAAAAAAGATGTCTTTAATGAGTTAGAAAGATACGTCAATAAATATGAAAAACACATTGTGAAAATATATGAATATGGTTTGTAATCATAGTAACTAGATATATCATTATAATTGCAATAGAGCAAAGAAGTTGAGAGAACTAAAACATAAAACATAATGACAAATATTCCACTCGCGATAGAACTATCTAAAAATATTTCTACATATTCATTCCACATGGTTGTTAAAGATAATCCTATAATTGATAGTTTTGGTAAAAGATTTAGATACATTTTGTGAATAAATTTTTTTTTTATATCCATTGATGTATTTACATCAAAATAACTTTGATTGTCATGTATAAGTGATAAAGAATCCATAATTAATTTTAAGATGTGTTAAAATTTTAAATATTAGATTAGATTATATTATATTATATTATAATGACTAAAAACACAAACAGTATTATTGGAACATATCATACAAATTTACGTAATGTAGGGTTATATTCTTCAATATCTATTGCATTATTATCATTTTCAAACAATGGTGTATTAAAAAAAGAATTAGCTAACAATGTATTGTTTGGATTAGGTGTTGTTTTTTTATTAGTATCATTTATACTATCAAAAGAATTAAAAGAATATTCTGAAAAAAACAAATAAGATATTAGTGAAAGACTTTTGCTCGTATCAAAAATAATAAATTATACAATAATCATATTTTTAACAGTAGTTGTGTATTCTGTATTACATAGAGTAGGTTTATTCTAAATCATTAGTTCATTCATGAGAATATCTGTATTGTTAATATAATATTTTTCATCTCCTTTCTTATTAATGTAAGAAAGTTGTTCACACATTATTTCGTAAATCTTAGCAAGGGATTTTACATCGCCCATCGCACGATGAGCACTTTCATTTTTTACGTTGAACCGTTTACATAAAGCAGGTTGATTTACACGTTCATTTGGTATTAGATATCTGGCTACAAGCATAGAATCATGATATCGTAATCTCTTAATAATATCCAAACTTATAGAACTTGATCTTGTCCTTAGTTTTTCATCTGTCATATACTTTCCAAGCATCCTACGAAAGAATATAAAATCAAACGAAAGCCCATTATGAGCAATAAGATATATTGGACCATCTTCACACGTATCAAGGATGTATTTATACATATTGAAAGTTCCTTCTTGTGGATCAATACCATTTTCAATAATGATACTATCAGTAATACCAGTTATCTTAGTGATTTCATTTGAAACATATTTGTAATGGAAACCATTTTCTTTTTCAGGAACAACCAATGTTGTATAACCCCGTTCATCTCCAAATTTACATATTCCTATTTCAATAACATCATCGTGATAAGGGTTCAATCCAGTAGTCTCAAAGTCAATAAAGTATAGGTTTTTCATTTTGTTTTGTTTTGATTTGTTTTGTCTATACATGTTAGATTAGTTTTAAATCAAATTTTTACAGGTATTACAATGAGGATTTTCAGAAGTTTCACAACGATTATAACATTCAAGAGTTTTACAAATTTTAAAACCTGAATATTTTGAGCAATTCATACAATCACAGCAATCCATTACAAAGTCTGGAGCATAATAGTTTATACTACGACGACAATAATTTGAATATGGACTTGATCCAGGTCCTGTCCAATAGTGAACATTGTGTCCTTCATGGTTATTTGGAAGTCTTTCATTACAAATCCAGCACCAACGGTGATCACCACAAATTACATAATTACACGCACTTGGACGAAGTGTTTTTATTCCACAATGAGGACATTTCTTATATTCATTATCTTTATCTCCACAATTTTCACACTTAAACATATCATGATTAAGGACAACCATATTTCCTTCACCATCAGCGCATTCGCGATCAACAGTATTAACTTTTATATCAGTAAATATCTGTCTATTGTTGATGAGTGGTGGACAACATTCAACACAAACACCATAATACTTTTCTTTTTCATCTCCCGAGACAAGTTTTCCAAAGTCTAAGTTTTCATCAATCATCTTATTTTGTAATACTTCAACTCTTTCAATAATAGCTCTCATTTTCCTCCATAGATTTCGGTAATACTCTCTTTTAAAGTATAGGTCTTGAACATTGTATATCCATTTGTAGATTTTATTTTTCCTATTGAATGTTAGGATATCATATATATATTTCTCAGAAAAGTAGCTTTTACAAAATGGACATTTACAACCCGAGAAAGCTATATCATTAATCATTGTTTCAACCGTTGTGTAAAGACAATTCAAACAAACGAACATTCCACAACAAGGGAGTTTTTCTTGAAAGTGTGTTTTTTCGCAACAGATATTACATTCTGTATATTCATCAAAATATGTTATTTTCTCTTTATTGGTTATATTTCTCGAAGACATCCTTTTGTAGATGTCGTATTGGAATTCTGTATTAGGAACTTCGCAGAATTTAAGCGCCAATCCAAGTGATAATTTTTTCTTTCCTTTTTCTTCAAGAAGAAATCTTAGTTCATAATCTAGATTTTCTCCAATAGCTATATATTTTCTTATAGTAGCATAAGATACATATTTTATATAATCTTTCGTTTGTTTATAACTGCCATTACAGAGAGAATTATAGTAACAGACTTCGTCTATTTTACAGTTCATTATGAACGTGGTTTACAGATATAATACATGTTTTTTCAAATTTAAAAAAAATATTGTTCATAAATAAATGGACGAAATATTTACAAAAGAAAAATTACAGATAGCTATACCCGTATTATTTGGAGCTATTTATTTTTCAGCGTTTAAAAATGGAAAGCAAACTTGTGATAGATATTTTTTAAATTATTTCCTTTATCTTCTCATGAGTTTAGCATTATACTATTATACAATGAATGTAGTAGATATTAATTTAAAAGGATTATCTATAATCGTATTTATTGGAGTAATAGGGTCTTTATTCGCATTTCATATGGTTTCAAATATTTATTTGAAACATCTTTTATGGATAATATTAATCGTTTGTATAGGAATAATTAGTAAAAGGTTTTATGAAAAGTTTAACAAAGAAGATATCAAAGATGCTCTTAAAAAATTAATCATAATATTAATTGTTTGTGTCTTAATGGCTTTAACATTTCCTCAGCTTTTAAAACCAAAAATAGAGATAATATTAATATTTGCCATTTTAATAACATTCTTACTAAGAGTAATAGATTATTTATTTTACGATAAAAAATATTCTAAAACATTAACTTATGTAGTAGTGTTTATATTCTCAGCATTTATTATGTATGATACAAAACGTGTAATAGAGTTTTCTAAAAAATGTGTTGATGGAAATACGGGATATTTAGACAATGTTTTTGATATGTTCTTGAATGTAACAGTTATGTTTGAAAACTTGTTAAAATTAGAGGAATAAATATAAAAGGTAATTATAGAATATTATAATGCTTAAAAATCAGAAAACCTTATCGTAAAGCAAATATACCCAAAGCTATACACTAACATTGTTGGGTAATTAAAATGGCAAAGTGTTTAAATGTAAATGCTATGTTAAATAGTATAAAAATCTTATTAATCCTTTCGATGTTCATGTTGGACATAATGTTCCTCTTTCACTCTCAGGAACATTGGACATTAATAATATAAAAGCCCATATTCTCTATATGTAATTTATCTATGATTGAAAATTACACAATTAAAGGATGGGATGAATTATTGAAAGAAAACAAATTTTTAAAAAATAATATATATATTATAAAGTATATGAAAGATTTTTCATGTTGGTGTGTAATATTGAGTATAATAATTATAATTATTATTCATATTATTTTAAGGGAATATAAAATATTTGAAGGTTATACAATAGGACAAGCATTTTCAGATGGTTTAGATATAGGAAATGGTGTAAAATCCGAAGAACCAGAACCAGAACCAGAACCAGAACCAGAACCGGAACCAGAACCAGAACCAAGAAGAGGGGGGTCAAAAACAAAACCTACATCTGAATCAATTGATTGTGTTGGTAAATGGGGTGAATGGGAGGATTGTAGTGCAGATTGTGGTGGTGGAACAAAATCAAGGAGATATTCCGTGGTGATTCCTGCTGCTAATGGAGGTGTGGAGTGTCCAGAACAAGATGGTCAAATAGAAAATGAATCGTGTAATACAGAACCATGTCCTGTAGATTGTCAAGGTTCGTGGGGTGAATGGGAAGGTTGTAGTGCAGATTGTGGTGGTGGAACAAAATTAAGGAGATATTCCGTGGTGATTCCTGCTGTTAATGGAGGTGTGGAGTGTCCAGAACAAGATGGTCAAACAGAAAATGAATCGTGTAATACAGAACCATGTCCTGTAGATTGTCAAGGTTCGTGGGGTGAATGGAGTGATTGTAGTAAAAAGTATGGTGATGGTGAAAGATTCAAACAATATAATATAACTACACCTGCTGCTAATGGTGGTCAACCATGTCCACATGAAAATCATTTTATTGAAATGGTCGACTGTAAAGAAAACGATGTGGACCCGGGAAATGCGATAGTTCAAGGATGGCGGAATTATACACGCCGTCAAGAGTATAATAGAACACTAAATATTGCTGAACGTCGTGCTGGAAAAAATACATTCCCTTATTTATATACAGATGGAACACAGATAATGCCAAAAGATATGCCTGGTGAAGATAAAACTGAGAATATGACGTGGAATCAATGTCGTGATAGATGTATAGATACACCAGGATGCGAATATTTTAATCGTTACCCTAATGGAGATTGCCATATAACAGATGGAAGTGGAGGCCCTGAACTAGTACAGGATAACCCTCCAAGTCATTCTGGAAGAGCCCGTGCGTTCACTCAAAATAATAGTCCTGATACAGACGGAAAATGGTATATACCACTAAATATGCCTGGTCAAAATGGGACAACGGGAAGTTGGGAAGAATGTCGCAAAAGATGTATCCATACAAAAGATTGTAAATATTTTAATAGTTTCCCTAATGGAGATTTCCATATAACAGATGGAAGTGAAGGAACTATATCAGTTGTGAGCAACCCTACTGCTAAATCGGGTCCAGCATATCTTGACTCCGCTCAAGAAACCGGTTCCACATTAAACATATAAAGTTCGGTAAATTTGGAACATTAATTAAGGTTTTACAATAGGTAATATATCTTCTTCTTCTAATATTTTATCTTTTTCTTGAAAGGAAACATCTTCTAAACGATTATTCTTGTTTCCACCATATTTTTTTTGAACATAATCATCATCAATAACATTGTATGATACAAATTCATTTTTGTAAGCACTCATCATTTTATCATTATGTACAGAATCATATGCAACTATGTAAGAATTATACAACTTCATTAATACGAGAAGAGAAAAACTCATGAAACATGAAATTGTAGAATTACTGTGATAATTTGTATTTAACATTTTGACTGTGGCTCCAAGATTTATAAAGTAAAATATTCCTGTTACTCTTATAATATTGTAGTAATATTTGTTAATTCGATCCATATAGATATCAAGTTGTTTATCTTTGACTATAATTTCTTTTAAACCATTATCAGAATAATCATTATCTATATCTAAATATTTAATACACCATTCTTCTCTCCAAAGCTCTATCGCATATGAACAAAAGAACATAAACATAGATAAACCATTACAATAAACTAATGTTTTATGATATACTTCTGAATTTTCATAATTTTCTTGTATGCTACACATTTTATCTCCACAACTTTGAGGAATGAAAAGAGACATCATGGTTCCAGTTAAAATTTTGTAAGACTGTAATAAAAATATACCCGCCACTTGAATTCTTTGTTTAATATCGGTGTCAATCATTTATACAATAATATATTTTTTTCTTTAAGCATCATTTTCTTTAAGCTTTTTAATTTCTTCTTGGAATTCTTTTATTCTTTTTTCAAGTCTTTCTATTTTCCCTTGATTTTTACTTATTTTCTCCCCCCCTCCTCCTTCTATATTTTGAATCTTGTATTTTTTACCACCTCCATTTTTATTATATATTCCTAATTCACCATCCATAATATTATAATATTTAAAAATATTTTTTTTATAAATAAAACAAATGAGTAATAAGAAATATGAGAGAAAATTCATAGCTTCATCCGATTTATTTTCAGACTTTTCGGTTGATATATCACTATATAACATAGAAACCATAGATGATATCATCAAAATATTCGTTCAAGAACTAAAAGAATGTTTAATAAAAAATAATTTTACAAATCTTGTAAAATTACTAGAAAAAAAAAAATTCCATATTCATGGCAAAAGTATAGAAATGATATTAGTTTCTAAAGAAACAGACACATTTTTCATATGCGACCATTTTTAAAACTTTTGAAAAAACTCTTCAAGTTTTTGAATTGTTGGGCGATTTTTCCCATGTAAATCAATACACTTCCGTAGAACATTTCCAATTTCAGGTTCTTCTTTTTCAAGAATTCTAAGTGCTTTAAGGACTTCGTTACGACAAGCTTTAAAAGTTTCTCCAGAATACCAAATATTTCCACACCAGATTTCAATGACTGTAACGCCAAAAGAGTATATATCTGAACACTTTCCAAGTAAATTATTTTGATCTTCTTCTGGTGCTCTGTAACCAAGTGTTCCATGTGTCCAATCAGTCTCCATATATTTTCGTCCATCTTCAATAAATATAGACGCTCCAAAGTCTATAAACTTTATATCTCCACTTTCACTTACTAGTATATTTGAAGGTTTTATGTCAGCATGAACAATATCTGAATCATGAACTTCTTTTAAAGATTTTATAAGACTTTTTACATATTGTAACTTAACTTTTCTGTCTAGAATATAGTATGTAGTGATGTTACAATTGTCTTTTTTGTTAAAAGGAGTTACTCTAAATCTTGACCAACACCCATCATTACATAGATAATCCCAACAATCTTGATATTCATCAAGGTATTCCATTACGAAACATATGTAATCTACATCATCGTCGCCATGATAAATGTTATATCCAAGTAATTTAATGCTCGTTTCTAGTTTGTTTAGTTGTTCATAGATCATTGATTGCCAGATTAAATCTTTGTAAAATTCATGATCATCTTCCCACTCAACACATGACATCATCTTTACAGCGTATCGTTTTCCGTCAATTGTTTTATGAAGATACACTTCTCCACCAGAACCTTCCCCCAACTTACATGTTGGATAAAAACTATCGAGTAGTTTTTCTTTAAGCTTAGTTTTTCTTTTAAAAAGATCCATGTTTAGTAGTTTTAAAAAAAAAGTTATTTTTGTTTCAAATTTAATAGTGTTATGTAAGGAGTTTTATTTAGGGGTTATTTTGCTTCCATTCTTCAAGTTCCTTAGCATAACGTTCCTTATCCTTTTCATTTTGTTCCTTAAATGGAGTCTTCTCTTCTTCACTAAGATCTGCCCACATCTGACCAAAGATCTTACTTAGTTCACCAACTGACTTTCCAGGGTTGTCCTTTGAAACAGATTCCCGTATACTCGATGTATAGAAGAAGAATGCTGTAGTTGGTCGCTTAGGTTCGCTTGGATCCTTCTTCTTCTTACCCTTCTTCTTAGGTTGATCAGTGGTTTCAGTTTCCTGAGCAGGGAAGATGACCTTGTCCCCTGGCTTGAAATCTCCGAAAAGCTCCTTCATAATTACCCCCATGTTCATATCTGCTGAACCTACAACCTTCCCTTCAAACTTCTCCAAGAGGAGTGTCATAACTTCCGATGTGAAGTGGTATACATTTGTGTTAAACTGTGCGTCCATTGTTCTCTTGTTCTCTTGTTCTCTTGTTCTCTTGTTCTCTTGTTCTCTTTGTTTTTTTTGTTTTCTTTGTTTTTTTTGTTTTCTTTGTTCTCTTAGTTTAT
>Ga0181553_10003707_pt1 | contig 13140 bp, 9 predicted proteins | sample 011ome_17_FD_133753 | JGI IMG/M metagenome (GOLD analysis project Ga0181553, IMG submission 133753) | Coastal salt marsh microbial communities from the Groves Creek Marsh, Skidaway Island, Georgia - 011502XT metaG (megahit assembly) | ecosystem: Environmental > Aquatic > Marine > Intertidal zone...
CTTCTCGAAAACGATAAGAAGAATCCATTGGGAGAGTACCGTCGCGAAGCGGTGAAACGGTTGTGTGGCACCTCGGGAGAGACGCTCAAGTTGAAATTTCTCAACGAGGAGCTTGGATTTTCGTACGCGAAAGGCGTCAAAGCGACAAATCCGAACGTCCTCGCCGTGGGGAAACGCATCCCGCACTGTGCGTTAATAAACGCCGACGAAGGAGGAGGCACTATCTCTACGATCGATTTAGGTGGTTCAAACAGCAACTTCGAGTGCCAATTCTTTGCGATAACGTCGTCATCGGTGAACGTAGCCGAAGATGCTCTGGAAGAAGCTCGAAAAATGTTACCTAAAGGCGCTGCATTAAAACTCGTCGTCGTTTCATCGTCGTCAGACAAAAAAGACGAGAAGGAGCCCAAAACGACAACAACAACGAAGAAGAAAGGAGACAACGGCGGCGACAACTACGCCATCTACATCGACCCATCGAACGCCGCGTGGACGAGCATCCTCGAGGAATACAACGCCAAGAACACATCGAGAGCAGACGACGTCGCAGAAGTCATTCTCTGTCGCCCAGATGCGCACGTCGCCTTCGTCGGCAGTTTTGCGCGCCTGCCGAACGCCGCGCGAGACGCCACCAGAGGGCATTTAATAGATTTAATAGTCAGGTAGAGATAATAATAGGAATAGAATATTATGTATTAAACTAACTAGGCGAAGAACCAAACGCTTGCTCTTCGGTAATCTGGAACGAGACGCACACCATCGCTTTGTTCGGCGCAACGTCTCGAACCTCGAACACTTTCGCATTTTTAATCGGACATCCCAAGTGACCTTCAGCTCGGGAAATGACGTCTCGATCGGTATGTCCTGGCGGTCGAAACGCGTAGGCGTGTACAGTTGGGAGTTTTCTATTCTCCCACGTCTTTCGATCGAACGAGTGTTTGAGACAATCGAGAAACTCCACCGCGGTAGCCGGGAGGTTCATGACGATGTGATCGAATGTCGCTCCGCTTGGGGGCACAGATGTATTCTTTGCCTCCTCCCGTGCGGTCATTGCCGCCCAGTTTGGTTTCGGTACCGACGTTTCCTCTAATCTTTTGCGTTTCTTTTCTGATTTCTTCTTCGTGTTATTATCTTCGGATTCTTTCTCGTCCTCCTCGTTTCCGTTTTCGTTCGCTTTTATCTTCTCTCGAAATTTTTTCAACTCTTGCTCGTACGCGGAGAGTTCGCGGGCCCACATCTCCTCGGGCGCATCATCACTGCTCTTTCCCGCGGCCGGTTCTAACAACGATTTGATGAACGCTCTCGCGTCCATGTTGTATAATTTCACCGAGTCTTCAATCTTATTCAATTTCACGTTCTTTTGCATCATCTCGAAACAGTCCGGGTTCAAATCGCTCGCGTAGACTCGACACCCTTTCGTTTTCACCGCTGGAACAACGAACGGCCCAACCCCGGCCATGGCATCTACAATCACCTCACCTCTCTTAAACTCCACGTCCACCAACCGTTTATGTTCCGTTTCCAACCTCGAATTCCAATAGACTTTACCAAAATCAACCTCGAAGGAATACCCGTGTTGCTTCACCGTCGCTTTCAAATCCGCGTCGCCGTATAACAACTCCCAATTCGGCACTCGAAACATCGAATCAATCGCGCCTACTTTATTCACTACCGTTCGAATTCTCGAATTCTTATCCGCGATAACTTTCGCAATCGTATATTTATACGGTAAAAACTCTTCTCTCAAATTCACGTGTGCCACGTGCCCCACCTGTTCAAACGCGCTCGGCGTCTCCATCCCGTCTGGCAAGAGCTGTTTCAAAACGTACTCCGCCGTGTGATATTTATAATCTAACGTAATCCTGTGCTCTTTCACGACCCCTTCGTTGTCTTCGTCATTTTTGCCATCACCACTCACCAACGAAATTCCAACTTCGTCCTCTAACCTCTTCCTCACATCCTCCGGTAAAAAATCCGCCACCGCTTTCGCCGCGAAGCTCTCTCGCTTCAACAAAATCAATCTCTTCCTCTTCTCCGGATCTGTCTCGTCCAAAACCACGTCTTGTATTCCTCTCTCCTCGAGCGTAAAACCTCTCAAGATTTTCGTCGCTTTCGAGACTTTCGTTCGATCGATTGAAATCGCATGGACGAGGTACTCGCTCTCGAATTTTTGGTAGTCGATTTCCACATTTGGTGGTTGGACGAGCGAATGCCTCGGTAAAAGGTCGTTGTTGTTATTGTTATCCCTCGGGCCAATCGCCCCCGACGGCACGCTGCTCATTGAAAAAGAGAGACTTCTGTTTCTCTTCCTCCTTATTTGTATCGGTCTTTGTGCTGCCTTCGTGGCCGTCGCCGTCGTTTTTGTCGTCGTCGGGGACGTCGTTTTTGGCGGCGAAAATTGATGATTTCCGAATCGAATGTGACGAAGACTTTTGCGATAATAGGAGAGAGAAGAAGCGGCGCAAAAAGCGCAACGCCTCGTGGTCAAAGAAATCGTCGTCGAAATCGTCGAAATGAGAGAGAGCGAGAAAGAGAGACCACCGTTCTCTCTCTTTCTCTCTCTTAAATGATGATGACTTTTAGGGGAAGAATTTGTGAAGGAAGTTACTATACAATTAATACTACAACAATGTCATCATCAATCTGCTTTGATCAGTCGCTGCTCCCCAAAGGCCTGGCCATCTTGCTCACTTTACTACTTTTCACCTCACCGATCGCTCTCTCATCCATCTCACCCAACGGCCATCTCGGTTTTAACCGCACCTGAACGTCTCGGTCCTTTTCGTCTTTCGCAAACGCTTCGCTATTTCTCGGGACGGGTTTTTCCACGCCTAAGGCTAAGTTGAGTCTTTCGATGCCGGCCCAGGCGACCATGACCCCATTGTCGGTGCACCAGGAAGGCTTTGGGAAGACGACGTCGATGGAATGGTTTGCACCGATTTGGAGTAACTTTTTTCGGATTTTTTGGTTGGATGCGACGCCGCCGGCGACGACGAGGCAGGTTGGCGAGACGCCGTCGGATTCCACCCATTCCAAAGCTCGTGAAACGCGGTCTTCGAGGTGCGTTACCGCGGCGGTTTGGAACGCGTGCGCGATGGCGGCGCGCGTTTCTCGGTTTTCTATGCCGTCCCAGTTTTCGGAAGGTAACACTTTCTGTTCTGGTTTCGACTCGTCGACGACCGCGCCGAGGTGCTTTTCGATGGCCAATCGGACGTTGGTTTTCAATCCGGCGAAACTGAAATCGCACGTTTTGCGTTTTCGCAACGGGACGGTAAATCTGATTGGATTCTTCACTTTTTTTCGAACAATTTTCTCAAACACCTCGTCCGTTATGTGCGCTTCCTGTTCCGTTTCCTTTCTGCACTGTTCTCGTCGCGGTTCTAAAACTATCTCTTCGTACTCTTTGGCTAACTTTTCCAACGCCGGACCGCCGCCGCCGCCGACGGGCAAACCGAGAAGTCGCGCGGTTTTATCGTACGCTTCACCTATGGCGTCGTCTAACGTTTGACCTAATATGGTGTATCTCCCGACACCTTCTACTTTCAACAGCACGTTGTGCCCACCACTCACGAGTAACGCGACGAACGGGAACTTCGCAACCCCCCCATTTTCTTCTTCTTCTTCCTCCTCGCTATTCGCGTTCCACTCTTCCTCCTTCACTCTCGCCACCAAACAGTGCGCTTCCATGTGATGCACCGGAACGATTGGTATCCCGTATTCCCCGCTAATTTTCTGCGCTTTCCTCACCCCAACTCTCAAACACATGGACAACCCAGGACCCACCGTCACCGCCACCGCGCTCACTTGCTTCCCGATATCCGTCACCCCGGCTTTGCGCAAACACTCCTCCACGACATCATCGATGGCATTTTGGTGCGCTTCTTTCGCTAAAGTTGGTACCACGCCGCCCCAATTTTCGTGTATGGACACTTGCGACTTGATGGCTTCCGAAACTACGTGGCCGGATTTCGTGACAATCGCGCACGCGGTGTCGTCGCAGGACGTTTCGATGCCTAAAATGAAGGCATTTTTGCCTCCTTTTAATTGGATGGCGTTTTTAAGGAACATTTTCTCCTCTTTGGTTGTGTAGACGCCGGCGTCGGAAACTATTCCTTTTTGATCGATTCGAAGGTGTTTCATTTGCTCCTCTTTTTCCTCGTCCTCCTCGATGGTGGTCCCACGCGCAGAAAAGCGAGCCGCAGTAAGAGCAGCAGCATAGCGGGGAAGTCTTTTGGAATTCGCTTTTCGGGAACGAACGAATTCGCCGCCGGAAAAACGGATGCTTTTAGAGGAAGAAGACGAAGAAGGAGAGGCGTACATCGCAGCAATACTTCGCGTTGTTGTTGTTGTTGTTGTTGGATTTACTGGTAGCGCGCGTCGTTTTGCCGCCGCCGCCGCTGCTGCTTCCGCTGCTGAACGCAAAACGCGAGGACGCATTTACTGAAGATTTTTCAGAGGTGTAATTTTGACTCTCTCTGCGAGAAAAATGAACGCGGAGTCATCGAGTGCTTTTGATGATGCTTTTGAAAGTGCGAACGTGATGATTATGCGATAGTCCTATTTAAAAGCGCTTTTGTGTTTTATTATTATCAACATAATCTTCATCTTAACTCGCGCCGTAGGAACAAATGGTATTATTCGTCATCAACGCTTTCGCTAACAAAGCGTCTCGTTTCGAAGTGTTCCAGCTATCGGATAACAACGCAAAGTGCGCTTTCGTGGCGGGGTTATCGTCGTAATACGCCTGAGATACCGCGAGCGTTTCGTCCTCGGAGTTCAACGGTCGGTATCCAAACCCATACGCGTGAATACTTTCGCACAAACCGGAGAACATGACGTTGAAGAGTAACGCGTAGTGGTCTTGGGTTTTGTACGTGTCCGGAATGTCGTCGTCGGCGCCTAACGTGAACCAGGCATCGCTCATGTCTTCTTTTTCGTGCGCGGCGGCTAATACGCGGTTCACGAAAAACCGAAAATCGAAGGTTTGTAAATCGGAATCGTAGTTCCGTTTCGTCGCGGATGGAAATGGTCTGTTCACCCACAACACCGGTTTCCCGTCGTGCGCGTTGACGCCGTCCAACTCGCCCTCTTGGTGCTTCTCGTCCTCGACGATCCAAAATTTATCCGGAACCCACCCATCTCTGACCGCTGTTTTCGAATTCACCGGTCCAAACGGCGTGTAACTATCGTCCGCGTTCGTTTGCTCCCCAGTCGCGTAAATCACGCTCGTCTTCGCGCCTAAATCGTTCTTAAACTTTTCGTTCGGCATACTCGCTAGTCGAATCACCGTGTCGTGTTGATCAATCTTTGGTCCCATGTTCATCCCTTTATAAATAGCCGGTCCGACAATCGCACACGTTCCGAACGATTGCGGTTTAACGCTCACTGCCCCGCTAAAACCACACTGAATCGTTTCCAACGGACATCTTTTCGCGTTCGAAAACACCATATCCAACGCCCTTCGTCTCGATCTCCCCGTCCCCGCGAACATCGCCTCTTCGTCCGATGATATCCCGTTCACCATCCCATTCACTCGATTCCCTTCTCTCTTCCCCAAAATACCGTCGATTTCATTCCCATCCTCGTCTGAAAAAGCGATATCGTCCGTTTCGTACGGCGCTTCCGGCATCGCGCACTCGCTCGGAATCCGTTCCCACGCATACCCCCAATACCATCGCAACTCCGCCGGCGAGATATCGAACCCGGCCCACGGCGATTTTTTATGCGTATCTCCATTCGGTGACGACGTCCTCGTCGTCGTTTGCATCGAAATAATCGCGATTGATGCGATCAAAATCCCAACCGCGAGCATCGACACCACGATTTTCCTCCCGTAAAAATTCCACAGTTCTCTCAAATCCTCCTTTAACGTCGGACTGTCCATGCCTGAACTCTTTTGCATTAAAACCAAAGGCGCGGCGTCGTCTTCGATCCAGTTCCCGTCCGCGTGGCCGAAATACCCGTCTTGGTTGAGCTCGTCCAGGGCGGATGATTTTCGGCTTCCCATGTTGCTTTTCTCCTCTTTGTTGTCTTCTTCTTTCGTGTTGTTGAAAGCATTCGTTCCCGTGGGGATATCCTCCATCGGGGCGAACGCTTCAAACTCTTCCGCAATATCACCACTCATTAACACAGTATAAAGTGGTATTAAAACAAGAACAAGAACACGATTACGATAAAAACCACCACTACGACTAACGATATAAATGCGAAAATCACAAACAACAACACCGCGAAACGCGCGCGAGTACGAAGAGGTTTCGCAAGTAAGTGCTGCGCTTTCCCCACACGGAGAGAAGCTTTTTTTTTTGTGTTTAGGGTTTTGACTAAAACCCTAAACTAGAGCTTTTGCCTTCATTTTTTCCCTCGAATACGACAGACAAAACGTACGTTTCGCGCGCACACTACTGCTACTACGAATACTCATAAAATGATTCCATCGCGCACGTCCCACTCCTCCTCCATCGGCCCAGGCGTCGTCCCGAGAGGCGCGGACCCCGCATACGACGAAGAAGTCAAACGCGAGTACGATTTACGGAAAAATATACCTCATCTCGGGAAAGGATCGAAAGGGAGACCGTTCTCGATCGATCCCAACGTCGGGGTGATGACGAGGACGCAGTGCGTTTTATTCTTCCTCTTTTTCCCGTCTCTCGATGATCTTTTGTTGTTCTTCGACGGGCGACCTCAGTAAAAGCGGTTCGTTTGGCCGTTTGTTATGCTTTACGCGCGCGTGGTGAGAAGGGAGAGAGAGATTTCTCGAGATCTCTTCTCACGAGTGTTCGTTCAAAGGACGAATGAGACGACGACGCGGAAAAAGCGGAGACGACGTAATCTTTCAATACTCGTCGCTTTTGTATCATTTAACGCGCATAAAACCGAGTAGAAAACTGACCTCTCTTTCTCTCCGATTATTACAACAACAGAACGCCGTACGTGACCGGCACGTCCGTTCTCGCGGTCAAGTACAAAGACGGCGTCTTGATGGCGTGCGATACGCTCGCGTGCTACGGGTCGACCAAACGGTACAAAAGCATCCAACGGATGAAACTGGTCGGGAAATATACAGTTGTTGGGTTTACGGGAGAGTTATCGGATTTTGATTACATTTCAACCTTGTTGGACGAGTTGGAGATGACGGATTTCTGTCAAGACGACGAGTGTCCGAGAACGCCGAAGGAGATTTATAACTACCTCGTTCGCGTGATGTATAACCGACGGAACAAGTTTGACCCGTTGTGGAACTCGTTAGTTATCTCTGGGTGGGATTACGTGGAGAAGAAACCATTTTTAGGGTGCGTGGGGATGATTGGGCAGCACTACGTGGACGATCACGTGGCGACGGGGTTCGGGAACCATTTAGCGAGACCGCTGTTTAGAGAGAGTTGGAAGGAGGAAATGACGGAGCAAGAGGCGGAGAAGCTTCTGAAATCGGCGCTGTTGAGTTGCGTGATGAGAGATAAGCAGATGATGAACAAGTTTCAGCTTTCGAAAATTACCGCGGATGGACCCGGGGAGATTTCCGAGCCGTTTGCGATTGACACGAGATGGGGATACGAGAACTACGTCAATCCGACCAAGTACGCGCCGGGCGCTTGGTAAGAGGAAAAGAGGAAAAAACGGCGTCGTTAGTAGTGGTGTTATAGAGCTCTGTATACATGTATAACTTTAAACATATTAGTAGTGTTTGTTTGTGATCAATATTATTAACGGTCTAAATAGTAGCTAAAAATATACTTCTCTCTTCGTACTTTACGTAGTATTATTAGGCAATCAGTCGCGCCTTCTTCAACAATCGAAACGCGACGCCGCTTTCTCCCGGACGAAGCTCTGGTTCGTACTCGTGCGCAAAACTACTGAACGGGTTCAAAAACACGTCCTGTTTTAACCCGTCTTTGTTTTGTTGCATGGAAAATTCCAAAGCTTCTTCGTTATCGATCTTTTCCACGCACTCTTCTAAACGTTTTTGTAAAATTTCCGCCGTGATCTCTCGCGTTCGCGCTTTTTGCGTCGCTTCCTCCTCCCACTGAACATCCACCGGCCATAACATTTCTTTCTCGTCGTAATTCCTCGCTCTTTCGTGAGGTAACGTTTCCGCATCCGCAGCGGACGCTATCATAGTAAAAATCGCGTTACAACAATCCGGCACGTATTTCGTCAACGCCTTCTTCCTCGCGCGTCGATCTTTCAACGCTTGCGCGCGAACGATTTTACCTCGCAGCTGCGCCGCGCACTGTTTGATAGCTTTATCCACTGCCTCGGCAATTTCCGCGTTTTCGTCTCCAATGTATTCTTTAGACGTACCTTTGAATGGAATTTTCGTGGATACTATGGAAACGAACACGCCAATCTTGTCGTTGTTCTTGTCGATCTTATACGTCGTCCAATTCAAACGTTGTACGCACCTCGTCGCCACGTCGGCGCCGCCTTCGAACAACAACGGAATTCGGTTGGCAAATCGAAAGACGTTGAACCCGGGTTTCACGTCTCTTCCACCTAAACTCACGCACGCTTCCACAATCAAAGGATGGCCTCCACACGCCAAAGCTGGAGACGCGTACGACGCGATCCAATCCGGGCCGAGTTCTTTCATGACCCCTAAACGTAAGTTATACTCCCCCGCGGGGGATAAACACTCTCCGCTTGGATCTGAAAATCTCGCCGACGCTAACAGCTGTTGAATTCTCGCGCCTTGCTTGTCCGAAACGTTCTTCGGGTGCATGCTGGCGGAAAATCCCGCCCCTAATTCTCTCGACAATCGGTTCGCGTGCTCGCGGTTGATGCACGTAAACTCTTTGTTGAAAAAACCACTCAAAGTCTTCTCTCTCGTATTCGACAACAAATCTTTCACCAACAACTGATTCTCTTTCGCCGCGCTCGGGTGATACTTTGTCGCTCTCGGTAACGGCGGCATAACCTCCGCTCTTCTCGCAAAGTGTAACTGAATGTCTTGATTCCTAGCCGCGGCGCTCCCAGCCGCGTGCGAAGAGATGTACCGAAACCCAAGCGCCGCGTACGGGGTCACAATCGCCAATTGTCTCAAATACGCCAACACGTACTGTCGATGACTCGTCCAATTTCCCTCAATCGTTACGGACAACTCCGCGCCGTGCCATTTCGTCGTGTTTGGTTTCTTCTCCTCTTTGTGCACGTTCGGGGCGTTCTTCTCGATGTCGATATCCAATACGTATTCCGAGACGAAATTCTGCCCCGGCTGCGCGCTCCTCACTCGAATCGGCAACCCGGTCGTTTGCTTCGACCAAATCAACGCCATCTTCGATCCTAAACCAAACTTCCCTCGCGTTTGTCTCACCCCGTACTTCGTCCCAGACAATACTCGCCCCAACATGTTCGGTATGTCGCTGTGTTCCATACCTTTCCCGTTATCTTTCACGGTGATTTTAAAATACGACTTCTTCTCTTCGCCTTTCGAGGAGTTCGCGTTCCCGCGACCGCCTCCTTTCTTCCCTTTGTTCGCATTCGCCGCCGCCGCCTTCTCGAGTTGCATCTCCACCTTCGCTTCTCTCTCCAACCGTTTCGCTCTCGCCTTTTCCGTCTCAAAATCGTCGTATAAAGTATCGTCTTTCCTCACGTGCGCGTCCAATCCAATCATCGTCTCGTACTGCGTCAGCGTCACCTCTTCCACTAACACGTCCACTTGCGGCAGAACCCCGATGTGCTCCGCCGCGTCTAACGCGTTTTCGATGAATTCTCTCAACGTCGTGTATAACGATTTCCCCGCGTTTTCAAACCCGGCGATGCCTTTGTTGTCTTGGAAAAATTCCGCCGGTGACTTTTGCTTCAAGTTCGCGTCTCCTCCTCCTATTTGTCCTCTTTCTCCTCCTCCTCCTCCTCCTCCCGTGGTGGTGGTCTTCTTCGGTGGCATTTTTTTTAGATGTTTCTTCTTCTTCTTCTATCGATGATGAAAGTGATGCGCGGCAGAAGAAATCGACAAAAAACGCGCGCCCAAACCCGCAAATCTCTTTTATTCTTTCTCTCTTTCTCTCGAGTTGTTGTTGTTAATAACACTGTCGTTCTCTCGTCTCGTCTCGAGATGATGATGATGCAATGGGGAAACAACGAACGAACGAACGAAAATTCAAAATGACGCGCTCTCTTTCTCCGTCCAAACGACACAACAAAAGCACAGCAACAGAAGAAGAAGATAAAAAAAAACGCCAACACGTTCCTCTCTCCCTCTCAAACTTCTCTCTCTCTCTCTCTCTCTTCTGTTCCGCGTGTTTTTGTGTGCGCTGTGTGTATAAAATCACCTCACAAAACACAAAGAGATTTTTAGACTAAAGAAATGTATAGAATATCTGTGTGCGTGCAAGTGTCCCAAAATTTGTAGGTGTTTCGGTCTCCCGTCCAAAGCGCAAAAAAAGAGCAAAAAGAGTAAAATTTTTGAATTTTTTTCGTTTTTGGCTGCCATTTTTGATGTTTTTTCGTCTCTTCGTCTCTCTCTTCACAAAAAAAAGAAAATTTTTCTTTACTCCAGTAAGAAGAAAATCTCAATCTCTTTCGTTTGCTTCGCGCGCCTCTGAATATACACACACACATAAAAGACCATCATCATGGTACGTTTTGCGACGACGATATACAGACGACGATGCAAGTGTTGTTCTTTGTATTCTTTTCGTTTTTGTTGCGTTCATCTCTCTCTCTCTCTCTCTTCTTTCTCGCGTGATTGAAGATTTTCTTATAAATCGGGAAAGAGAGTCAACGGACTTTTTCTTCGCTTCTTCCCCGTCAATTTTTAAAATGTGATGTCTTTTGTGCGTGTGTTTGTGTCGCGCGCGAAAGATAAAACGGACGAGCGAGTGATTGCGTTTATGTTTGTTCGTGTGTGTGTGTATATAAACTGACCCCAAAACGTCTTCTCTCTCTCTCTCTCTCTCTCTATTAAAGGCGAAAAAAGGCACCACTTCATCTTCATCCTCGACAGGATTAACCGAAGAGCAAAAACAGGAAATCCGCGAGGCGTTTGATTTATTCGACACGGACGGCTCGGGAACGATCGACGCGAAGGAGTTGAAAGTCTCCATGCGAGCGTTAGGATTTGAACCGAAGAAAGAGGAAATCGCGAAAATGATGCACGAGGTGGATAAAGACGGATCGGGGACGATTACGTTCGAGGACTTTTTAAAACTGATGACGGCGAAGATGGGCGAGCGAGACGGCAAGGAGGAAATATTGAAGGCGTTTAGACTGTTCGACGACGACGATACCGGGAAGATTTCGTTCAAGAATTTGAAGAGGGTGGCGAAGGAGTTAGGGGAGACGATGACGGACGAGGAGTTGCAAGAGATGATCGAAGAGGCGGACAGAGATGGAGACGGGGAGGTGAACGAGGAAGAGTTCTTTCGCATAATGAAGAAGACCGCTCTGTTTTAAACTTAAGAAGAGAAGAAGAAGAAGAAGAAGAAGAGGAGGATTTTTTGTACTTTAGACATCTTTATATATACATATTTACGAGAGAGAAACAAACGTTTACATAGCACGCGTATAGTCTGTAATGATGACGACGATTTACATAATTAAGAGCATATACAATACTTTCGTATTATTAAATACTTTCGTATTATTAAAAAATGTTATTATTATCATCATTTGTTCTTGCTTCCGTGGACTCTCAATCTATACACGCACGTCCACTTCGTGTTACCGTGGTTAGAGTCCACGGAGAAGCGCACGCGATCGGTCGTGCCGACTATCTTGTCCTCGCTAAACGTGAACGTCGTCACGCCGTCCGCGTGAGTCGGGTCAAACGTAAAGTTTCCAAACTCCTCGTATCTCCACGACATTTTCTTAACATCAACGTAGTCATTGTTGGTATTATCGTTGCTATCATCGCTAGTACTACTCCTCGTCGTAACTTTCGGAAACATCCCCCACGCGCCTAATTTAACCTCTTTCGGCGCGGACGATCGATCATACGCAATCAACGGGTTCACGTGTTCCAACGTAAATCCAGACACCGTAATTTTCTCCTTCAAATGCACGTCCACGTACCCTTTCGTACCTCTTAAGGCTAAACAATCCCCAGGCGGTTCTAACGTTTGTTTCAACAACCACTCGTTCGATTTCGGGTGCGGCGCCGCTTTCCCTCGAAAGTACATCAACATCGCGGTAATCGGCCCGCTCTCTCTGGCGACCAACGGGGACAACGTCGAGTGTTTCAACACCCTCCCGCCACCGTGCACGCTGGCGTAATCCACCAAACCCGTCTTATCCGCCAACATGTGCGTCATTCTTTGCATGGACGTTTGCGTCGACACACCTCTCTTCGCTAACTTCAACTTCACATCCTCCAAATCCGCTCTCAACTGCGCCGTCGCTTTTTCAATCTCTTCGTCCTTCGCCTGCCACGGCGGCAAAGACGACGAAGCGTGTTTCCTCTTCCCCACGCCAAACCAGGATCCTTTACTATTCTTCCCGGAGCTCCCTTCATACCACGCGTCTATCGTCTTTTGCATCGCAAATTCCCACGGTTTCTCCTCGTTCACCACTTTCTTCATTTCGTCCATCTCTTTGCGCTGCGCGTCCATTTTTTCCTTCATCTTTTGCACTTCTTTCCCTATCGACGGATCCAACTTTTCAGTTGTTGTTGTTGTTCTCACTCCGGATCCTTTCACGATTTTCGCGACCGTTCTCGCTTGCAGAAACACACCAACACAAACGAACGCACACGCGAGCGTTAACACGACCGCGGTTGAGATCGATCCTCCATCGTGTCCACCACCATTCCGTCGATGAATTTTGAAATTCGAAGTCGTGTTCCTTCTCGTCGTTTTCCCCGTCGTGGTGTCGTCGTCCTCCTCTTCCTCTTCGTCCTCTGAATCTGGAGCCATTAAATTCGGCGGAGGCGTCGGTGTTACCGAGGACCTTCTGTTGTTCGCTCGTTTTCGTGTCGTCGTTTGTCCTCCGCGAACACCCATGAGTGTTATTCTTTGTGTCTTTGTAAATGGTGCCTCGAAGCCGCTCTGGGGAAAAAAGTGAAGCAAATGGAATGTGCCTGCACAATCATCATCGCGCGAAAACATGCACAAAAAGACCATCACGTTTCTCGCCCGCGAGTGATAAAAAAGAAGAAGTGCCTCTGACGACGACGACAACTTTTTCGAGGATGACGAGAGATTCTTC